>JAEEGL015636982.1_pt1 | contig 10157 bp, 6 predicted proteins | sample 9134231 | NCBI WGS metagenome assembly JAEEGL01 (sample SAMN16246548, study PRJNA631951) | gut metagenome | biome: gut microbiome; feature: rumen; material: fiber-attached | host: Bos | place: Iran: Karaj | collected 2018-10
AATATACAATCATGCAGGCTTTTCGATATGAATCTTTCATTACTCAATATCCTGTCAGCCAATTCGTTTCTTTGCCCGTCGGAATCATAAAGGAAACGGTTCAGTATAAGGAGTTCTTCCGATTTGGCATATTGGAAATTGTGGACATAACATTGCCAGTCACTATCGCTGATATAATGTGTATAGTGCCAGCCTGTCCATTCCTCAGTACGGGTGCATGCGGGATCAAAATGGGCTTCGATGTCATTTCGGCTATCGTCAAAAGTTACAAGCAAACCATACTCAACTCCTCCTGCGCATGACTGCACGCACACCCAACGTCGGCCGTCGCTTGATCTGAAAGTATCTCCCAATCTGACTCCGCCGTCTGAATCATTATGCGGCCATGCCTGGGGAGACAAGAATATTATCTGTGTCAAATCAGGAATCAAAGGCATGTCAATATCTATGACTGCCACTTTTCCCTGACCCCTTTCTGGCCTGAATGTCAGTTTCCCTCTGCTGCCGAAATCAATTGTGACTGTGTCGCTCTGTGCCGATATGCCGGTAAATAACATCACCCGTCCGAAATCTGCCATGAATTTGGCCTTGGCGTCTTCAAAATCCTGTGCAATTCTGTAACGTGCCGATGGCGTTGATTCGTACAAGAGTTGTCCGAAGTCGGCCTTGCGTTGTCGTGAAGGGCTTTCAAGCGTTGTTACTGTAACAGAGTCATTGTCACATAACAGGTTTGAGAAAAGGTGTAGTGCTATTGCTATCGAGTCCTCTCTGGTCAGTCCTTCATCAGAGGTGTCACCGGTTATGGATTCATCTTCATCATCCGTGTTCAGGTTGACCTTGTCGTTCAGGTCACAGGATGTCATATTGAAGAGAGTCATGCATAACATGAGAAAGCAAATAGGGAAACTTTTTTTATTCATATCTTAATCTTTGTTGCTGTTTCGTTACTGTTCCAATTGAGGATGAGTGTATCCTGAATTGCGGTAAAGCCTTACGGGATACCAGTCCTTGTATTCCTTGTCAATCGGACATATCTCTACGGAGTAATCCGGTGACAACATCAATGCGCTGCCGCCCGTGGTCTTATCATCGCGTGTGTTCTTGAACGGGATGAAACACTTCTCGCCGCGATAGCACAGGATCCTGTCATCAAGCTCCTTTCCGGATATAAAGTCGTGATACATCATGCATCCGTCAAAAGTGGCTTCAAATCCTGTCTGCTGATGCTTGAACAGGCTCTTGGGATTATTGCCCACGTATTTAATCAGGGCATCCAGGTCTTTCTGAGTAGGCAGATACCATATTCCGTCGGGTATGGTTCCAATCTGTGCTTCCTCTGAACCCAGGTCATAACACTTATATGCGAGCGGGTTGCGGGGATCAAAGATATTCGCGTAGAGCACATTCCTTAATACCACTTCCTGATAATGCCAGTCTGTAATGCTGTAACGTTCTCCGAATCCCAGTTCTTTATCCGCATTCCTGCGTACCCAGAATCCGGGGCCGATCTTGACTATGGGGTAGGGATCATGCAAGGGTATCCTGACCCACTCATTCCTTACTTCCATTTTGTAATCCGGGATGTTGATGCCAAGGCTGTTTGAATAGAATGCGCCGTCTATATAATATAAGGTGGTGATTATGTCGCCGGGATGGAAGCCATCCAACGGACGGATATAACAACCTCCTGCTTTATCAAAGGTAACCTCGGACGGAGGATTATCTCCGTCACCTATGAATATGCCGCGTCTGATGTTGGTGCGGTTCCTGAAAATAGGGTAGTAGATGTTGACCCTTCGGTCGGAGCGCAGTTCAGGGACGTATTCATGACAGATCTCCACTTTGGGCAGCTTGTCATAATAGACCACTTTGGCAAAGGTGCTGTCCGGGGATTCGCTGAAACTCTCCATCTCATCGGTTACGGTAAAACGGTAGTAGTTGTCAAGTGACAGTTCCTGAAGCCGCTCACCTACATTGCCGGCCTCGTAATATGCTATCTCAAGAATGTGGTTTATGATTTCTGTGCGAGCCTTTTCATTGGTGAATAACTGCCAAATGGGTTGCAGCAGACATCGTACCAAAGATACGCTCTGAGGGTTATCGGGATCAATGCTCTTGAGCCAGTTACCCAGTTCCACCTCATCGATTTGTGAGTAGGGGTCTTTTGTGTTGGGGTGTTTTATCAGTGAACTGACGGCCTCATCGGTACCTCCGTATATGTCAAAATGAAGCCCGTCTTTAGTATTGCATATGGAGTGCGATGTCTCTTTGTTCTCCCAGGATTCCTGAGCATCTCCGTTCTTGTACTTCATGTACCTGTTGATCTCTTCTTTACTGGTCTCTTCAGACTTGAAGTTGACACTGTAGTCCAATCGTCCGCCAAGATCGGAATAGATAACCATATGCGTCCCGTACTTGCTGACCAGTTTCTTTACATTCTCCCTGGTGGGGTTGTCGTTTACCTGGTCGTAAAGGTCACGGAACGCGTTTGTGAAGATGTCCTGACCTTCACGTATGATGCTTTGGACCTTGCCTTCGTCAAGGTAGCGTGTGGCAACTACTTTGGTCAGGGAGCTGTATCCGAAAGACTGCTGACTCAGGTCATACTCATGAGTGCTCTCGAATTTTGTCACACTCTTGTTGCAGAACAGGAACTTGACTTCAGTGGTGGTTTGTTTGCTCATCCACATTGACATCTCCTCAACGCTGTATGAACTGTGCAGGTCCAGGCTTTGCATGGCACGCCCCTCCTGAGAGATGACTGTTCCCCATTTGAGCTCGGCCTGAAGGAGTTTGTCATAATCCAGAATGGGCTCTGTGACACTCTTGGGGTCCATATAGTCCATAGTCATGTCATAACCGAATCCCACACGCGCCTTACGTCCTATGGAGTCGTCCGGCAATGAGTTGCTGCTCTCATCGGACTGACCGCGCTGATGTACGGTAATCTGTGCGTTGACAGGTGCGGACGGTGACTGATTCCTGAGTTGAATGTCAATTGTTCCTTCGCGGCTGCGGGTGTTATCGTTGGGGCTTACGTAGAAAGTAAGCCTTCCGTTGCGACTTACCGTATCGGCCTCAAGTCCTATCCAGCTGCAGTCAGTGGTGGCCATAAGATTGTCATAATTCAGGTCCTCAGTGTTTAGCTGTACCGTTATGTTGTAGTAGCGCCCAAGATAGCTTATGTCGATGTCCTGTTCGCTTGTAATGATCGCGTTCTCCTGATCCGGACGTTCTGGCTTCTCAAAACAGGAAGACAGCAGGCAGACTGCAGTCAGAATCAATATTGAATATGAACTGGTTATTCTTTTCATATCTGTAAGAATCAGGTCCGGTTAGAAGGAGACTTCCTGTGGGTTCCAGTAATAGAAGTATTTGCTCTCCTTGCTACGTACCATGCGTCCGTTCATGAGGTTCCAGCCCGGCAGTCCCTCAATATCGCCTTCCTGCGGTGTTCCGTCAGTCTTTTTTAGAAGAAAATCCTTTCCTTCCTTATAAACAAGGTAATACGGCTTTGAGGAATCCAATTGTCCGTCAAGGGTGATGGAGTACGGCCATTCGTAGCCTATTACGGTGTAGCTTGGCTGGTATGATACGTTCAACAGACTCAATGAACCCGGTATGCCGTTGTTCATGTAAATGATGCTGTCTGTCGGTGCAGGGTAGATGCTGTCCTTCTCAACAAAACAACGGCCGTTGAGCCAGCATACGTTATAGGCGGCATCACCGTAGAATGTGTAGCCGCAACTCAGGTTGACATGCTGGTTGTATATGGGATAGACCACATGTACCAGTTTGATTCCTATGTCGGGCAGTTCTAACTTTTCGCGGCATACCGTGGCAACATAACGTCCGGCCGATACTATATTGCATACATCGGGCTGGTCAAATGTGACGGTATCCTTGCCCATATTGCATGTTACGCTGCCGGGAATCCTGAAACTAGTGTTGCAGTAGTTGAAATATCCGGCTTCTTTTATCAGTTCCTGAGCGGTGCCCTCGACACGAAGCCTTACCCGTCTGGCCACATCCTCGTCAGGAATGAATTTCCAAATGGGCGTAATATTCATGTCGGTCATCTCAAGATTATTGTGGATATAGTCTTCGGTATCATAGTTCAGGCTGCTACTCCATGCTTTTACATAGGAGGAGAGGTTTGGCGTGTTGCCGAAAGAGAAATGGAGCAGTTCATTGGGAATGGTGTTAAGGTCACCTCCTTTGATCGTCAGGCGGCAGTCTGCGCTGTGAAGCAGGTTCAACTCGGTCTTATATTCCTCACTCTCATATTTGAACTTGAATATCTGTGCGGCTGCGGCCTCTCCCAACATCTTCTTTGAATAGATGTCTACGAGCGAATCACGTGACATGTTTATCTGGACCTCAATGTAGCCTCCAATCTTTGAACCGGTAACTACATGTGAACCGTAGCACAAAAGGAAAGAGTCTACTACAGCCTCACCCGGGTGATTACTGATCCATCTGACGGCTTCAAGGAAATTGGGGGTTAGCATCTGGTTGCCGTCTCCTTTCTTTATGATTGATGAGATTGAAGTTGACTGCAGTTCCATGCTCATGGATGGAGCTTTATATTTGACCTTACAGAAGAAATCGTTGGTCTGGCCTTTTTCCCATATCTCGGAACATTCGCCGAACCCCCCGCCGAACACAAGCAGCCTTGCCCCTACATCAAAAGAGAATGATGTGTGCTGACAGAATACGCTGTGACTGAATTCCGATATGCTGCTGCAACTTATACTGTTGTCAATTGAAGAACTGAACAGCTGCTCGCTGATATCGTCTCCTGTTGATTGAATTGCTTCAAGGTCCAGAACACGGCAATGGACATCCATAAGATTGCAACTTTCCCCCCAGATACCGTCATAACTGAATCCTACTCCATAACTGCGTCGGAAATCCTTTATGGTCAGGGCGTCCATGCGCGCTGCGCGGGTAAACGGAGATGTGGGGGCTGGGGCCGGGCTGTTGTAGTCCAAGGGTAAGTCATAATCATACTGACAGGCTGACAATAGATATATTACCAGTACAGTCAGTATGATATGTGCAATCTTATCAGACTGTTTCATTGATGTTATTTCTTGCCGACAGGCATTTCACCCATACTTTTTATATCCACGAACAGTGTCTGGTTCTGGTAGTGATCTTCAATGATCTTCTTGACTTTACGGGCAACCTTGCTCGGGAAAATGTTCCAAATTCCGGTGTAGCGGTATTTAATGATGGCTGCATTGATATCTTGTTCATCGGTGCATGTGATGGACCTCATCCAATCCTGGGCTGCTTCGGTGAGCTTATCACGGTCAGGAGTGTTGACCTCCATCTGTTCCAGTAAGGCCTCGTATGCTTTCTGGTCTCCACCTGATACCTCGCAGTAGTAATTTGAGCTCTGCCATATGTCCAGTCCTGTTTTCTGGTAGCCGGCGTAGACATCACCTGTAATATCAATGGCTGCCTGCATATAACTGGCGGTAACTTTTCCATCTATGTGGAAATTATCACTGACGGCAAGGGAATCATACTGTATTGATGTGAATATACTGCCTCCTAGTGTTGCGCCCGATATTATGAACGCACCGAAGTTGTCAAGTAAAACATCAACAACGATTCCTTCAAACTCTTCGTCATCGTCTTGAGCCTGCATGATATCTCTATAACAGTCTAAGAAACCTGAAGATATCAGCTTATGGGACATCAAATCCTTGCCGGCTTTCCAATCATTGGTAGCCTCATCCCAGTCTTCACTCAGGTAATGCCTAAGGTCGGAAACGGAAAGTGTAGAGGTGAGAAATGCCAGATCCTGTGAGCCGTTATAGGTGCTGGCATGCTCAACAATGGCTCCGTAGTTTTTGTACGTTCCTTTTATTCCCAACTTGAACTTGGCAAACTTGACGTTGATGGTCATATCTACACGAAGTGAGTCCATGTTGTCCTCAAGAGTATCACTCCATACTGCACCTACCGTCATTCCAGGTTCTTTTGTCTGGGAGAACAAAGTGGCATAGTCTGTCTGTTTGGAGTATTCAATTACATTCTTGATGTTTACGACAAATTCAGTTGACGGATCTCCGGTGGTGGCCTTAAGTCCTTTACCTACGCCTTTTCCATGCCAGAGATCAGGATAGCTGTTGTCTGATTCGTCATTGCTTACGGTCTCTCCGTCTGTCAGACCGATGTACTGGCGCAAAACGACGGTTTTTGAATCCTTGCCGCTCCCCACTACTATGCTGACGGTGCGGTCCTGTTTCTGATACTCGAGACTGAAATAGTCCACGTTGACGATGATCTTGTCTGATGCGGTGCCGTGTGTCTTCTCCAGATTGCACCAACTGCGGCTGTCTTTGCCCTTGACAATGGAGGCCTCCCATTCTCCCGGAGTGGTTACGGGAATTTCAACGGAACCTCCCAAACGGTTGATGGTAACCTCCGGTTCACCGTTGTTGATTATAAACTCGTCCTTTTCTTGGTCACTTGTGCAGGAATTAAAAATCACTGCAACGATGGCTGCTGCCACCATTGAGAAACACTTTTTCATTTATTGGAAATTTTGGTTGTTTTTTCTGGCTGCAATATTACTGCGTGTTCCAGATACGTGTATGCGCAGGCATGTTGCAATTCCGAAAAACAGGGTTGCAAAAATGAAAAGTCCCATGTTCAAATATGAAATGGGACGTCTCAAATATGAAAAGAACTGACTATCAGCTCTTTATTGTCTTATAGTGAAGATACGAAATCTGAAGGTGAGCAGCCAATGAATTTGACAAAATTACGGTAGGCAGTCTGGCGGCTGCGGAATCCGGCATCGTAGAATAGGGACTTCTGGTCCTGATTGGGATCCTGGCGAAGCTGATCGGCCATGAATGTGGCGCGTTTGCGGTTCATATAGTCGTTGAACGTAAGTCCTGTGTGCTCACGTATGCTGTCGGCTACATAAATGCGGTTTGTGCCCATGTCCTTGCTCAAGGTCTCAACTGTGGTGTCGGGGTTTCTCCATATCTGGTTATGATCCATTATGTAGTCTATGTTGCTCCACAGGTCATTGGCGTGGTTTATGCTATTGGCGATAGGGGTCTCGTCGTTCTCCATTCTCTCTGACTTGGCCGATGGTAGTATCCTATCGGTTAATTCATATCTGATAAAGTACAGAGATACAAAAGCAACCCACGACATATGAAGAACCGGGACTATTGCCTTTGTTGTGAACAATCCCAGAATGTAGAACACAGTTATTACCTGAGCCATGAGCGTAACCCGCAGGATCCATTTGAAATCGGCGCTTGAATGACGCCAGTTATACGGAATTACTATAAGAAGCATGGAAATAACCAGGGCAATCAGTATCCCCAGCAATCGTATTATCACGTCCGGTCTGGTGATATTCTGAATGAAATCATCCCAACTGTACAGTTCAATGAACTCCATGCCCAACAGATGAGGCAGGGTGAGCAGAGCCGAAGGAATGAACAGCGTGATGATTGTTCCGGTGCTTAACTTACCTGAGCGCATCACCAGGATAGGGTAAAGCATAAAGAAAGAGATGGCCCAGACTCCGATTGTAATACCTACTGGGGAGAGCAGTTCGTTTGCGGGATACAGGTCTATACCGGAGAATCTGAAAATCAGGCCGACGGCTAGAATCAGTGCGCCGAATAATTCAAATAATCCCAGATATGTGCGCGAAGAGTCTTTTGTTTCACCGCGTTTTTTTAAAATAATTGACCCGCAAAACAGCATCACAACCATACAAATGGTCACAACGCTTGTGGTTATATCGTTCATGCTTTTTTTCCCTGGATAATAATGTACAAATTTAAAAATAACTTTTTATAAAATGTGTAATAGTGCGCAATTAGGGACGGTTCTTTTTTGCGCGGGGAAGGGTTGCTCTTGTCTCGAGGTTTCATGCGCAAAAAAGAACCGTCCCTGATTGCGCGTGGTGAATAGCTGAAGTGTCGAAACAACTTTGCGAAAAAAAGTCGATAATATATTTGCTCATTACACAGATATCACAGCAATTGGCAATTAAGTTTGGTGATAGGTATATTTTGATATAAATTCGCAACTATAATCAAACGATGCTAATTATGGTATCGCCATCAATAAGCAGTATGCGTAGCATCTTAATTGGTTGTTGGACGCTTTTGTCTGGACTACTTGGACAGGCACAGGCAAAAACTGCCAAAATTAAAATTCCAGAAGAATCTTTCTCTGTAGTAGAATGCTCTTGGGATGGGAATCCTGCAATTATTGTTGTCAACACCAGTCTTAGAAAATTCAAGGCTAAAAAGTATTTTGGATGGTCATGCTCTTTATGCCTGGAATTTAAAGATTGCGGTGAAAATGGCATACCCACTTCTGAGGAATCAGACTTCGTATATAACTATTTTATGCAACTCGATTCTGTAATAAGAGGGGATCAAAATCATCCTAATGCATTATTGCTGGCAAGGATTACTTATCACGGCTCTTATGAAATTATTTGGCAAATAAACAATCCGGATATCGTCCATGAGTACCTTCAGAATATAATCAATGAGAAGTCATATCCGCGTGAAATGGACTATCGCATTGAATATGATGAGAAATGGAAAAATGTAGACTGGTATCTACAGGATTTTTCAAAGAAAAAGAAGCAATAATCAAAGTTTGACACAGTTTAGTTTACACTGCCTTGTTTTTGCTTATATTTGCGCTCTGTAAAACAACAATAAGTCCTTAATTATGAAAAATTTGTCCGTTTTTGTAACATTGCTTTTGGCATCTGTATTTGTGTTGGGTTCTTGTGATAAAGAACAGGTTGATGACCCCAATCCCGCAAAACCTATCTATTACTATAGCCTGAGCCTGAGTGTTACTTCTTCTCTTGCTGAGGATCCTGAGACTAAAACTTTTATCTTTAATCTGGATAGTCTGGTGGCTTATACGGTACCTACTGATTCGGACCGTATTGTGCTGTACAATAACACCAAGGGCGTATTTGCCTGTGACACTGCGGGCAACTGCATATACCTTAAGCCTTCTGTGAAAGATGATATTCCTGATTACGTTTTTATTGATCAGGACAGTGTTATGTTCTGCAAATATAATGAGAGTGCTGATAATTGGGAGAGCGTGAAGGTTGATCCTACAGATAAATACTCTGTATATTATCAGATTAATAATATAAACACAAAAGAACCCGCCAAGTCATCATTCTCATTCCGTAACCAGGTAGGTGACGCATCAGACATGAGTGATCTGGATTTTTACCAGGCCACAGATGTGACTCTCTCTATGGATGGTAACCGTCTGTTCAGTGATGAGGTCTCTCTTGAGCCGTTGACTACCAAGATGTGTATATCATTTAAGTACGTTAACAGGGATGGTGATTCTATAGCGGCACCGGTATCAGTAGAAGATATTATGGTGCTTACCACATATGAGACATTGGTGGGCGACTACTATCCTACAAGAGATCATTATGAGACACTCCCGGTGCTGGCTACCAGCCTGGATGATAATGGCTGCCTTATGATTACAATACTGACTTATTACCACCCTCTCTTGCCCGAAAACACTATAGACCGTATCTTTGTTGAGTTGCAGGGCCTTGATGCCGATGGTCATTTGGTTGAGTTCTTGGGACGCATAGAACAGCCTAAGGGCGGTTATGAGCGTGGAAGCTTTGAGGATATTGAGATGATACTTGTAGAGAGCACCGGATTAGCTTATACCTGATATTAGTGCCTCTGTCTACTTTTTGCTATCTTTGCAGTAAATTGATTTAAGAGATGGCACAGACAACTGCAGACGACAAGAAGATTATTTTCTCAATGGTGGGCGTAAGCAAGGCCTTCCAGAATAACAAACAGGTACTTAAGGATATATATCTGAGTTTCTTTTACGGAGCCAAGATCGGTATCATCGGTCTTAACGGCTCCGGTAAATCTACTCTGCTCAAGATAATAGCCGGCATAGAGAAGAGCTACCAGGGACAGGTGGTGTTCAGCCCCGGTTACAGTGTGGGCTATCTGCCGCAGGAGCCGCAGCTGGACCCTGACAAGACCGTCAAGGAGGTGGTGATGGAGGGCGTGCAGCAGATCTATGACACCCTTAAGGAGTATGATGAGGTGAACCATAAGTTTGAGCTCCCGGAGTATTAT
>JAEEGL016360654.1_pt1 | contig 10157 bp, 1 predicted proteins | sample 9134231 | NCBI WGS metagenome assembly JAEEGL01 (sample SAMN16246548, study PRJNA631951) | gut metagenome | biome: gut microbiome; feature: rumen; material: fiber-attached | host: Bos | place: Iran: Karaj | collected 2018-10
AGACTACGATTTTGAAAAAATTACTTGAAATTGCCTTAAACAATATTGAAATGCCACGTTTTTTATTCATAATCAGCCAAGTAAGTCAATAATAACATTATTTAAAATGATGTTCAAATGGTTGATTAAAGGATAAAAAAAATAAGAGCGTGCCCCGCTATCGCGGGGCATGTAAATTAACGCATCTGGGCGGTTTCGATGAAGCCATCTGTTCCTTGAGTAATCGCATAACCAAGAACTGCATTCTTTGAACCATTACCCCAAACCGAACCATAACTCTTTTTGTCAGCAGCAGACCCTTCTGTTGTATAAGAAGTTTGTCCTTTTGTTCCATTTTCAGTTCTATCTTTTGTTGACCAGGCTATGGTACCATTAGACTTCCATAATCCAACGTTTATATGATCTTCGGAAACCTTGCTTTTTGTTGGAATAAGACTTACTTCCCATTCACCAGTAAAACAATCATCAGTTGTTCCTTCTTTTATTTCAGATGAACTTATTGTGGCTGCTCCAACCCATTTTGCAATTTTCGGTTTTGCACAACTTCCTGCATAATAACTGATATGTGGTCTAAGAATACCTTCATCATCCTTTCCAACATCTATATTTATTTCTGTTCCAATAAGACCATAAGAATCTACGATACATGTTGTTTTTGATGAAGGAGTCTTAAAATCTGGAATATAAGCATACCAGACATCAGCATTTATACCATCATAAGCTGCTATATGAATACCATTAGAACTATCTGCTGTAATCTTGCAATATTCTCCAATATCCGAATCGAAAATTGGTACTGGGGTAGTCCATTTTGTATCGCTTTGTAAAAATGTATTTGGCTGTATTGATTTAGGAGTCAAATTATATGAATACAGAAGTTGTCTGTTCTCTGAATCCCACCAAACAGCAACTACAGCATCGTCATCAGTACCACCATCTTTAATTGCAGTAATACTTACATATTTACCACAATTAACATCTTTACCATTTATATCTTTCACAAATGTAGGATCATGCTGTGAAACAGACGGATCATTGGTATCATTATAGACTATATCCGTTGTAATATGACCTGTTTTACTTCCTCCTGCAATCAAAGATGCATGTCTTAATGTATATCCTCCACATTTTCCAAGTTCCTTGCTATTTGTTTCTGAATAGAATTTCTTACCATTATCATCAACTCCATAATAATCACCCAGGAAACCCGCCTGAGAAACATCTATTCCAATATTTCGAGAAGAATTTCTTTCATCAGTAAATGATATTTTATGATAAGTATCATCAAAAGAACCATATCTAAATCGTATTTCTTTGTTTATATCATCATAATACGCTAAATAAACAGTTGTAACATTTGAAGTTTTTGTTCCTGTTACAGTTGTTGCTAGAGATGGGGATTGTATTCTTTCTTTATTGAAAATACCATATCCTGAAAAATTATTACCATCCTGTGTATATTCGCGCTGACCTATCAACTCTAATCTAAATTGATTTTGGCCATCGTTGTAACCTTTATAAGCGAGATTAGCTCTTCCCCATCGGCTGGTTAATAATCTGAATTGATCGGCCTTAAGTTCATTAATATCACCACCAGCAACTGTTGCAAATGAATGACCATAATCATCATAAACTAAACCAACACTTGTCCAGAAATCTATTCCACCCAACCAATAATCATAAGAACTTATAGAAGCTGATTTAGGATTTGTTCCATAAGGCATACTGAAGAATAGAGTTCCATTTACAAATGCAAATCCAATATCATTATTTTCTGGATTTATGGCCATTACAGGTTGAACTGCTATTCCGTTTTTAGGTTTAACCGCCTGAGAATCTATTTCCCAAATATCCAATACAACATCATCCGTAAGCATATTGTTATTATCACCATTTGGCTGGCGGTTGTAATAGTTACTGTAAACAGATTCTATACCTGTAGGATTAGTTGTAAGATTTACAGTTTCTGCATAGGTACCTTTTGCATCATTGTTGTTACTGTTATTTAGAGACTCAATTTCATTTACAACAATTGACATATTACCCGAGGTTGCTGTTTCAGGAATCACATATCCAGCTATATCTTCTCCATTTGAGTTTTGGCCAGCTGCTGAATTATATTCAGCAGATACACTTTCGCTGCCTTTTGTAAATTTCAGGGTACCACCAGTTATATTAAATCCTTCAACATTCAGGATTTCGTTTGATGATACTCCATAATGACCTTTTGCTGTCCTTGCAAAAACACTCGGATTATTCTTCTTGAGAGAAGAAAGAGCTGTTTCGACACGAGTTATATAAGGAACAACATCAACTTTATAACAACCAGTTGGTGTTGCAGTTGTTGTTGAATTATTGCCAGGTGTGGATGATCTTTCATTTGAATATCCAACCTCTGAATCATTCAATGCAGGAGAACCTTTATCCATTGCTGTAAATTTAATTGATGCATTTGATAAAGTCTTTGTGCTTATCTTTTCTGTATTAAAGTGGAATCTGAAGATTATAATATTTTTTCCATCTGCATCGTATGTATCACTTACAAGTTCAAATACCCAGTCTGAAGCTGTATTTCCTGTAAGACTTGCACTGGCTTTTACTTCGTTACTTTTTTTATAGTAAAGATGTGTAGAAGTCCATCCGTCTGTTACTGTAGCAGATACATCACGCTGAGCTATAACAAATTCATTTCCACTGTTATATCCTGGAATTGCAATCTTAATCTTTTCAACAATTACGTTGTCTGAAGCAACTCCATCAAAAGTAATCATACCAGATACTTTTGCATCACGGTCTCCAGTTCCACTTCCTTCTGTTGTAAAGCTTACAGGAAGCTCATTTTCAAGTTCGATATGTCCATTCTTAGGATTATTCTGATATATAGAGTTTTCATTTTTACTCTTCCAGAAGAAAGGATAAACAACAGCTATTGGATCAACACTATCTTCAATGATAATATTTACAGGAACAATAATTTCAGCCTTTGCACTTCCTGTTGATTCGTCACCCAGAGTAGAACCATCTGTTTTATCCCAGATTGTAAACTTAAGATTCTGACTGCCTTCTTTTACCTGTTTTTCAAGGAAATCTTTAAGAAGAATGTCAATTGTGAGATCATCTTCACGAACAGAACCGTCATTTGAATGGCCAACGCCATCATAAGCAACTGTTGTTGTAGATTTCATTACATTAGATTTATTCTTATAAGTATATTGCCATCCCAGAGCAGTATTACCACCGACTATCATTGGTATAACTTTAAGAGCACCTTTCACATTTAAAGTTAGAGGAATTTCATAAGAAGTAATTATTTCTCCCTCGTCATTTCTACCGTTATATGTATTTCCATCTCTTACATTTACAACATTTGTAAATATAGACGAATATGAAGTTATTATTTCTCCATCATCAACGATTCCATTTAAATTAGTATCTGTACCAACTGAGACACCTGCAATTCGTGGAGCATTATTTGAAATTTTCTGCTTTATTGATTTTTCAATTGAATTTCCAGCTGCATCAAATGCAACAAAACTCATTGTTACATTACCATCGAGCATGTTTGAAGAATCTACAGAAACGTTCCAGTTATATTCACCATTAGAGAACTGTACACCTTCTATCATACAGTCGTCATCTCCGTTGGTAATTACATCATTATCTGTATATATAACTGTTTTACCATTTTCCTGAGAATGATTATCGATTATCTGAGCATATGCAAAATAAACTGGTTTTTGTGTAGTAAAATCAGAAAGAGAACCTTCAAGGGTAATCTTTGTACCAATAATATCAGAAATACGATAAATGACATTATCTACCATACAAATTCCACCTTTACGGATGGTATAATTTGTAATAAGTGAAGTATCTGCTATTGTAAGCTCATTTGTATTTTCCAGTGTTCCGTTTACTTTTCTCCAGTACAATCCTTCTCTCTTTTCGATGTTAGATTCATAAGTAATTGTACCGTTAGAATCTAGACTTCCAAGCTTTATAAAATTACTGGTTCCTTCTGTTCCTGAGTCAAGCATAGAATCAAGAATATAAAGTCCTTTTACACCGCTTACAGTTCTTTCGCGTGTAAAGTACATGGCGATCCGCTTGAATCCACTCTGATTGTTTGAGTCCTCACTTGGTTCTGCAAAAGTTCCCTGAACTGTATATGCACCATTTGACTGATAAATCTTTCCATTTTCTACAATGCCTATACCATTTCCTCGCTTTACTTCAAAATCAGGAACTTTATTATCATAGAAGATTGTGAACTTAAGCTCATTTCCTGTCTGAGAGTCGGAACCATCGGTTGCAGAAATTTCATAATCAATTTTTCCAAAGCTGTTTGCTGTTGTATTTCCTACAGGAATTCTAAGATTATAATTCTTGAATTTAGCAACGCTTGAAGGTATCTCATTTTCAATAGCTCTGTTCGTACCGTCTGTCATTACAACTTCGTTATCTCCAGAACCATGAGTCCATACAATGTTTGTATCTCCAAGAGTAATCTGTCGAATTCCACTATCATCTTCTACAGAACCGACAAGGTACCACTGGCCTTTTAAGTAAACTCCACTTTCGAAATTTCTGCTTGCAGATTCAACTGTCATAGTTGAGTCTGTGTACTGAACGAATCGTAACGAATCAGTACCACCGAAAATTGGAGCATCCGGGTCAATTTCACACTTACAAACATCAGAAACAGATATCTTTCCTGTTGAACTTATTGCATAAGCTCGAATAGCAATCTTACGGTTCGAATTATCTACTTTAGAATTAAACTCTTTGTTTTCATTTATTTTTAAGAACCAGTTGAGTTTTGAGTTACCCTGAGATTGTATTCCTTTTCCAATCTTGTCTGCAAAGCTCTGGGTACTTCCCGCAACTGTCGCAGTAGGGTTATCAATAATTGAATAAGAAGTAACACCTTTTGCAGTCATGAGAGTCTGCAATTCTGTTGCCCAATCAGGATTAAAACCGGCAGCTGCATCATAAGAAGGGTCAATCTGGATATATACTTCACTTACACTTGCAGAAACATCCTGAATATCTGTTGTACCTGTAATTCTTATTGTTCCACCAACACTTGTATTGTCTGAAGGATAAGTAATTTCTACAGCAGGTCGGTCTCCGTTTGGAATTACATTAAAATAGAATGGATGTGGGCTTAATCCACAGTTTCCAAATTCATCAGTAGCTCTTAACCAGATATAGATTTCTTTTATTTCATCATAAGAAGCCTGATCTGCAGAAGCTATTCCATAAAGAGCAAATAATCTTTTGCGTAATAATTCTGAGTGATAACTTGTATTATCTGCAATTGCCGTCTTATCATCAAAAACAATCTGCCATACAAGTTTACTTGTGTATGTAATATTTGATTCATCTGTAATATCAGTCCATTCAGATATGGAATCAAAATCATCTTCTTTTGTAATTGCGAATTCCACTTTAGAGACTTTATTTGTATCTGAAGTTGTTCCTCGTAAAGTTACTGCAGAAGAACCGTAAACCTGAGAACCACTTGTATAATTTGAGAAGCTGATTTCAGGGTCTGTGTTATCAATCATTACCTCATAAGGCTTTGGAATTCCATCTGACGATGTATCTTCTGATGCATTATCTTTTATTGTTAATGTAAGTGTTTTTAATCCAGATTCTACAGAACTGATATCAAAACAAGAAATAAATTCTTTGTATTGCTCATATTCATCTGTCTGAGTAATTTCAACTGTCTTATCAGCTATCACATTTAAGCCAGCAAAAGTTGGAGTAATTGAAGAAATTCCATTTGTATCAAAGGCTTTATATTTAATATAAAAATATTTCTTTACTCCTCCAAACTTATCTGAAATAACACTAGAAGTAGCTTCTGTCCATCCAGTTATTTCTGTCTCTGGATTTGTAATAAGTTCTGCACTTGTGAAATAATACAGATAAGTAAGTTTTGGATCATCTGTATCAACCTTAACATAAATAATATCGTCTGCTGTATTACCAGCATCTGTATATCCAAACCTCACAGAATTTACATCTTCAATCTTAGGTCCGTATGAACCGGAAGAAATACTAGCTGTATTTGAAATAAATTTTGTACCGTTCTTATCCTCTATCTGGAAGAAAATTTTCTTTGAACCATTATCTACAGGACAAGTCCAGATACCATTTTTATATCTGTTTGATTCTGCAGCCCATTCTGTATCTGAAGGTTCATTTGTGCCCGTTGAATCTTTTGCAATAATTTTTACTGATTTTATTGCGCCATCATCATCATTGACTGTACCACTTATTACACTGCTATTAAGCCATACGTAATCAGAGGAAGACATCTTTTTAATTTCATTAGTTGTTTTATCTTTGTATGTCAGAGAAAGATTCGAAAGATGTATTACAGGACGGTCAGTATCCTGATCTACAATTATTCTTTGCGGCTTTGCAAATCCAATATTTCCAGCTAAATCTCTTGAAGAAACGGTGAAATAAATTGTAGTACCATCTGCTATTGCATTTTCTCCATCTAATTTTGAAGTAATAATATTTTCAAAATTCCAGTTATATGAATTATTAACTTCCTTTATATATTTAAACTTCTTCGAAATTACATCATTTTCACCAGCAAAAGTACCAGTTTTCATGATATCTTCTTCTGTAATTTCCGAACCTTCTTTATCACCAAGACTATTGCTTGTTGTATAATAAATTTTGAGTTTTTCAGCAGATAATCTGTTTGCTTCTTCTACAGTTCCACTTAATCCTATTGTACCATTTACCTCAATTATATCTTCTGTAGAAGTATCTGCATCTGAAGGCGGTGTAATGAATACTTTAGGAGCAGATGTATCAATAGAGACTGTGGCAATATTAGTAGTTGTTTTATTTCCAGTTCCAGCTTTATCCAATGCAATCGCATAAACTGTTACATTTCCATCTGAAAGCCCTGCAAATCTTTCTTTTGGAATTTCTACCGTCCAGTTAAGTTTATTTAAGTCGTTCACATCATTTGCTGGAACTATTGTTTTTACAGGTACTAATTCTTCCTGGTTACCTACACGGAATTTCAGATTTTTTGTATCAACACCAGCTCCAGGAACATCATCTTTTCCACAAGTATCTGTGATTGTGCCACTAATAGTAAGAGGTACAGTTCCATTTGTATAATAAATATCTGTTGTACCAGGAGTAATATCAGGTACGGCGGTATCTACATTGATCGAATAATACTCTGAATCAGCTCCTACATTACCTGCATTATCTTCTGCAATAAGGAGAACATAATTATTTCCTTCCTCAAAGTTTGAGAGCTTACTCTTAAATGTAGTTATTATTGATTTATAAAATTTATAAAGTTGATATTCAGTATCTGTTTCGGTATCTGTCCAGGTCTCTAATGTATCATTGAATTTTGTTCCGCTAAAATTATACTGGCTGTTTTCAGCATTTTCTTTCTTTACATTATAGAAAATTAATTTTGTTTCGTTTTCTGATAATGGAGCAAAATAACCTGTTCTATCTTTATCTGTTTTATAATTCTGTACGAAATTATTAACATCTTCAGTGGTTGGAGGATTGTCTACAAAGACCTTATAATAAATTATTGCAACACCACTTCCGCCATCATTATCACTAATATTTCCACGAAGCTGTATTGTATTCTCATTCCCGTAAGAATTCTTTGCGTATTTCTTTCCTACATCCTTATTTGCTGCTGGATTTGCTGTCCAAAGTTCGTGAGTTTCATCGATATCGTCATTATCAAAATCGCCAATTCTGAATGTAAGATCTTTTCCTTTTGCATCTTTTTCATGTACTCCAAAAGGAGCAGTATTATCAAAAACAATTGGAAGTTCTTTTATCTGCTGATTTCCAGCAACATCTGTAACAATAACTTTTGCAGTTACTGATGCAGCAGTAAGAGAATCAAAACTTATATTTGAAAAATTGAAACGACCTTCATGAAGCTCATCAAAACTTAATCCTGGTATTTCAAGTTTTATACTTTCTATTCCAGTATCATCTGTTGCAATACCGCTTATTGAATATTTTTTTCCTTTTTTATTATTTAAATAATAGGTGCTTTCATCCTCTCCTGCTGCATTCTTTACAATTTTTTCATAAGCATTTGCAAACTGAATATTCGAAATACTAGGAATTATTGAATCATATTTAAGATTTACAGTTGCTGTAGTTGAAATTACTTCTCCTGCACTGTTTTTCAACTGATATGTTAATTTCTCAGGAAAATTTCCATCGGTTCCAAGAGCTTTAAGTTCACTATATGAAAGAATATCTTCTGCCTTCAGAACTTCAAGAGCTTCCCCAATCAGTTGTTCTCCTCTATATAGATAATAAGGAGCTTCTCCAGACTGCCAGCTTAATGTTACTTTATATTTATTATTCTGATATTTCTCTCCCGCACTCCAGGCAGACTCATTCTTGGAAATATATTCTGGCATTCCAGAAGCTGAAAGTTCGAGTTTTTCTTTACTAGATACCATTTTAAAAGCATATAGACCTTCCGAAATAAGATATCCATCAGATGCTCCCTGAGAATCGTTTCCTTCAACTATTACTGCATAATAATGGCCTATTAAAACATCGTAATTCTTGTTATCTACAACTTTTGAGGTTTTAAACTTATATATTTTTCCAGAAATTTTTAAACCACCGACAGTATTGTCATCTGTTGTAATTGGTTCATCACTGTCTAGTACAATATGTTTATCAGCCCCTTTATCTATGAGACAGATTTTTTCACTACCTTCTATTATATTTCCATTAACATCACATTCCTGAAGATAAACTCCTACAGAATCTGGTTCAATCGGATATCCGTCAAGACCAGGACTAACTTCAACTTCCAGATATCTATTACCGACTGTAAACTGATAATCAATATCATTGAGAGTTTTAGTAGCATCCTTTACATTAGCAGCAGTCACAACAAATTTAGGGTTGTTTGAAGGATTGATAGAAAACTTACTTTTTGTAACTTCTATATTCTTGAGGATATCTTTTACATTACTTATTTCTTCAATTACAGCTACACTTCGTTCATTTTTAATTTCATAGGTTCCATTCTGTATATTATATAAATCTGTAATCTTATATTTTCCCTGGAATTGAGTACTTATTTCAGAGTCCATATAATAAACATCTGTGCTATTTCCTCTTTTATCTTCTGCTGTTTGTTCTGAACCATCAGAAGGATATCTCGCTGCATCATCATAAATCATGAGTGTACAATAACGCTGTTCTGTTATATCCATTTCTTCTGGCATGATATTGCCATCAGCATCTGTATGCCCATAAATTGCAGCATAATTTGCTTTCATTATTTCATTATCAGAAGCAAAGACGGCTACATCCTGTTCAATAGTATGAGGTAAATTTGTAAGCTCAACAGTTTTTAATGGAACACCCGTTGTATCATTTAAATCAAAAACATTGACCTGTATAAGCCCAACACCACTATCATCAGCAGCTTTTCCTTCAAGAGTAAAAGAACGACCATAATTATCAAAACCAGCCTGATCATAAGTAATACTTGGACGAGAAAGCAACATTAAAGGAGGCGTATTATCAATTGAAAATGAACGTGCCATTGTTGTTACATGGCCAGCATCATCAGTAATTGCTACAAGAGCTTCGTATTTACCGTCAATAAGTTCTGCTTCAAATGGATTTACTACAACCGACCAGGTTCCTTTTTTATGGTCACCTCTTTGTGCTGAATTTAATAAGAATGTACCTTTAAAAGGGAATGATTCGCTATTATCCAGGCGTACCATATCAACTTTTACAGATGATATAGTTCCATCATCTGTCCAGTTTCCAGTTATTGCAAATTCATCACGGATTACAGCATCTGCAGGAGGATTCTTTATTTCAAGAGTTGGCGATTCCGTATCAACAGAAGATCCCAGCCCTATCTCGCAGGATATCGTTAAGAGAATTGAAAATATTGATAATAAAATAATTCTTAGTTTCTTCATAGTTATACCTCATAATGACAGCGCACTTAAAACTTATATAACTTTTCTAAAGAAACTTTATTAAATAGAGATTATTCTTCAACTTCTATTTTCGGCTGAATTCTCTATTATCTTGACTTTTGACCTGTATAAATATAACATTTTTTTATAATTTGTCCATAAAAAAAC
>JAEEGL010562554.1_pt1 | contig 10156 bp, 8 predicted proteins | sample 9134231 | NCBI WGS metagenome assembly JAEEGL01 (sample SAMN16246548, study PRJNA631951) | gut metagenome | biome: gut microbiome; feature: rumen; material: fiber-attached | host: Bos | place: Iran: Karaj | collected 2018-10
AAAAGAAGCTTAATTTTTCAAGATTATTGATAATTATCCTACTTACTATAATAATCTTGCTAATAATGCTACTTTTCGTAGTTCTTATATAAGCAAATCACCTAACACATAGTTAGGTGAACTCAATTTTATGAGGTATCATCCAACATGTTAGTGCTGAATGTTCTCTCTTTTATTATATGCAGATTTCTCTCTACATACTAATTGTAACATATATTTTTTATTATAGCAATACTAATGTTTTGGCTTAAATATTAGCGCTAAAAAGAAGCCCATAGCTAATGCTACACTAATACCAGCAGAAGTTAAATTAAAGATTCCAAACGATAGCCCTATTACCCCACTTTGATTAGCCGTATCCATTGCACCATGAATAAGTAAATGGCCAAATGAAGTAATTGGAATTAAGGCTCCTGCTCCCGCATATAAAACGATCTTATCATATATTCCTGCGAAATCTAAAAAAGCTCCAATTACCACAAATAAACTAGTAATATGACCTGGTGTTAGTTTTGTATTATCAAGTAATATTTGGCTAATCATACATACGCTACCACAAAATAGAAAAGCATATATATATTCATTCATTAGAATTTCGCCTCCAAACTAATCGCATGAGCAATTGATGGAATCGTATCGTTCTGAAATACTCTCGTTGGACTAAATATAGCTCCCGTTGGAACTATTAATACCTTTTCATATTTACCATTTTCCATTTCTTTTAAAATATATGATGAAAGAACTAAAGCTGACGAAGCTGGACCTGACGCTCCCGCATACACTGGTTGTTTATCTATATCATATAAAAGTAATCCACAATCATCATAGTTTTTACTTATATCGTACCCTAATTCATTCATATAATCGGTTAATATCTTTTTACCATATATTCCTAAATCACCCGTTAAAATTAAATCGTAATAATCTGGTTTAATCTTTAAATCTTTAAAATGTCTAACTAAAGTATCTGCTGCAGCAATCGCCATAACCGCTCCCATATTATTAACATCTGTTATATTTCCATCCATAACCATGCCTGGCGTAACACTACTAATCCTTACCCTAGTTTTTTTATTCGTTAAAAGTAAAGCCGCCGCTCCTGTTGAAGTAAAGGTAGCTGTTTTTTTCTTACTAGCGCCATACTCTGTTGGATTTCTAAATTGTCTTTCAGCAGCCATGTTATGACTACTGGTTGCTACGACTATATTCTTGGCCATCTTTCCTTCAATTAAATTAGCCCCAATTACTAAACCTTCACCAAACGTAGCGCAAGCACTAAATATACCTAAAAAAGGAATATCAAAGTCTCTCATTGCATAATCAGATGCTGCAATTTGATTCTCTAAATCACCTGATATTACATAATCAATATCACTATCAATTAGTTTTACTCTATTAATTAGTCTACTTATCGCATTACTTAACATTCTCTCTTCAGCTTTTTCAAATGTTTTAGTGCCATAATATAAATCCTTATTATATACCAAATCAAAATAATCTTTTAATGGCCCATTCTTTTCATAAACTGAAGCTATCGTATAACTATCCGATATATATACATTATTAAATTTTCTAGTCATTTTATACCCCCAATAATAATCTAATAATTCCAAATACATAGACTGATACTATCCCATATAAAATAACACTACCCGCTAATTTAAAAATATTACTGCCTATTCCTAATATTAATCCTTCTTTTCGATATTCAATAGCTGCTGATGTAATAGCGTGAGCAAATCCAGTTATTGGAATAATTAAAGCACTCTTTAAAACATTTACCCATGTATCAAAAAATCCCATAGCTGTAAATAAAGAAGCCAACACAATTAAAGTAAGGATTACCATTACCCCCGCTTCTTTTCTGGGCAGATTAAACCATATCACATACCCTCTTAAAAGTGCTTCCGATAACGTTCCCAATATCCCTCCAGCAAAAAAAGTAATCACCATATTCATAATTCTATTCTCTTTAGGGGTATGTTTTTCTACAATCTCTAAATATTTATCTTTCATCTATTTCACCAATATTATTATTGATAAAAATAATAAAATTATGTATAAAAAAATAACTTAAAAAATATTAAGTTATCTTATTATTTCATAAAATCTATTTTTTTTAATTCTTCTTTTTCCAAATCTCTAATTGATTTATCAGGTGTTGGTAAAGTTTCAGGCATATTACCACTAAGTTCTTTAATTGCTTTTCGAACAGTTTTTCCAACATTATAATGAACTAAACATGCATCATTTTCAGCATCTATATTATCTTTTCTTAATTTAGCCTCAGTTTGTGTAATGCGGAATAAATTAGCACCGAGTTCTTCACTGCCCATATAATCAAGAATATCTTCACTTTCACTTATATTTTTTCGCCTTGCTATTTGCTTAGCTGTTTCTCCATTGTAAAGGCCCATATAGCCATAATTATTAAATTTTCCAAAATCTATTACTCCAGAATCTTTAGCAGCCTTAAATAAATACTTATTTTTATTATTTACAAGAATTCTAGTGTACAATCTTTTTTCATCCTCAGATAATTTAGAATACTCAAGTTCGGTAATTTCTTGTTTCCTAGTTTGTACCGCAAAATAAGTTTGTCCTAATGCAACAGATGTTTTCTTAGGATTAGCATTTTGAACTATCAAGTAACAAGCATATCTAGATAAATGATAATCTATAACATTTTGAACATTACCTTTACCACCAACTATCGGCTTCCTGAACTCAGGAAAGTGATCAGAAACATCATTATTACTAGTATGACAAGCTATCATAGCCCTCTTAATAACTTTATGAAAATTCTCCCATTTAGTATACTCAAGTAATGGCATTAACTCTCTTGCTTCCCAATATTCATTACCATATTCATCAATATGCTTTATATTATCAAATATCTTCTCTGCATATTTTTCTACATTATTCATTTATCAAAACCTCCCTCTATATAAGCAAATTAATTATAACATTTGTTCTATATAATGTCAATCACTTTTGAATAAAAATAATAAAATTACGTGTAAAAAAATGTAATATTATATGTTGACAATATACTACATATAATATACAATGTATTTAAGAAAGGATGATACAAATGAATCAAGCAATTTTAAGTATCCGTGTAAATGCTGATGACAAGAAAAAATTTGAAATATTTTGTGATGAAACCGGTCTAAATATTTCTACCGCCATCAATTTGTTTATCAAGACTGTCATCAGGGAACAAATGATACCATTTACTATTACTTCAAATGAATTTAATAAAGAAATATATAGAAAGCTTAAAGAAGCTGATCAAGAAATGGAAACAAGTAGTAAGCGTTACACTATTGAAGATATGTTAGAAAGAGTAAAGGATAATATATAGTATTGTACACTATTAAATTATTATTAACAGCTATTAACGACATTAACGAAATTACATCATATATAACTAATGTTCTTAATAATAGACAAGCTGCTAACAATTTGGTAAACAATCTTATAAAAGAGTATGCTAACATACAATTATTTCCACATGGAAATACCATATATAAACTTCCAAAATCAATAAAAAACTCTTACTACAAAACAAAAGTTAATAACTATTTAGTATTCTACAACGTTAATGATAGAGAAAAAGTTATCACCATTGCAAGAATAATTTACCAAAAAAGAAAAATATCTTCGGAAATTAAAAGCTTAGAATATTGACCCTTAGATAGTTACAAACTATCTTTTTTTATTATCTTTAATACTGAATAAACATTAATTATTACTAATAATGCTACCAAATAATCCGTTAAATTCCATAGTATTTTAGGAATTATAAAAGGAGATATAATTATTACTAATATAAATATTATTCCATATATAACATCAATTATCTTTTTATTAGTTAAATTGTAAATATTAGTTTCTCCAAAGTAATAGCTTGAAATAATTGTTGATAAGGCAAATAATATAACAATAACTCCTAAAAAAATACTTCCCATTTTACCAAAATGATAATTAAATGCATATAAGACTAACTCAATACCATTAATATTATTAAAACTAATATCATTATAATTACTAGTAACTATTATTAAAAATGTAGTTAAACAGACTACAAAAATTATAATATATATTCCAAGTACTTCAAGCATTCCTTGATTACTTCCATCATTATCACAACTACTTGCCGATATAGCACTAGTTCCAATTGATGATTCCGTCATAAAAATAGCTCTTTGCATGCCTATTAAAAATACTGGAATAATTTTTCTAATATTTAATGCCTCTTTAATAACCTCTAGAATAATATTAGGGATTAATTTATAAGAAGTAATTAATACATATAAGCCCATTATAGAATAAAAGATTAACATTATTGGTACTAATTTATTATTTATCTTAGCGATTAATTCTATTCCTTTTCGAACAATTAATACCGTAATAATAATTAATATCAAAATAACTAAATAACTGTTAATGCCAAACCATTTTGTAGTTTTAACTATTGTATTAACTTGAACAGATAAAAAGAATATTCCATAGCTAATAATAAGAAAAATACTATAAATAATACTTAAATACTTATTGCCTAACCTATTTTTTATATAATAACTAGGTCCTCCAATATAATTATTATTTACTTTAATGCGATATTTAATTCCTAATATACATTCTATATAACCATTAATAGCTGTTAATAAGCCAATAATTATTATCCAAAAGATAGTCCCTATTCCTCCAAAATAAATAGCTAAAGCTACTCCTGATAAGCTACCTACCCCTACCTTAGCCGCTAAACTAACCATTAAACTAGCCATAGGACTAATTTTATTCTTACTTTTAGATTTTAAACTATTAATTATACTTTTAATATTCAACTGTTTAAACCTATATTTAATAGTTCCCATTATACTTAAATAAATAATTAATATACTTGCTATATACCACATAATAGATAACCATAATTTCATATTAAACTATATTCAAGTTGGGTATTAATAATGTATATTTTAGTCTATTTAACATATCTTATAATGTAACATTAAAGGAGTGAATTATATGTGTAATAACAATAATGATAATACTTGTGAAAACTGTATTGCCAATATTCTAAAAGTAATCTTATTATTACAAGAAAGTGTCTGTGGTCCAGATCGTTGTTTAGAAACTTGTGATCGTGGTTTCCTAGGTCAGAATGCTACCAGTTTATTCAATACTAGACCAATAGTTCTATATACCTGCGGAGCTAACGGTACCCCATTATCTATGCCTATAAGCAGAGATCCCGCCGAAACTACCATGAGCAATGTCTTTAGAATTGAAAAGCTAAATGATTGCTGCGCTACTTGTCGTGTCTTAGCCCCAAATACTGAACCAGAGGCTACCTATCCATACACTAGTACTAATTCTTTCTTCACCATTGACCTAAAATGTGTATGTATAATAAGATGCTTAGATGATACTTACGTTGATATGCCATAACAAAAGAGAGTTTAATTTAATTAGACTCTCTTTTATTTATGAAAATTTAGTAAGAATGTTATTAGGTGTATTGTTTGTAATATTTGTAGAATAAGTTGCATAATCAATAGTTCCACCATTTACCGTCCAAACCGAAAGCCCACCGCCAGAATAAGCTGCATTATTGTCAGTTATAGTACCACTTTCTATACTGCACCAAGTATATCCACCATCGGCAGCACATTCGATTCCGCCACCAGAAGAACCATTATTTGCTGCGTTATTACCAGTTACTGTTCCACCCCTAAAGGCTATTCTAGAATTTACAACGCCAATTCCACGGCCACCATTTGTATAAGCCGTATTATTTCTAATAATAGAGCCAGTCTTTATTTCGGCATAAGCACCACCCCAAACAGCTATTCCACCACCATGTCCACCATTAGCTACATTACTCTCTACAGTTGCATCAGACATATACATATTAGAAGATGAATCAACCAGTACACCACCGCCAATATTAGAAGCCGTATTAGTAGTTATTGTTCCCCCAGTCATATTAAATGTTGAAGACTGAATTAGTGCTATAGCGCCTCCATTGCCCTGAGCTGCAGTATTATTAGATAATGTACCACTAGACATATTTAAAGTACTAGCAGATACATTTATAGCACCACCAGAGCCACCACCAACCACTTGATTATTTCTTAGTGTAGCACCATTAACATTTAAAGTAGAACTAGAGAATGCGCTTATCGCTCCTCCAGAACTAGAACTTATTGAATTTCGTAAAGTTGTTCCACTATTCAAGTTGACCGTAGAACCAGTCGATTTTATTAGTGATTGAGAATTATTAACATTATTTCCACTAATTGCTATATTTGTAAGTGTTAAAGTATTTCCATTTGATAATGCTATTAAATTACCACTTGTAAAACTACTTCCCCTTGTTATTGTATATGTTCCAGTATTACTAGTTAATGTTACACTCTTATTTGTTGTATTAAAATCTGCTTGTGAAGTTTGAGTAATATCACTTAATAATTTTATTGTTATATTTCCAGGACATGAATATGCTTTAGCAATAGTTGCAAAAGGTAACGAGGTACTAGTACCAGCTGCACTATCGCTACCACTAGATGATACATATAAAGTCGTTTCGCCTATACCATTAGCATATAAAGTATCTCCATTAGAGCTTATTGTATAACTATCTCCTTCCGAAGTACCTGTAGTTGCACCATCTGCTCCCCATCCAACTGATATATAACAAGAACTAGGATTTATCGTTGGTAATGTTACGCTACAACTTGTATCACCTGTTGTAATATTACAAGAGCCACTTGATGAGCCAATACTTGAAACATTACTACCAATAGCATAATTTATACCTAACTGATATACTGTATATAAAATTGTTTCCGTAGATGCAGCTGCTGTTGCAACAGTCGCATATTCAGGAGTTGTATCCTGAGCCGTTGATAATCCAGCCCATGCGCTAGATCCTGGTCCCGTTTCGGTTGTATAATTTGTTGTTCCAGTATTTGCCGTTGCCAAAACAGTAGTCGCCATTGCACTAGTACTTGTAAAGTATTGATTACGATATATTGTTCTACTCGTATAACTGCTAGAATAATAATAATTTGTTACCGCCGTACTATATAATGCATAGTACGATGTATCAGCAGATATTGTCGCTGTCGTATTACTAGCCGTATATTGAGTTGTCATATTGCCAGTACTTAAACTTAATCCATAATAATCATTATTATATGTTCCAACACTACTAGTAACACTAGAAGGTATAGTTACCGTACAAGTTGTGGCTGGTGATGAAATAATACAGTATTCAGTTTCCGTAGAAATAGTTTCACTTCCACTAGTAGCATCACTATTGTAATAGAAGGTTGCCCCAACTACTTCAATACTGCTACCGATATAACCTATATTACCATCATTATCTTCTACTCTAGCACACACATATTGAGTTCCTGATGTTGATATATTAAAACTATATGTATTAACTGCCGTATCAACAAATCCTGTCACGGTTGAATCACACGTTGAACTACTTGATACCTTCCATCCGTAAGCGCTAGCTACCCCACTTCCTGCATCAGTTATATTAGCGGTAGCTGTTACCGTATTACTACTAAAAGACATACTTAACGTACCACTTGGTGGCGTATCATCAATTGCATTTGCATATAACGTTATATTATTAGTACTAACACTATAATTACCACCAGCATCTGTTCCTGTTGTATCTCCATTAGTAGTACTCCATCCAACTACTGTATAACCAGTATTGGGTGTAATCGTAGGCAATGTAACATCACAACTAGTATCAGGTGTTGTTACTAGGCATTCTCCAGTCGATGAACCAACTGAACTTACATTAGATCCAGCAGAATAATTTATTCCAAACCTATACACTGTATATAAAGTCGTTTCTGTAGAATGAGCTGCTGCATCTACCGTTAAATACTCTCTAGTAGTATCTTGCCCGGTTGAAAGGCCATACCAGCTAGAATTACCGGGGCCATTTTCATTAGAATAATTGTTAGGCGAAATAACTCTACCAGAAGAAGTTAATACAGTTACAATTTCACTTTCATTTATAGAATTTCCTACATTAGGAAAATACGAAGTTCTATATAGATTTCTACTTGTATAATCATTTAAATAATAATAATTTGTTATACTTTTTCTATAAATTGAAAATGCTTTTGTGGAACTACTATCGACCTGTGAAGAAGCACTAGCAATACTTTCTTTCCAAGTTGAATGACGAGGTTCACCATAAGGCCCAATGCTATTTAAAGCATCAGATGGAGCAGCATATTGTGAATAGTTTATCTTTGAAACAGTAGTTGTATAACATAATAATACTCTATCAGCTGTACTTTCAGCAGTAGTAATTGTATAAGTACCATCACCTAAGGTGCTGCTATTATAGAAAAAGGTTCCAGTTACAGGCATTTTAAGCACAACATATAGCGTATTCTTATCAGTCGATGCAGCTTGCGTCAAGGTTTTAGTATTACTAGTAATAGTAGAATACAAACTTAATGAAACATTAGAATAGCTATAGTCACTTACACTTGTACCAAGAATACTATTTGCAATATCAAAATTAGTTATACCAGTATTTGAATCAGATATAACTGAAGTTGCAAGAGAAGTCGCAGACGAAAACCATTGATTGCGATAATATCCGTTGGCACTTGCACATGTATCTAAACTATTAGAATAATAAAAAGTTATTTGACTACTGTAAGTTGCATAATAAATTTGGTTAGTGGACAAAGAAATTGTTGTTGCAGTCTTAGCAACGTCAGTATTCATAGTACCATAATTTTTTGATAACCCAGCGTATTCATTATTATATTTGCCAACGCTTGTTAAAACAGCCGTTGGAATTGTTACTGTACATGAATTATTACCTGCTAAAAGAGTACAAGATTCAGTTAATATCGATATTGTTTGAGATCCACTTGTTGCATCTCCCTGATACTTAAATGTTGCAGTAAGACTATTAGCAACTTCGATACTTGATGAAGTCTTAGATGTATTACCTAAACCTAAAGCATTCTTAACTTTACCTGCAGGTATGGTAATGGTAGCAGTACCATCGTTTGTTGTACCAGTTACCGTTATCGTATATTTAAAGCCATCCGTAACAGTTGCTTTAGTAATATTTGTTATATTTATATTATTACCTGATTTAGTAAAATCAGTTACTTTTAAATTGCCTACGGTTATTTGTGATTCAGTATCGGTACATGTAAGTTCTATTTGAGATGTTCCATTGTTTTGAATTGGAGATGTACTCCATGAGCCAAAATTACATGTTGGAGCAGTTGTATCTATGCTTGTTACAATTACCGTTCTAGATACCACCTCATTATCTTCATTCTTAAACCATACATAATATGTACCAGTTGTTTGTACATCATATTCTAAGTTATATATATAATTTTGATCAACTGAAGAGATACTTGTCCAAGTAGAAGGTTCTGTATTGGTTGTAGTAACAGCATAATTAGTTATTTTAGCTTCATTACTTACAACGGTTGCATTTATTGTTTGATAAAGAGCATTAATTCTAGTAATTGCATACTGTCCAGTTACACCTTCTGCTTGATCTATCTGCGTCCAAACAACGGTATCTAATGTTTCACCAGATAAAGCATCACTAGGGTTTTCTCCGGCATCTAACCAAATCCATATCGTATAATAAGTTTTCGTTGTTGTTACCTCAAGATTAGGGACTAACGTTAAGGTATTGCCATTATTAACACCAATAAAATTGCCATGTGCTAAGACATTACCGATATCAGAAGCAGTTCCTTCAGTGACTATCCATTTTAAAGCACTGCTTATCCTCATATTATTTCCAATTGAATTAACATCCATATTGATAGATGCTATCATAGGAATATTGGCAGCACCACTTGCTTTATTTAAAGCTATTGTTGAATGAATACCATTATTATAAGTACTAGATACGTTAAAATCACCAACGAACTTAGATTCCCCGGCATCATATTCAATATAATTAGTTAAACTAGAGGCACTATTAAAACTAACAGTCTTGGTGTTATTATCAGTAATAGCCCAGAAAGCATATGAGCCACCAGTTACCATTAAACCTAGCAAAAATAATCCAATTATCGCTAATATTAATTGCTTCTTTTGGCTCATATTTTCACCTACT
>JAEEGL010767855.1_pt1 | contig 10156 bp, 10 predicted proteins | sample 9134231 | NCBI WGS metagenome assembly JAEEGL01 (sample SAMN16246548, study PRJNA631951) | gut metagenome | biome: gut microbiome; feature: rumen; material: fiber-attached | host: Bos | place: Iran: Karaj | collected 2018-10
AAAAAGAAGTTTTAAACAAAATATTTGGAGATGATGCAGTTTCAATAGAACATATTGGAAGTACAGCAATACCAGGACTTAAATCAAAACCTATAATTGATATTCAAGTATCTGTAAATGATTTAGAGGTTGCATTAAAACATAAAGATGAATTGGAAAAGGCGGGGTATGAATTTAGAGGAGATGCAGGTGTTCCAGGTAGATACTTTTTTGCAAAGGGTGATCCTGACAATAGAACACATTATTTACATGTAGAGCCTTATAAATCTCCAAACTGGGAAACTCATATTTATTTTAGAGATTATTTATTAGAGCATCCGGATGTTGTTGCAGATTATCAAAAGATTAAAGAAGAGTTAGCAGAAAAATATCCAGAAGATAGAAAATCATATACTGCTGGAAAAAATGAATTTATTACGAAAGTACTAGAGAAAGCAAGGGAAGAATATAAAAAATGATTAAACTTATAACATTTGATATAGGTGGTACCATAATAAAATCTCAAAGGAGTATTTCAAAATATGAGAAGTTAAAGACATATATAAATATTCCTAGTGAAAAATATAAAAAGTATTATTATTTATCTAGAGAGCCTCTTGATAAGCTGTTTTCAGAATATACAAGAAATCTAGATGAAGATAAGAAAAAGCAGGTGCATAAATTACTTTCTTGTCAAAAAAACAAAGTTTTTAACGAAAATATTGTAAAGATTATTGAAGCTTTACATAAAATGGGATATAATATCGCTACGATATCGAATGTTAACTATAACCTATATTATAGTTTGTCCAATACACCAGTTGGAAAGTACATAGACAAGGAGTTTTACTCTTTTGAAATTGGCGACTATAAACCACATTTGAATGCTTTTCTATATGTCCAGAATTACTACAACTTGAAACCAAAAGAGATTTTACATATTGGAGATTCGAAAGAATCAGACTATGACGGAGCACTAAATGCTGGTTGGAATTCTTATTTGTTCAATAAGGATCTTGATATAGATGAACTCATGGGTATAATTACCAAAAGTTAAAAGGAGGAATAATGATGAAACGGGTAGATTTTCATCTGCATACTGTCAAATCTGATGGTATGCACCATTTCAGTGAAGTGTTAACCTTTCTGAAAAAAGCAAATGTCACAGATTGTGCAGTGACAGATCACGATACCATTATAAATACAAAAAGGTACAAAGACATAGCTCTTAAAAATGGCATTCGGCTCTTTCCTGCAACTGAAATCTCCACGACTGGAAAAGACATGGATTTTCCTGATATGCACATTCTTGGCTATGGCATCTCTGACGTAAATACTATGGAGAATTTATTCAACGAGTACAAGGCAAGAAATCAGGAAATTTGTGAACGGGTTATTACTAAGCTTCAGGAAATGGGTGTGGCAATTAGTCTGGCTGATGTTAAGCTGTTACAAACCAACGATTATATCACCAAAAGGGACATTGCAAGATGTATGTTGGTTAAGGGGTACGCCACTACCAACAAAGAAGTCTACGACGTGTATATGGGAAGAGAACAGCCGGCGTATGTTCCAACTATCAAGATGCCTGTGCAGGAAGCAATTGCACTTATCAATTGCTGTGGTGGAATCGCAGTGCTGGCTCATCCGGGACTTCTTCCAGATGATACGGAATTCATACCTCTTCTGTCAGCGCTTAAGGGCCTTGGACTTAAGGGGATTGAAACGGTCAATGCCTGTCACGAGGAGCCAGATGTGAAATACTTCAGGATGCTTGCAAAACTGTTTTCGCTTGTGGAAACATGTGGTTCTGATTTTCACAATGTAGCCAAGGACAGATTCCCAGGTTTCGAAGTTGAAGATGAGTTTATTCGCCCTTTTTATGACCTTCTCGGAAAATGAAGAAAATCGCTTTGCATACAAGATGCAGAGCGATTTTTCGTTTCTTTTGTAGAATGGAAATTCTAGAATATTTGAAATAATTCAAATTCAAATAGTTCACTTTTCAGAGTTGTTACAGTTTATATATAAAACCATTACAAATTATATATAAAACTATTACAATTATTGAAGAATGGCTACATATATATTAAATTATAAATGATAAATTATATTTGGCGAATGCTGTGATTATGCTAGAATTTCAGTATTTTGCTAATAAATACGAATGAAGAGAGGCTGAAAATATGAATGTTGAAAAAATTAGCCAAAAGATTAATGATTTAGAATATCGTATTAGGCTTGATAATTGTGGCTTAGAGCGTGCAAATTATAATATTACATTTGCAAATAGATTAAACTATACTCAAGCTCAAATTGACAATTTTATTGAATTAAGTAAATATTATACGGATAAACTTAAGGTAGATACAAATACTTGTAATACGTTAAAATCATGTTATAGAGATCTCCAAAATGGTTGGGGCGCGCCAACTAGCGACTACTTATTTAAATGTACTTTACCTTATGAAACTGTTGATTCTCTTACAAATTATCAGACACAAATAACTGTTGATGCAGACGTAGTAAAATTGTTTGCAAATGGTGTTGACTATAACGAAGTTATTACATGTCTTGATAACGATGATATAAAAGCTATAAATAGTAGCTTTAAGAGTAAGCTTACAGAAAAAGATTTATCATTAAAAGAAGTTGGAGTTGAACTTACTGATACGACAGAACTAACAGATTTGTTAGATGAACCTGTTGTTGTTAAATATGGAAAAAATAATTCATATAAAGGTCTTATCGCTTCTTCTTCAATTAATGCATGTTATCCTTCAACAGGAGCCCTTTACAGAGATTTAAATGGTGATTCTTATCATCCTGGTGTTCCAACATTTGAAGATATAACTAATATTCAGTCTAAGCTTATGGAGAAAGAATCTGACTACAGACGTCTTCATAATCTTGAAGTTATTGTTAGAGATAAGATGGATACTGCAATTGAAAAAATGGATAAAGCTCTTTCACAATATGAGAGTAATTGCTAATAGTTTGTAAGGAGGGTATTATTTTGGAAAATAATATACAAAAATTATTTGAATTAGGAAAAGGATTTGAGTTAGGTCTTATTTCTTTTGAGAGCCTTTCAGATGTCGAAAAATGTGATTTGAGCAAATATTTTGCTATCAAAAATGAGATACTAGACAACAACCTTTTAAACACAACAAACAACTTAACTAGCATGAATAATAAATTAGATGAAGTATATAATGATTTGCTAAATATGAAATAGTATATAGGGTGCTATAATTATGAAAAATTATTACGAAATCCTTGAGATTAGCGAGAATGCTTCTCAGGAAGTAGTTGAAAGAGTATATAAGCTATTTGCAAAGAAATATCATCCTGATGTAAATCCAGATAATCCTAAAGAGGCTGAAGAGAAGTTTAAAGAAATAACAGAAGCTTACGAAGTATTATCTGATGAGTTAAAAAGAAAATCTTATGATTATAAATTAAAATATGAGAGGCAAAAACAATCGTCTCAAGATAATAATTCTAGTTCATCTAGTGATGGCTATACTCAAACTAAAGCGTCATCGAATAGTTCGGCTACTAACCACAAAGCTCAAAGCAGTTCATTTTACGATTCCTATCGTGAGCAAAGGGCACAACAAGAAGTCGATAGAATATTTGATGAGATGGCGCAAGCTCGTATGCAACAAATGCAAGCAGAAAGAGAATATCAAATTAAAAAGGCTTATAATGATGCATATGTAGAAGCTCTTAAGAGTATGGGAATAAAAGTAGTATATAAAAAGACATTTAAAGAAAAGATAAGAGATTTAGTTAATATTATTATAGTAATAATAATTATGGCTATTATTGGATTTATTCTGTTTTTGATACCGTCAGTTAGAGAACAAATCCTTAATTTTTGGAACATGAATCCTTTTGTTAAATAGATTTCGGACTCGGGGGCATCCCTCCTAGGTCCGATTTTTTCTTTTTGGGGACACTCTTGTCACAGGAAAAATGGCGACCAACGATCGCGCTACAATGTGATTTTTTTCTGTGACAAGAGTGTCCCCAAAAGGAAAAAATATTGAATTTTTTGCTATTTTGATATAAAATATGGCTCATAAAATGAGGTGACACAAAAGATGAAAATGTTCAGGAAAAGATTTATTCCCAACGAAATAATCGATATTTCTGGTGATGAAGTTATTAAACGAACAGATGATTTAATAGTTACAAAGTGGCTACCTATTCATCCACGAAAAGACATCACTAGTGGTATGTCATTTGTTTACTTCAAAGAAGGCTACAAAATAAGCTTGTTCTATGACAAAGATAAAAACCTCTTATATTATTATTGCGATATTATCGACTATTCTTATGATGAAAAAGAAGATAGCTATACGTTTATTGATTTGTTAGTAGATATTAAATACTACCCTGATGGTAAAATTGAGTTTTTAGATTTTGATGAACTTCAAGAATCTTACGATACTGGGCTCATTGACAACGCTATGCTTTTAAAAGCAATGAACAATTTGAATAAACTCGTTAGGAAAATAGAAGATAAATCTTTTTTTGATTTGATAAATGTATTAGAAAGGAAATAAAGTTGGAAAGACAAGATAGAATTAGAAATTTTTGTATAATTGCACATATAGATCATGGAAAATCTACACTTGCAGATCGTCTTATTGAAATGACTGGTGCTCTTTCAAAAAGAGAGATGCAATCACAAGTTTTAGATAATATGGATCTTGAAAAAGAACGTGGAATTACTATCAAACTTCAGAGCGTTCGAACAACATATAAAGCTAAAAATGGTGAAGAATATATACTCAATTTAATTGATACGCCGGGACATGTAGATTTTAACTATGAGGTGTCACGCTCACTTGCAGCTTGCGAGGGAGCAATATTAGTTGTAGATAGTACGCAAGGTGTTGAGGCACAGACACTTGCAAATGTTTATTTAGCTATAGATAATAATCTAGAAATAGTTCCTGTTATTAACAAAGTAGATTTACCTAATGCAAGACCAGAAATGTGTATAGAAGAAATAGAAAACGTTATAGGTATTCCTGCAGAAGATGCTCCTCAGATTTCGGCCAAAACAGGTCTTAATGTAGATGCAGTTTTAGAAAAAATAGTTTCAGATATTCCGGCGCCAAAGGGTGAAGAAAATGCTCCTTTAAAAGCTTTGATTTTTGATTCATACTACGATAACTACAAAGGCGCAGTTGCATTTGTTAGAATTAAAGATGGCTCTGTAAAAGTTGGGGACGAAATATTTTTCATGGCAACAGGTAAAACTGAGACGGTTGCAGAAGTAGGATACTTTGGTGTTGGTACGTATAATCCTTGCAATGAGCTTAAAGCAGGTGAAGTAGGTTATATAGCAGCATCTATTAAAAACGTATCAGAAATTCATGTGGGTGATACGATTACTTTAAAGAACAATAAAGCAAAAGAAGCATTGCCTGGATATAGAAAAGTTACTCCTATGGTTTATTGTGGTATGTATCCTGCAGATGGTTCAGATTACGAAAACTTAAAAGCAGCTTTAGAAAAACTTGCTTTAAATGATGCTTCACTTTTCTATGAGCCTGAAACATCAGTAGCTCTTGGATTTGGATTTAGATGCGGATTTTTAGGCCTTTTACATATGGAGATAATATGTGAAAGAATAGATAGAGAATTTAACTTAAATGTTATTACGACTTCACCATCTGTTATATATAAAATTAATAAAACTGATGGTACACAATTAGACTTATATAATCCAGCAGATATGCCAGTAGCTCAAGAAATTTCTACTATGGAAGAACCTATCGTCAATGCTCAAATAATGCTTCCTAAGGAGTTTGTTGGAAACATTATGCAACTTTGTCAAGATAGGCGCGGTGTATATAAAGATATGAAGTATATGGATGCAACGAGGGTTATACTAGAATACGAGATGCCATTAAATGAGATTATTTATGATTTCTTTGATGCTCTTAAATCTCGTTCTAAAGGTTATGCTTCTTTAGATTATGAGATGTGTGGATATCAAAAGTCGGAGCTAGTTAAATTAGATATTCTTTTGAATGGTGATTTAGTAGATGCTTTTTCTATCATAGTACATAAAGACAAAGCATATGCTCGTGGTAGAAGAATGGCCGAAAAGCTTAAAGAAAATATTCCAAGACAAATGTTTGAAATACCAGTACAGGCTGCTATTGGCGGGAAAGTAATTGCTAGAGAAACAATTTCAGCAATGCGTAAAGATGTACTTGCTAAGTGCTATGGCGGAGACATTACACGTAAGAAGAAGCTTCTAGAAAAACAAAAAGAAGGTAAAAAACGTATGAAACAATTTGGAACTGTTGAAGTTCCTCAAGAGGCATTTTTATCTGTACTAAAACTAGATGATGACGAATAAAATCGGCAGTCTTTTCTATATTAAAGCATATAGAAAGACTGCTTTTTTGGCCAAAAAAAGTCTAATTTTCGCTATGTTACATTATTATTTTATTTAGATTAAGTTTGTTGTTACAAAAATTGCAAAATGATAAAATTTAGATGGGATTTTATGTGGGTTAAAGATTTTGAGGTGATAAAATGTCAAAATTAGCAATTAAGACAAAAAAGAAATATTTAAAGACCAACGTTTTCTTAAAACGTTCATATGATGGATACATGCAATATGGCATGCTTGATCTTATCATTATAGATAAAAAGCTTGGTAATACATTTGGAAAAATTAAAGATAATCTAATTCAAGAAGATATCATCATTCCTTATGATGACGAGTTTGAAAAGTTTAGAATACTGGAATTAATTCCTCCAGATTTCTATTACAATGTTAATATGGATTTGCAAAAGATTTATATTAGTTTTGCTAAAACTTCTATCAAAGCGCATCTATTTATGAACAAGGAATATGCACTAGGCTATTATAAAGCACTTACTTGTTTCGATGAAGAAGAAGATATTACTTTAAATGTTACACTTAAATCTGACGAATTAGACCAAAAGATAATTCGCTTTAGAAAAGATGTACTACAAGTTAAAAAACAATTTTTCCCAAAGAGATATCTTAACTTAGAAGATGCAAAAAAAGACATTAAAACGTATTTGATTTATTTAATGGAAAACTATGAAGTCGAAGTATTAGAAAATGATTTAAATGAATATTTAGCAAATCTTCGTAAGTATTACAATAACTCGGATGTAGATATGTTTGCGGACTTGCTTCGCCAAGGACAAGATGGCTTTAGTTTCTTATTTAAATATAAAGGAAAAATATATAAGGTTACTGTTGGAAGTAAAAAAACCGATACATATTTTGAAGACTTTGACGGATTTAATGATGTATATAAAGAGGTTCTGTCAAAGTAATATATAATTTTTCCTAAGGAGGAAAACATGAATAATAAAGGTGTATCAGTAATTACGCTTGTAGTTACAATTATTATATTAGTATTAATCGCTTCTACTACACTATATACTGGTATTGGTATGATTTCGCAAACAAGAACTAGAATTACTAATGATAGACTTATGGTGATTGCTACAGCTGTTGTGGCTCACGAGAAAGAGCTAGGATATAAAAACACATTGTTTGGAAGCACTTTTGGTACAGCAGAGGCAATTATTGAGTCTGGAGATGGAGTGAAAGATAACTATGCAAAATTTCCAACAGAACCTACGGAACGAAAGATTACTAATGATGCATATGTACAAATCGATGCAACAGCATATAAAACAATGGGATTAGATGATTATGCAAATTCAGAACAAAATCCACCAGTATTTATACTAAAAGCTCCAAATAGTACAAATGAAGCAGAAAAAATATATATGCTTAGAACACCGATGTTCGTTAAAAAAGATGGAATTTATAACGAAAGCGATTTTATGTATTATGCATATAAGATTTATGATATAGAAGTTAAAGATAATTACAAAATGGAGTTTGATAGCATAAAGGGTGTTAATAGACCATTACTTACAGAAGATATGGTTCCTGTTAAAACATATTTTGCAGGAAGTGATTATAATCGTTTTTCTCCAGTTTTTGTTGATGATGTATACAAAGACGATTGGTATAATTATTCTAAAGAGTCTCCAATGTGGGCTAATGTTATGATGAAAGATACTACAGATTCTTCTAAATATGCCAATAGGTTCTATGTATGGATTCCAAGATTTGCGTATAAAATTCAAGATTTTTATAGAGGTGTAAATTATAACGATATTCCAGCTTCGGCTATAGATATTATCTTTTTAAGAGAAAATACAGATTACATGTCAAATGAAGAAGTTCTTCCGCCAGAATTTCAAGTACATCCTGCGTTTAAATATATGAATGAATCTGGCATCGAAGAAAATATACCTGGATTTTGGGTTTCGAAAGACTATGTTGCTACTGCTGAATCAGTTACAGATGCTTTGAGCAAAGTTAGATTAAATACTTTACATCCTGGAATTGATGCTTCAACAGTAACTTCTAGACTTCTTAAAAATTCAGAATGGGCAGCAATTGCATATTTATCTATGCATACTGCCGGAAGAACCACAAATGGCAATTCTTTGGGAGATAACCCTTCTGGACTAGTTGGAATGAACACCGACGTAGGTACATTAGTTGCTGGTGGATTAGAAAGTGCATTAGTTCCTTATATGGATAAATATGTTGTAAGTGGCGATAAACTTACATATTATTCATACGAAAGTAAGTATTCGGCAGGAAATACAGCAAATTCATACAACTTTACACAAAGAAAATATGGAGATGCTATTGTTGCTACTTCAACGTTTTCTGGAGACCATTCTTCTTGGTTTGGCGGATATAGTGAAAAAGTATCATCATCAAAGCCATTTTTCATAAGAGGAGATGAGACTGGCAACTTATTCTCATATAGAGCAATTGGCACCAATGAAGGATATCCAGCAATTAGAAATGTACTTATAGTTAAAAGCAAATAAATGTTCTCATAAGTCTTGCTTACATATTTGTTGACAAAATATCTCAAAAAAGGTAGAATTTAGTCCTGGAAATTATTGAAAAACAATAATATATATGTTACAATACAATGGCTTAAGAGACGAGGGAGGTATTATATAAAATGAGAACTATTACATACGTTTTTTGTGCATTGCAAATTATATCAGCTTTAGGAGTTATACTTCTTGTTATGCTTCAAAAACTTAAAGAGGGAAATGGAATTACAGATCAAGGAAACGAAAATGCTTCAGGCATGGGTCTTAGCAATGAGAAAAAACTTTCAATTTATACAATTATTTGTGGAGTTGCATTTGTTGCTTTCACTATTGCTTCATCTACATTTATATTCCAAGATTTAAAATAATTTAGATAATATTAGCCAGTCATAGTAAGTATGATTGGCTTTTTTAATTTTCGTATGGCACGTAGTGGCGACCATTGGTCGCCAAAAAGTAGCGGCGACCATTGACCGCCACCGTATTCGCGATTATTAATCGCTTAAAAAATAATTCACATGGAGGTGAACTTCTTGAGTAAGAAAAAATCAATTGAATATTTGAATAATGAAATCGCTACGGACTTTAAAGTTGGTAAATTTATAGGCAATGAACGTGGATTTGGATTCGTTGAGATCGAAGGTGCTCAAGAAGATATTTTTATTTCACCTCAAGATATCAACGGCGCAATGCATGGTGATACAGTTTTTGTGAAACTAAAAGAAAAAGAAAACGACAAGAAAAGAAGAGAAGGATCTATCGAAGAAATTTTAGAAAGAGCACAAAAAGAAATTGTTGGTACTTTTTCTAAAGGAAAAGATTTTGGTTTTGTAGTTGCAGACGACAGGCATATTTTTGAGGATATCTATATAGCAAAGAAAGAACGTAAAAATGCCAAAAATGGGGATAAAGTTGTTGTGGCTATTTTAAAATATCCTTCTAAAGGTAAAAAATGTGAAGGAAGAATTATAGAAATTCTTGGAAAAGCAAACGATGAATCTACTGATTTAATGTCTATTATAAAAGCTTATGGATATAAAAATGAATTTCCAAAAGAAGTGTTGAAGGAATCTAATAAGATTCCGCAAGCTATTGTAATTAATGAGGAAGTATTAAGTGAAAGAACTGACTTGAGAGAAAAAGAAATTTTTACTATAGATGGTGATGATACAAAAGATATAGATGATGCGATTTCACTTGATTTTACTCAAAATAAATATACTTT
>JAEEGL014414023.1_pt1 | contig 10156 bp, 6 predicted proteins | sample 9134231 | NCBI WGS metagenome assembly JAEEGL01 (sample SAMN16246548, study PRJNA631951) | gut metagenome | biome: gut microbiome; feature: rumen; material: fiber-attached | host: Bos | place: Iran: Karaj | collected 2018-10
CCAATAGTCGTAGAAGTATTAAAATTCTATAACTAATGGGAATATTTGTCAAACACATTACATGAATCTTTGTTGGTTTGCATAAGACACAAACAATACTACACCCAAAATATTGTCGGTGTTTTGTATTCTAATACATTACACAAGCAAACATCCATTTCACTAATGAAAAACAGACAGTAATTTTGTATTCAAGATACAATCCCATACTAACTTTGCTTTAAGAACATAAAATTTTACATTATGCCTATTTATAGAATAACAACCAAGAACCATAAGATGGTAAACGGTATTTGCATTGAACCGGGAATGTCGGTTCAGGTAGTAACCCAGAGTATGACCAACCCTGTTGTTACAAACGGCGGGCAGCCAGTAGTTGACGCCTTCTATCGCCTTTACGGCATAGACATCAAGAAGGCTGGATGTTTGAATATGGCAGAACTTCAAGTTGATAAAATTGGATAAAACAATAACAAATACAATATATACAAAATGGAAATTATTAAGAAATACCTGAAAGATATAGAGGTGACACACAAAATAGCATCACCGCTTCTTAATGATACTGCAAAGGAAGAGATAGATGCAAGTGCAAAAGAGATAACAAAGGAGCTTAGCGAATCTTCCTTTGTAAAAGTACCTTTTGTTGGGGAATTTAACGCAAGTAAAAGTTCCCTTCTTAACGCCTATATGGGAGTAAACCTCCTCCCGACCAATATTACTCCAGAAACTGCAGTTTCTTACGAATTATATTATTCTCCCTCTGAAAAATTAGAGGTATGGCATTATGGAGTATTAAAAGAAACAACATCGCTGGATAATATAGCAAAACTGAGTGTTGTTCCTGGCGATATTGTAAAAGTGTTTATTGACAATATCCGCATCAAGTCTCTCAACGACCGTGGAATTGTCATCGTTGACATGCCTGGAATAGATTCAGGTGTAGAGGAGCACAACAACGCTATTCTCAACTACATACAGGAAGGAACTTTCTATGTAGTAGTTTCAGACATACAACATGGAACGCTTACAGGAACAACGCTACAGTTTGTACGAGAGCTAAAGAAATACTCCATTTCTGCGGCTGTTCTTCTTTCAAAAATAGACAGGAAACCAGCAGAAGAAGTTGCAAGCGTATTGCAGAATGTAAAGGATTTTGCGAAACGTGTTATCGGCGAAAATACATTTGTCGGAGCAGTTTCAGCTTTGTCAAATCAAATTGGCGACATGGAAGAACTGTTAGGAACCCTAAACGGAAATGAATTTGCCAAAAAGAAATTCCAGAATGAAGTTCAAGGATTTGTAGAAAAGCAGATCGCGAAACTTGAACTCCAAGCTAATCTTTTGGCTAGTAACACTAATAACTTTGACAGCCAAATTGCTAAGCTTGAAGAAAAACGTTCTGTAATTTTGGCGAATTTAAGTGAAAATGATGCCCAGGCCCAACCTATCGAGGGGTCTGTTCAGGACATTCTTAACGACATTAAGAATGCGCTTTTGCTTAATTCATTCCAGTTAGCATCAGTTCTATACACACAGAACGATGCAAAGACACTAAACAATCAGGTTCTTTCTGTCATCCGCCCAGTACTTGTAAATTCGTTCAAACGTGAGATTGGAGAATATCAAGAAGTTATTGGACAGACTGTCAAACAATTGACAAGTGAGATTGAGTCAATACTCAAAGATGAGAACAATCCGCTTGTTAAGCAAGCCGAGATTATTGTTGGAAATCTCGTAGGACGTGAGATTCTTGAAGAATTCCTCACAAAAGGAATTCAGTCATTGGTGAAGCGTTTTGCTGGCTATAAGAGCGTCACAAAGTTATTAGGAATAATAGGTGCAGCCCTAAATCCTATTGTTGGCATTCTGATTGGGCTAATACCCGATATACTGCGAATGATTTTTGGCAAGGGTAAGGATAAAAAGATTGCCGAATTACAGCAGCAACTAGAAAACACGGCATTTGGACAGATTATAGAGGCAATGCGCCAGCCTGTAACCGAAATGCTGATTCAGCAGCGCCAAGAAACCTACGAAAACTTCAAGAAGGCAATAGAAGCAGAACTTGATTCTATAAACTCTGCTCTTTCCGAAGCTAAGGAGCAGAAGGATGAAGACGAAGCTAAAAATGCCGCAAAAATAAAGGCTATTACTGATGCCGTATCTCAAATTAAAAACGAAGTTATTATAATGTAAATAAAGTGCGAGGGCTTTTCACCCTCGCACACATATTAGCATATGGGACTAAAGGATATACAAAAGAAAGCAGAATCACTTGGCAAGAAATCGAATAAGACTTTTTTGCAAATAAACAAATATGATTATCCATCTAACGCAATGGATCTAATCGGACATATCTGTACGGCAGCAAAGGATATTGATTTTTCTAATGAATTTGAGCCAATATACTTCATGCGTCTTGACATGGAAAAAGAACGAAAGGATAATAAGTTCACATGGGGATGCAACATAGAGTACGAAATTGACGACATTCTTGGTGAACTCGAAAAGATATATCTGGATAATACATATCAATTAAAAATAGCAGTTGCAGGTGGTTACAGTGCCGGTAAGTCAACATTCATGAATATGCTTATTGGAAAGAAAGAATTCCTGCCGACAGATATGAATCCAACATCACTCGTAAACACTTATATTAATTTTAATGGGAGCATTGTCAATGCAGTAGTTCGCGGAGAAAACATTAAGGACAATCTTGTTTTGTTAGACGAGGATGTTCTTGCATCTATTCGTCATGATACACAGAATGCAAAAGTTGTTGCCAACGTGTTGAAACGTTTGATTATTGATGTGCCATGCGCAGACCATCTTGACGGTATCACTTTTATCGACACCCCAGGATATGATAATTCAATAGCCGAAAACCGTGAAAACAATACGACAGACAAGCAGACTGCCGAAAAAGCATTTAAAGATGCTGAGATTATATTCTGGTGTGCAAACATAAAGAAACAAGTAACGGAAGAAGACCTGAAATTCATTGAAGAAAACGGAGGAAAAGAAAAGCCTATTGTAATACTTCTTTCCAGAATGAAGTCTATAGACAGTAGTTCCATAGCAAAGACCATCGATTGCTGTTATCAAACGGTTTCAAAGCGTTTTAAAAACAATTTAATAGACGTTATAGCATTCGACAGAGATATTTCTCTTGATGAAATCTACTCTAAAAAAGGCAAAAGTATCTCGCAGCTTTTCAACGAAATAAAAAAAGAGCATCAAGACACGGTGCTTGATTTAGTTTCATTCACAGTTTACAACTTATTTGACAGTGAAAAAAAAGATTCAGAAAATGCTTATACAAAGTACAAGCAAGAGTACGATTTAGTGATAGATAAACTAAACAAGGCTCGCAAGAAAAATTCTTATAATAGAAGTGATATAGAAGATTCAATTTCAGACTTGGAAGAAATTCTTATTGACAATTACAATGAACTGGATTCAGACAGATATAAGCTGTTGAATTCTGCCAGTGATGCATTGGATAATTTTGAAAGTTTTTATAAGAAAGTCAAGAAGTTTGACGATAATCGTTTCATGACAGACAGTTTCCTAAATGAGGCTATGGATGAGGCTTCGTTAGATCTCGAGATATGTAAAAACAATCATAAGTCTAATTATGAAATGTTTAGTGATGCTTACGAAGAGACTTATAGGAAAGAACTTATAAACCGCCTTAAAAGAATATCAGGCAACTCCATTCTGGAAGACAACTCTATAGACTATTACGAAAATAAGAAAAAAGAACTTTCTGATGACATGTCAGCAGAAAGGGCACGACAAAAGTGTATTGCAAAATATCAGCCGTTATTTGAGAACGAACTAAAAAAGACAGATATTGCCTGCCGTAACAAACGTGCAAAACACTATAAGTCTCTTGAAAAACTTGAAAACACTAAAGACGAGGATGTTTTCTCTGCAATTAGCGGAAACAACACTGAGCGTTTTATGCTTTGCTTCCATACTGGTGTAGAATTATCGACATGCAACAGCCTTGGCTTCAACGTGTTGACATGGATTGTAACGCTTGGAAATACAGAGATGCTTGATTTTATACTTAGGCATAAGGATACTATAGACCCAAGCATAAAAGACAAGAATGGAATAAACATAATGGAAGCAGCCATTATGGCACATAACAAACAGGCTTGTATGGCTATATTAAAAGCGATTCCAGAACTTAAGGTTTCAGCAAGTGCTGCAAATCAACTGATTGAAAGAAACGACTTTTATTCATGGATAAAGACTTTATTATGAAGGTAACTGCAGACAACTACAAAAAATTCTTCTCAACCTTTAACGGACTAATTGAGTATGTCAATGCTGATGGAAACAAGACAATCAGCGAAGCAATAAAAAAACTAAAAGAAGAGTTTAATGCAAAAGAACGTGGTAGCGACATTCTGCTTGCCGACAATAGTGTTTTGAAAATAGGTATTGTCGGGCAGGTTAAAGCTGGTAAGTCGTCTTTTCTAAATGCCCTCTTTTTCGATGGGGAAAACATCCTGCCTCGTGCATCTACTCCAATGACAGCAGGACTAACGGTCTTGAAATACAGCGAGGAAAACAAGTTCGTTGTTGAATACTTCAACGAAAAGGAATGGCAGTTTTTTGAAGACAAAGCTTCTGAATACGATAAGATAATCCAGATGGGTAAGGCGCAAGACCCAAATCTCAGCGATGACGATATCGAAAAGATGTACGAAATCGACGACATCAAGAAAAGCGCAAAGGAACTGGTATCAAAATGTAGCCGTACGGCAAAATCAAATATTCAGAAGGTCTCAAAGAAAGAAGAGAAAACATTCGGGCAATACACAGAACTGCAGAATATTCTTGAAGACTACGTTGGTGCAAACGGCAAGTTGACATCTATAGTCAAATGTCTTACTCTTGAATTGAACGACGAAAGACTTAAGGGAGTCCAAATCGTAGACACTCCGGGAGTAAACGACCCTGTCCTTTCGCGCGAAATGCGAACAAAAGAATTTCTTCAAGAGTGTCATGGTGTTTTCTTCTTGAGCAATTCTATGCAGTTCTTCGGAGCTACAGATGTCAATTTTCTTGTAAACAGGATTGGAAGTCAAGGAATTGGAACTGTTGTTCTAATCGGCAGTATGCTAGATGCTGGTCTGATTGATGCTAGCGGAAAATATTTTGACGATTTAGGCAATGCTATGGATTACGTTACCACATCGCTAAAACGTCAATACCAAACAAACATTGCAAACTCAGACTATAGAGGAGATGATCCTATTCTCGATTTCAACTCTGGTATTGGCTATTCCATAGCAAAGAAAGGCAGGGCTCGTTGGGATGCAATGGAAGCACATGTTGTAAGCCGAATGTGCGAACAATACCCAAGTTTCTTTGATACAGATGACAATATCAGAGATATGTTCTCTAGTCTTGCAAACATTGATGGTGAAGACGGAATACGTGCAAAGTATCTTGAAGGAACTTTCAAAAATAACATGGACAAAATTATCCGGCAGAAACTTGATTCGTATTTTGCAAATGCATCTGCCGATCTGGCTAAGGCTTTCGACAAGCAGAAAGATGCAATATCCGATCAACTCAAAACCCTGAAGGAATGCGAAAGACCTGAAGACAAGCGCAAAGCTATGCTTGCACTTATTGAAGGCATGAAACGTGAATTTGTAAGCATAATATCAAGTGTCGATAGCCGCGCAGATAAAGTTGTAAAAGATGTGATGAACTCATACAGTATGAATTGGAACGGAAATATTCCAAAAATCACACAATCTTTCAGTTGTCAGCGCAAATCAACATTCTGGGGAAGCAAAAAAACATTCAAAGTCAATATTGAAGTTATTGACACTAATGCCCTTCCTGGTATTGTAATCAAATTAATAGACGACAGTGTAAAGAATGTAGCCAATGTTTGGGACAAGAAGAACCGTGAACTTAGCACATTCATAAGCGACGCTATAAACGACTTCATAAGCGAACAAGAGAAAAACGACACATGCAACAGTGTTGACGGAAGGTTGTTGAGTAGCATTCTGAAAGAAACAATAGACCAGATGTCAAATGAGGCTACCATCGACATTGCTTCTATTATAAACGATGCAGGAATTGATATTCCTAACATTCTTATGGGAAGCGACGACATAGACACATGTTGTGGCAAGGAAAACGAGGAAGAAGCAAGAAACGAGATGAACAAAAGATCTCGCGAAAAAATGAATAATGTTAGTTCTGACATCCGAGACTATTTATCAGAAATATTCATACGCGTCAAGACTCAACTTAATGATGCAGCCAAGATATCAACCAGCTGTATAAAACAGAAAAAAGACGAGTTTATAAATCACATTTCACGCGAAGTAAACAAGAGTATTGACCAGTTGGAAGAGCAAATAAAAAACCGCGAGAAGAACATCTCTCTTCTTGAATCGGCAATAAGCAAACTGGACGAAATACATAACCAGTTATGAAAGAAATAGACATCAGTAAATATATTACACGCCTCGAAGCTAAGCAAGAGGAAATGTTATCGGTGCTCCACAAAAGAACGTCATTCATCAATTTGTCGGAGCCGCCTGCACGTGAATATAAGTCTGATGACGATTCTAACATTCAAAGTAACAAGAGAAACAGAAGTAGCAAAAGTAGTAAAAGCAGCAACAACGGCTGTTTAGATTTAACAGGCTGCTTCGGTTGTTTTTCTATTTTTGGCATCCCTAGTTGCGGTTTTATTGCTTTGGTTATTATAGAGACAATAATCAAGTGGTTTATATTAATTGTATTTTACGACTATACGCTGAAATCGTTAATAAAAATAACATACAATTTCACTTTATCGGCTTTTAAATTTGTGTTAAAATGGGGGTCGATTGCTATTGGCGTAGTAGTTTGTGGGCTTATATTATTCTGGCTCATTCACACAATTTTTGAATTCGTAAGCAAGCTATGCCACACAGACAAAAAGGATGAAACGCCAACAGATTCGGCAGACAAGCAGTTGGTCGAGGCTGAGGCAGAAAAGGACGATGCACCAAGAGATTACAATATTCTGTCGGAGCATGTAAACCGCAGTCTGTCAAGGCTTAATTCCTATTTGTCCGATTCTTGGAATACTTTTGTTTCTTCCGCTAACGGCGAACTAAAAGATGCAATTATGCAGTTGGACGTAGATGCCGAAGAGAAAGACAGACTCTTGAAAGAGGTTATAAATACAACCGTATTAAACTTCCAGATGACAATTCTGGATGAAAAGTTAAAACAAGCAGTTTCTGCAGGCAATACCGATGCATTCAGATCTGTTATTACAGATTTTGAGAAAGAATACACGAAGACTATTGCATCTGCACGCAGACAACAAATAAAATACTGGATGTCAGTAAATATGATTTTTTAATATTCAAATAATTAGGAGCTCTATGGACATGAACGAAATGCGCCGACGCTGGAAAGAAGCGCAAGAACAAAAGCAAAATAGGCTGAATGAAGAAGTTCGTGAAGATTACACTTCTTCTGTAGATACACAGTCAGGTTCTATTGAAACGATTCAATATGACAATGGTAATAAGTATGTAGGTTATCTTGACTTTAACGGAGAAGCTTCGGGCAAAGGTACATTCTATTTTACAGATGGGGAAAGAATTGAAGCACTGTGGAAAGGAGGCAAGCCTGTATATGGAACCTATTACTATGCTGATGGAGACAGATACGAAGGAGACTTTGACGATGACTGGAAATATTCTGGGCAAGGTACATTCTATTATGCAGATGGGAAAAAATTAGAAGGCACGTGGAAAGCAAACAAACCTATACATGGAACACGGTACTTTACAAACGTAGGCAGATACGAAGGAGACTTTGATGAAGATTGGAATAACTCTGGGCAAGGTACATTCTATTTTACAGATGGGGAAAGAATTGAAGCACTGTGGAAAGCAAACAAACCTGTACATGGAACCTATTACTTTGCCGATGGAGACAGATACGAAGGAGACTTTGATGAAAACTGGAAAAGGTCTGGGCAAGGTACACTACATTTTGCAGATGGAGAAAAACTAGAAGGCACATGGAAAGAAGGCAAGCCTGTACATGGAACTTATTACTATGCTGATGGAGACAGATACGAAGGAGACTTTGATGAAAACTGGAAAAGGTCTGGGCAAGGTACACACTATAATGCAAATGGGGGAAGATTTGAAGGCACATGGAAAGGAGACAAGCCTGTACATGGAACATGGTTCTATGCCAGTGGAGCCAGATACGAAGGAGACTTTGATGAAGATTGGAATAACTCTGGGCAAGGTACACTCTATTCTGCAAAAGGGGAAAGACTTGAAGCTCTGTGGAAAGAAGGCAAGCCTGTACATGGAACCTATTACTTTGCTGATGGAGGCAGATACGAAGGAGACTTTGACGAAAAAGGGCAAAGGTCTGGGCAAGGTACATACTATTATGCAGATGGGGTAAGAATAGAAGCTCTGTGGAAAGAAGGCAATCCAGTACATGGAACTTACTACTATGCCAATGGAGACAGATACGAAGGAGACTTTGATGAAGATTGGTATAAATCTGGGCAAGGTACATACTATTTTTCTAATGGGGATAGACTTGAAGGCATGTGGAAAGGAGACAATCCTTTACATGGAACCTATTACTATGCTGATGGAGCCAGATACGAAGGAGACTTTGATGAAAACTGGAAAAGGTCTGGGCAAGGAACACTACATTTTGCAGATGGAGAAAAACTAGAAGGCATGTGGAAAGGAGACAATCCAGTACATGGAACTTACTACTATGCCAATGGAGACAGATACGAAGGAGACTTTGACGATGACGGAAAAAAATCTGGGCAAGGTACATACTTTTTTTCAAACGGAAAAATTCTAAAAGGTCAATGGCTTAAAGACAAATACCTAGGTGATGTAACAAACAAATAAATAATACAACAGACTGTATATATAACGTTTTAGAAACTAAAATAATTAGGAGCTCTATGGACATGAACGAAATGCGCCGACGCTGGAAAGAAGCGCAAGAACAAAAACTAAAGCAAAATAGGCTGAATGAAGAAGTTCGTGAAGATTACACTTCTTCTTTAGATACACCGTCAGAATCTGTTCAAACGATTCATTATGACGACGGCAGAAAATATGAAGGTAACCTTGATGGCAACGGAAAGCCATCAGGTAAGGGTACTATATTCTTTGTTAACGGAGCAAGACTGAATGGCCTGTGGAAAGCAGGCAAACCTGTACATGGAACTTGGTATTATCCCAATGGAAGCAAATATGAAGGTGACTTTGATGAAGAATGGCAAAGGTCTGGTCAAGGTACAATGTATTATGCAAATGGAGAAATACGCAGCGGTCTATGGGAAGCAGACAAGCCAGTAGAAGGAAACAGACACTCTGCAGATGTAAAAACTCGTGAAGACTACACTTCTTCGGCAACCATACAATCTGAATATAATCAAACACTTCAAGATGACGAACGCCCTGATTCTATAAGAAGCAAACCGCATGTAACAATCGGTACTATTGGTCACATTGGTCACGGTAAGACTACTTTGACTGCAGCTATCTCTGCAACTCTAAGTAAGAAGGGTTTCGGTAATCAGGAAGTCAAGTCATTCGACCAACTTGACAACACTCCTGAGGAGAAAGAACGTGGTATCACTATCAACACCACCCACATCGAGTATGAGACAGCAAAGCGTCACTACGCACACATTGACTGTCCGGGACACACCGATTACATAAAGAACATGTTCATTGGTGCTACTCAGATGGATGGTGCTATCATCGTAGTTGCTGCTACTGATGGTCCTATGCCTACGACTCGTGAGCACATTATTATGGCTCGTCAAGCAAACATACCTCGCTTGGTTGTTTTCTTGAACATGTGTGAGATGGTTGACGATGAGGAGATGACTGAGCTCGTTGAGATGGAAATGCGTGATCTTCTCTCTGTGTATGAGTTCGACGGCGACAACACTCCTATTATCCACGGTTCTGCTCGTGGTGCTCTTAAGGGCAATGCCAAGTGGGAGAATAAGGTAATGGAGCTTATGCATGCTTGCGATACTTGGATTCAGGAGCCAGTTCGTGCTACAAATAAACCATTCTTTATGCCTATTGAGGATTCCTTC
>JAEEGL014445775.1_pt1 | contig 10156 bp, 3 predicted proteins | sample 9134231 | NCBI WGS metagenome assembly JAEEGL01 (sample SAMN16246548, study PRJNA631951) | gut metagenome | biome: gut microbiome; feature: rumen; material: fiber-attached | host: Bos | place: Iran: Karaj | collected 2018-10
ATTCTATAGTAGCAAAATCAACCATTGATTTTAAAGAATCATTCGTTCTTATTTCCAAAAGAATCTCACAATATTCCTTTTTAGCTCTGGAAAGGCCATTATCAGCTGCCTTCTTCATCCATTCAGCGGCTTTATCAAGATCTTTCTCGACACCTTTACCGTAGCGGTATGCGTTTCCATAACTTAAGAAGATATTTGATAATGATTTAGGCATCATTTTTTTGATTAATTCAATGGCTACTTTGTGGTAATATGTATTATCGGTGGATAGTAAACATGTTATTATTTCTGTTATTGTAGTCTGTGACCAATTTTCATCAACGATAGAATAAAACCAATCTATATCAGCTGCCTCTTCAATTGGGATGTCGTCGTATATTGAAGAATAATCTGTTAAAGATTCGTAGCGTTTGTTATTTAAGATATATCTTTGGTATCCTTGGGAGTATGTTATTATTGAGTTAAATGAAAAAATATCATATGGATTAATATCGATCGGTTGATTCGCTATTATCATAATTCCTTTTTTAAAATCGAGAGATTTGATGTATTTGCTTTGAAAAAAAATACCTTGACGGTCACGAAGGGGTACGTACGTCGTACTAAATCTATAATCTTCATATCCTGACCTTGTTTTTCCTTTTTCTATTTGGATTCCTATAGTGTCAGAAATACGAGTGTTTTTAGCAACCTTTAGGCCGACTCTAACACTTTTTATTCTTGTTCCAAACGATAAAATATTATGGATGGGCACCTGAATTATCTTATTGTTGGAGTCAATCAGTTCCAGTATAAATTCGTATTTTTTATTATTTTGGCTATAATATGAAGCTACAAACGGGCAAGCAATATTTGCAACAAAATCAGTAAATTGAGTAAAAAATATAGTTGAACTGGCAGTCGCTATGCCGTCAATTGTTACTCTCTGTTTGTTTTTTTTGAACATCAATCCATCACAAATGAACAATTCGTTTTCACCTTGAAGCATCAATTCGTAATAGTTTTTGTTATGGGATTCAACAATTAAAGGAGAACTTCCCCAAGCCAATCTACGTATTTTAGCCAAGCAAATATCAACAAACTGAGCATGATCTGCAAAATCTTTAATCACATCTACTGAACCACCTTGTGACATAATTATTCCATCAGCATCCGAAACAAGTAAAGTTTCTAAAAGATAGTTCTTTCCAGCAATTAACCCGTTAAAATTATTCATCTTAGATATTGATTGGGGAAGGCATCTGGTTGAACCATATCTGGGTCTTTCTAAAGCTATCAGCTTGTTTCCATAGTATTGGTGAATTATTTCATAATTGTCCAAGTCCTCTGTGTCTAAAAAAACATACTCGAAGTTGTAGTATTGCAAATATTTATTTATTACTTCAATCGCCTCATACGGATCAAAGGGGGTACAGTGTCCGGGAGTAATGGCGTAATCTGTTCCACGTAAGAACACGCCCAATACTCCTTTTTTTGAACCATATAGTTTTTGATGCAATCTAGCATACTCGCTTTTGATATTCTCTGATAAAATGTTTTTGGACATTTTTTCAATTTTTTCTTTAGATCTAAGTTTTGATAATCTTACATTGTAGCTTTCATAAACTTCATCTAGAGAAAGCTGAGATGATTGTTTAAAATAATACGTCCAAGGGTTATACATTCCTAGTTCCATTGGCGATATATATGCATTGACAAAATTTTGCATATCGACCAGATATTCTTCTATTTGGTTATGATGGCCTTTTAGTGCGTTAACCCTTGCTAAATGCCACATCAATCCAGTTCCTTCATCTGGAACGATTACCAAAAATTCTTGATTTGGATTTTTTTCTCCAAATTTACAAATGCAATCATTTCCGTCCTGATGCAATAGAATAATATTTTTTTCGTCAATACCATATTTTGTTATTGTGTCTTGAATTGTAATTAAATCCAAATCATAATCACAGATCAAAATTTTATCTATCTGTGTTTGTTCAGTAAACCATTTTTTTTCATTGTTTAATTCATAACCTACAAGTCTGTAATTTGTAAATGGAAATAATTCAGCAATTTTTTTAAACATTTGATTCTTTTTTACTACACAAAATAACCTCTCCCTTCTAGTAGTTTTTATAATCAAATCATTAGGTGCTTTGCTACAATAATTACTCATGTCAGCATTCGTTAGAATTCCTATATAGTTTAAAAAATCTGAAATATTATCTTTTAAAGGATAACTGTTGTAGTAAAAGTTAGTATTCGTTCTCATATAAGTGCATCAGGAATCATTGATACCAAATATAAACGTGTCTCATCACCGCTATTTAAATATTTTTAATTAAGTGGTTTTTAAACATTTTTATGAATTGACACAGCCAAAGTAAATATGAAAATTATTATTCTCACATACAATTATCTTTTTATAACGAGCGACCACGTTTTTTTTGTACATCGAACAAAATATCATTTTAAATCGAAAAGTCAATGTGCAACCATCCATTTGGCTCAGAGTATCTATTTGGTATTGTTATCGCCACCAGCGATAGTTTACAACAAAGATATTAGAGTGGCGAAGGGTACTATTCATGAGATTATTAATATGGATCAAAAAGAAAATATTGAGATAGAGACGCAAGCGGTCTGGACTGTGCGGAGGATGAGAAGACTAGGTCAGGAGATGGAGTGCGTATATCTCGTAAAATATGGGGCTGTTAACTAATTAAGATTGTTGGGCTACAGCATTTCTCTAAATCCTTTGTTTAGATAACTATTAGTAGCTTTACTTGTTCACATGGATTGGTTCTGTAACAACTGATTCTTTAGAAGGAGATGCAATGCTAAAAAAGAATAATACGGCTAAACAGATTGTTTCTGGAAAAATCCCTCTAATAGAATCTGAAAATAATCATCGTCCAGGTGATTTTAGATTAATGAAGATATTTTCAGATTATGATGTCATTTCATTTGACATATTTGACACTGCAGTTTTAAGGTTTTTCGAAGACCCTCGCGATGTCTTTAAGGTACTTGCTTCTGAAATGTGTTTTGACACTTTTTGTGACTTACGTACCGATGCAGAACGTGAAGCAAGAATCATTAAATTTGGTTCATTAGGTAGCGAAGAAGTTACACTGTTGGAAATCTATGAAATATTAAAAAAGAGAAATAATATCGATTTGAAGTGGATGGAACGTGAAATAGAACTTGAAATTGCATGTGCACAGGGTAATCCATATATCAAAAATCTTTTTGATCAATTGAAAAAAATGGGTAAAATAATAATTTTTACATCAGATATGTATTTGTCCAGAACAGTCGTTGAGACCATATTAAAAAAATGTGGCTACGCAGGATATGATAATCTATTTCTATCTTGCGAATTAAATTTATCAAAAAAAACAGGGACGATTCAGAAGTATATTCGCAACTATTATGGACAAGATAAAAAATACTATCATATAGGTGATAATTACCGCCATGATATCAAAACATCTAAAGCATGTGGTTTTGATACATACATGTACCGTTCTGTAAGGGAATTATCCAAGGAATACAAAACAGATTCTTACAACAGTATTGATAGTAGCATATACAATGGTATTGTATCTAACAATTTGTTAAACGGTTTATGGAAGCATAGTAAATATTTTGAACATGGTTTTAAAATTGGAGGCATCTTAGTAGCAGGTTTTTGCGAGTTTATCAATAAAACAGTCGAAATGAAAAAAATTGATAAGATCCTCTTCTGTTCTAGGGACTGTGACGTTATCTATAAAATTTATAACAAATATTATAAAAAAGTTGATAATGATTATATTTTTGTTTCTCGCTTTGCTTTGATGAATATAGCCCCAGAAAGATACTTCTTGGAGTTACTTAACCGCTCTATAAATTATTCGAAAAATAGTAACATCTCTGTCCACTCCTTCTTAGAGAGCATTGGTTTGGAGTACATGGAACCATATCTAGTTGAAAAAGGAATAATAATTAATGAATATCTCGGTGAGCGCAATTCTTCACGGATTAGAATACTATTAATGGAGAAGGTTTCTGTAGTTGTTTCGCATAATAAGAATCAGATTCGTGCCGCCCATCTATATTTTAGTAGGCGTGTTAGAAATCACAAAAATATACTAGTCGTTGATGTTGGGTGGTCAGGTTCTAGCGCTTCCATTCTGCAATACTTCATCAATTCCAAAATATCTACAGAATATAATGTCTTTGGAGCCTTGATGTTTGCCAATAATTCGACTCAATTTTCTTCAATATCTGCTCCGGGATTTATAGATGCATATATCACCTCGCCCATCTCCAATATAGATTTATTTCAAAAACAACAACCTAATAGAGAAGAGGCACATAATAACAATCAGATGTTAGAATATTTATTCACTTCAAGGGATTCTTCTTTAATTAATTATGATTTTGATGAAAGTGGAGAAGTAAAATTTGTTAAAGTCGATCGTAAATGTGTCAACCCTAGTGAAATATATGAAATGCATGAGGGGATGGATTATTTTGTTTCTCAGTATATTAGCGCTATCAATTCTTTAAATTTTAATTTATCAGTATCCCCCTATGTCGCATTTTCACCCTTTTGTACATCTTTAAATAATAATGATTATTTATTTGAAATATACAAAAATTTTGCTTATGAGCCTGGAATTAATCAAGGTAAAGATGGATCGTATATTCCATTTGGTAGAATTTTCAATAAAAAGCATTATGTACGAAAAATATTGTTGGTTTCACATTCTTTTTCATATACTGGTGCTCCCCACAGTTTGCTTCGCATTTGTAAGATATTGTTGGATTTAAATTACTATTGTGAAGTATGGTCTCCGGTTGATGGGCCAATGAAAAAGGAATTTGAATTGAATGGGATCAAGGTATTTATTATTCCACAAAACAGATTATCTGATACCAGCATTATTAAAAAAATGAAAACTTTTGATTGTGCTATTATTAACACAGTTATGACTGGTGATTATTATTTTACAATTAAACGGTATTTACCTTGTGTATGGTATATAAGAGAAGCTCAAAATGTATTGGAATTCTGTAATAAAGAATATAACGTACCATCATATTACGCATTAAAACATTCTGATGATATATGTTGCGTTAGTGATTATGCGGCACAAATTTTATCTTCATACAATCCTGAAATAAAAATTGTCAAAAATTGCATTGAGGACCTTTCATATTATTCGATAACCAATATCCATGATAAGATTAGTTTTATTTTAATTGGTACTTTTGAAGAACGTAAAGGTCAAGATGTTTTGATTAATGCATATTATCAATTACCTTGCGATTATCAAAATAAATGTGAAATTTTTTTTATGGGTCAGTGTTTGGATAAACATTCATCGTACTATAAGCCTATATTGAATCAAATTAAAATGGCGCCAAACTTGCATTATATGGGAGAAGTCAAAGATGATAGAGAAAAAATACGTATTATGTCTGCCATGGACATAATCGTTGTTGCATCTTTGGATGAATCTTGTTCACTTGTAGCATTAGAAGGTGCCATGCTATCTAAACCTTTAATTGTAACTGAGAATACTGGTGCCAAATACATAATTCAAGATAGTGGAATAATTGTCAAAACAGGAGATCCTACTTCATTATCTGAGGCGTTATCGTACTTTATTGATAATCCAAGTTTAATTGATTCGATGGGGAAAAAATCTAGACTTAATTATGACAATATGGCTAGCATGGCAGCACATAAAAAGGACATCTCTGATCTTATTGATTCAACAATTAACGAATACTCTCTGACAAATGAAATAAAATCTAAGCTATTGTTCAACAAATTAAACTATGTTTTATTAAGGTACATTGACTACATATTTTCCATAAAGAAACAAGGGTTCGTCAACGCCTCAATTAAACTATGCGATACTTCATCTTTTTTGTTCAAAGTACCTTTTATTAAGAACGTAATTACTGAGATGTATCATTCGTACAAAAAATATATGTTTATCAAATACCACGATCCTAAAATAATTGTTTCAATTACTTCATACCCTGATCGCATAAGTACTTTGTATCAAGTTATAAATTCATTAAAAAAACAAAAATATAGAGCAAGTAAAATCGTATTGTATCTTTCTGATGATCAGTTTCCGAATAAAGAAAAAGACTTACCAACCAATCTTTCTAAGCTAATAGATAAAACATTTGAGATACGTTGGTGTCCAGATATTAAACCACATAAAAAATACTATTATGCTATGCAAGATTTTCCAAATTCAATAATTGTAACTGTCGATGATGATGTTATTTATGATTCTGAAGTCTTACTATCTTTATATCAATCATATCTTGAATTTCCTGATTGTGTTTCTTGTTTACGTGCCCATCGTATTACATTAGATGCTTATGGAAAAGTAAGAAAATATGCTGATTGGAAGTGGGAAGATAATTCTCTTTTACATATTCCTTCTTATCAGGCCATAGCAACTGGATGTGGGGGTGTGTTATATCCTCCGAACTCTTTGAACCGGGAAGTTTTTAATATAAAGGAATTAACTGCTCGTGCACTATTTGCTGATGATTTATGGTTAAAAGTTATGGAATTATTAAACAAAACTCCTGTTGTATTGGCTAGGCCCTGTTGTGATTTAAAGTATATTGAAGGTTCTCAAGACAAGGCACTTTTTCACGACAATGTTCAAAATGGAAATAATGACTTAATAATGCATGATTTATTGAAAAGGTATTCCTATTTTGATAGCATCGACGTTTATTCTTTATTAAATAAAGGTAATTAATTAAAGATTTGTTTTGAATGAATTGATATAATACTTGTACGTCTCTCTGATGCCATTTTCAAATGAAGTAGAACAGACAAAACCAGTATCCCTCTTTAGTTTTGAAGTGTCATAATCATTTAGTGATAATTTTTTGCTGATATCTGGTTCGGAACCATAATTAAATGACATATGAGGAGCACATAGCTGGTTTACTATATTCAAATATTCTTTTAGTAAACGAGGAGAGCCTGAACCAAGAACATAATCTGAATTTGAAATACCTTTTCTTCCAATTGCAATAAATGCTTTCACCAGGTCAGAAATATGTATAAAATCATATAGTTGATTGCCAGATGAAAAGGATGGAGTTTGCCCATTTGCTATCGTTTTCATGGTAGAACAAATAAGTCTTTTACTATTTTCACCTGGTCCGTACGAATTTGTGATTCTACCCCAGATATAATCAACATTAAGTTCTGTTGCCATAGATTTTGTTAGAGCATGAGATAGATATTTTAAATGAGAATAATTATTGGAATAAAGTGGATGAGACATATCGTTAAATGTAGAGATAACGGATTCTTTTTCCATAACAGAACCCGATCCAATATATCTCCAATCATGTTTTGAACATAGTTTCAATATTTCTAAACGATTCTTTACATTAATCAGTTGTAAGTCTAAATCAGACCTAGAGTCGCCTGAAGTTCCAGACCAGGCTAAATCATAACACAACGTGATATCGTCAGCTTGGCTTTTGATGAAATTATTGATAGATGAATAATTGCACAATGATAAATTCTCAGATTTTTCTAAATGTAGATCATTAATCGATTTAGAATTAAAAACTCCAATTACGTGATTATCTTGTTTTAATAATTCTTGGACTAAACTAAGACCAATAAAACCAAAACATCCAAAAACAATAACAGACAACTAATCAACCAGATAGGGCATTGTCTAGCTGAGATAAAAACATTTCAGAATAAATGTACATTTTTTAAATTAGTAGAATTAGTGGTCATTACTAATACAAATGGCTATAAATAGAATCAACGCATGAATTTGGCATTTTAAGTAAGAGCTATGTGACATTTAGCGCTATTTCTTTGTATTAAGTTTTTTATGTAAGATTAGAACTCATATTGGCATGCACAATAGCGAAACCTTCAGTGACATCGAATATCCTGTTGGCAATGATTGTTATACATATTTCAATTACTTCCAATCTCTTTCCAAATTAAAACTTGAGAACCACTTTAAAACTGCTCCACTCGATTTGCATTATTCTCTAACTACAAAACAATCTCTGTATTGTTTAATACCGACTAAAAATGACTTGACAACAATCCTAAAAATATTTCCTTTCGCAAACTATAAGTTAATTGGTTATTCTGAGGATCAGATTGGTAATTATTTAGGATGCAGAAGTGAAATATCTGCATCTGATAAGGTCCTGTTTTGTAAAATTGATCCTAGTTCTGAAGAATTAAAAAGTGTTTCCTCGGTTTTGAATATTGATCCTGAAAAATTTATTTATATAAAAAAACATGGCCAGGACCACATTGTGCATTATGGACCCGAGAATAAAGATAAGATAATTACAATTTTGATTCCAGAGCAGAATACGGGGCTAATGTGGCATTTAGCTAGAGTTAATTCCACACTGAGTTTAGCGAAATTAAATGATATATACATAGTGGATATGAGAAATTTTATAAATTCATATATTTCACCTTGTGAATTAGGCACATATAATGCTTGGGATTATTTCTTTAAACCGTTAAGCAATATGCCCTTAACGGAAGCTTATTCAAGTGCTAACGTAATTATGTGTCGGATTCGTGGTAAAGAGAAACACCAACCAATAAATAAAAGTATGATTTCAGAAAACGTTATAGGTGAATATAAAAAGCTTTATAAATCGCTATATGGACGCAAAACTGGTGTTTTAGGCGTATTTTTGCGTGGTACTGATTATAAAATAACTCCTGGACATGCCGTCCCCTTTGATCCATATGAAGCAATTGAAGTAATTAATAAATATATGAGCTACTACGGGTTCAATTATATTTTTTTAGACACAGAAGATAATGAAAATTATACCATATTAAAGCAATACTATGGTGATAGATTAATTGCAATGAACCGTGAAAGGTATGATACAATTCATTGTCTTCCAAAGGTTCTATCTTCAAAAAATGATTTTAGTGGTCTGATAACTGGAAAGAATTACCTGCTAGAGACGATGTTAACAGCTGATGCTGACGGTATTATCTTATCGCAAGGTTCTTCTGGAGAAGTAATAAAAGATTTCGCATTTAATGCCAAATTTGTTGATTATGGATTATCAAAAAGACGTAGGTCGGCATGGGGTAGCAATCCAATTATTGTTGAATCACACAATAAAAATTATTTCAAAACAGAAATAAAAAACGAACATTATTCAAACAATGGAGTTAATTTTAGTCAGAAAAATGATACTATAGTTATCGAAGGAATACCATTGTGTGAAGACATAGAATTCTTCACTGAACCCTGTCCATTTTATTCGATGCCCTCTCAACCGTTTATTTGTTCAATTTTTAGTGATAGCCATATAGATTATGATTTTATTTTGGAATTTACTGATTGTTCTGGAAACAAATATACTAAATCTTCAAAAGACAGAATTATTTTTAATAAAAAGATGAAAACTGTCAGATGTGGGATTAAGTTAGAAAAGGATAAAAAAATTAGTATTCGTGCTAAAATACAGATAGAATCTGGGTATGTTAGAAGCTCTTATGAAACATATAAATGCAGTTTAAATTACATTCCTCTTCGTGATACGAATGGAATCTACTATGATAGCTTAAAATTAAATTCAATATCTTGGTCTGAAGGATTTTTTGTTATTGGAGGCAATAAAGTTGATTATAATTCATACGACTTATCAACATACCAATCTATTGTAAGATATAAAGATGGTTTCATTAGATATCAAATCGCAAATGAGTATTATAATTCATTGTCGGAATTAAGTAAAACACAACAAACAGATATTAACTCGTGTGTAGACATTGATTGGTTTTTTTCAATTGCTGATGAATATTGGGCTCAAACAACAATACTTGAAATAATACAATCATTAAATTCTAAACAAGATCAGTTCTTGAACGATGTTGCATTTAAGCTAATACAGAAAATGATTAACAAAGGAATACCGGCAATTTATTATGAGAATTCACAAGCGTATCGTTTAGGTCGTGGGATTAAAAAGAATCTTGATAAAGCCGCTGAATGGATGAAGAAGGCAGCTGATAATGGCCTTTCCAGAGCTAAAAAGGAATATTGTGAGATTCTTTTGGAAATAAGAACGAATGATTCTTTAAAATCAATGGTTGATTTTGCTACTATAGAAT
>JAEEGL014628414.1_pt1 | contig 10156 bp, 8 predicted proteins | sample 9134231 | NCBI WGS metagenome assembly JAEEGL01 (sample SAMN16246548, study PRJNA631951) | gut metagenome | biome: gut microbiome; feature: rumen; material: fiber-attached | host: Bos | place: Iran: Karaj | collected 2018-10
AATTTGAGCCGCTGCTTCTGGTCGGCATCGCCTTCGGCGCGCTGCTGACGAACCTGCCCGGTTCCAATATGTATCATCCCGAAATGTGGGATGCATACATTGCTGGCACAATGGGCGTCGGTCAGATTATCCACGAGGGCGGTCTGCTTGATATTCTCTATATCGGCGTCAAGAGCGGCCTCTATCCGTCTCTGATCTTCATGGGCGTCGGCGCGATGACGGATTTCGGTCCGTTGATCGCGAACCCCAAGAGCCTGCTGCTCGGTGCAGCCGCGCAGTTCGGAATCTTCGCCGCGTTCCTGATGGCTCTCGGCATTTTCGGCTTTGAGCCCAACGTCGCAGCTTCCATCGGTATTATCGGCGGCGCGGACGGCCCAACCGCTATCTGGCTGACGTCGAAGCTTGCTCCGCACTACCTCGCTCCGATTGCCATTGCTGCCTATTCCTACATGGCGCTGATTCCGCTGATTCAGCCGCCTGTGATGCGTCTGCTCACGACGAAGGAGGAGCGCGAGATCAAGATGGAGCAGCTGCGTCCTGTTTCCAAGACGCAGAAAGTGCTGTTCCCGATCATCGTCACGATTTTCGTTTGCTTGCTTCTGCCCTCCGTTGCTCCGCTGCTCGGCTGCCTGATGCTCGGCAACCTCTTCAAGGAGTGCGGTCTCACGGATCGTCTGAGTGACACCGCGCAGAATGCTCTGATGAACATCGTTACGATCTTCCTTTCCACCTCCGTGGGCGCCACGGCGGTTGCAGAGCGCTTCCTCGCTCCGCGCACACTGTTCATCATCGTCCTCGGTTTGATCGCCTTTGAGTTTGCTACCGTCGGCGGTCTGCTTTTGGGCAAGCTCATGTGCAAGCTTTCCGGCGGCAAGATCAACCCGCTCATCGGCTCTGCCGGCGTATCCGCCGTCCCGATGGCAGCGCGTGTCAGCCAGCTTGAAGGCGCCCGCGCGAATCCGTCGAACTTCCTGCTGATGCACGCCATGGGTCCGAATGTGGCCGGCGTCATTGGCTCCGCAGTTGCTGCAGGCTTCCTGCTTGCGGTATTCGGCGGCTGAATAACATAAAAAAGAAGTCTGTTGAAACCAGCAGACTTCTTTTTTATGTATTAATTAGATCAGATATTTCAGCGCCAGCAGCAGCACCAGGCCGGGAAAACCCAGCACGCCGATGACAAGGGCATTGATCCAGTTAAGCCCCAATGAAATGCCAAAGAACGCGCCAAAATAATTCAGCACCCAGAGCCCTGCAAAACCGACAGCTGTGTTGATCAGGAGCTTCAGGATCCATTTGATCGGCGTGAGAAACAGCTTGATCAGCAGCCAGAGGATAAAGATTCCTGCCGCAGCCATCAGAGCAGTTGAGAGAATGGCTTCCATGCGTTTCCTCCTTTCATTGGGGTGGTGATGATGCAATATGCTTCAGATCGATCACTGCGCAGTTGTATCTGGCCTTAAGTGCGTTCATTTCATAGATGCACGCCTCCATCTGGTTTGGATCGGTCATGTGATTAAAGCAGTTTTCCGCCTGTTTCAGTTCTCGCCGGATTCCGAGCAGTTCTTCCGTTGCTCTTTGGATTTCCGCGTTTCTGCGTCTGCGTTCCTTTCGTTTGCCAGCCATTTGTTCTCCTCCGATTGATAATCATCAATATTATATGCCATATTCCGGATGATTAATCAATCAAAGAATGCAATTGTTTTACATGAATCAGCTTCAGATGCATATACTATTGACGGAAACCATTCGACACAGACGAGGCATACGACAAATGCGAGGATCAAACCCGCACAGTCGGGGACAGGATACAGCGTTTGTCCTTCTGGATCATGCCGCGTCTGCGGAAATGCCGCGCTCCGCTCATTGAGCATGGAGACCGTTTCTTGCGATTGCGTTTCCAGTGCCGGAGCGGACGCGGCAGCGCATTCGATCCGGGGCGGGGGAGGACACGCTTGAAGTGTCCTCCTTTTTTGCGCCTCTTGCAATTTGTTCTTATATGCGGTATACTAAATCGGTTACATAATCCTGTATCAAAACACAACATCTAGTGAAGGACGAAACTTATGGCAAAGACTCCGACAAACGGATACGGTAATGACAGCATCTCTATGCTGAAGGGAGCAGACCGTGTGCGCAAGCGCCCTGCGGTGATCTTCGGCTCTGACGGACTTGAAGGCTGCGAGCATGCTGTATTTGAAATACTCTCCAACTCCATTGACGAGGCTCGAGAGGGTTACGGCAATCTGATCATTGTGACGCGTTATGCGGATAATTCCATCGAAGTGGAGGACTTCGGCCGTGGCTGCCCGGTGGACTGGAACGAGAATGAACAGCGATATAACTGGGAACTTGTCTTCTGCGAAATGTATGCCGGAGGCAAGTATAAGAATAACGACGGCCTTAATTATGAGTATTCCCTCGGCCTTAACGGTCTTGGTACCTGCGCCACGCAGTATGCCTCAGAATACATGGATGTCATCATCCGTCGCGACGGACACCGCTACGAACTGCATTTTAAGCAGGGCGAGATCGTAGGAGACCTGGAAACGCTGCCGCTGGATCGGAAGAAAACCGGTTCGTGCATTCGATGGCGTCCCGATTTGGACGTGTTTACGGACATCGATGTTCCCGTAGATTATTTTGAAGATGTGCTGCATCGTCAGGCGGTCGTCAATCAGGGCGTGACCTTCCGTCTTCGCGTCGAAGGGAATGACGGCAAGTTTACCGAGACGGACTATCTCTATGAGCACGGCATCACCGATTACGTCACCGAGGTCGCAGGGGAAGGCTTCCTCACGGCACCATTATACATCGAAACCGAGCGCCGTGGCAAGGATCGCGCGGACAAGCCGGAATATAAGGTGAAAATTTCCGCTGCCTTCTGCTTTTCCAACAAGGTCAATCTGATAGAGTATTATCACAACTCCTCCTGGTTGGAGCATGGCGGAGCGCCGGAGAAGGCAACGCGCAGCGCGTTTACCTCCGCGATCGATAATTACATTAAGCAGCAGGGTAAGTATCAGAAGAATGAGAGTAAAATCTCTTTTCAGGATGTTCAGGACTGTTTGATTCTTGTTACGAACTGCTTTTCCACCGTTACATCCTACGAAAACCAGACGAAAAAAGCCATTACCAACAAGTTTGTTCAAGAGGCAATGACTGCTTTCTTTAAGGAACAGCTTGAAATCTATTTCATAGAGCATAAGGCTGAGGCTGACCGCATTCTGGAGCAGGTGCTGATCAATAAGCGTAGCCGCGAGCAGGCGGAAAAAGCACGCCAGAATCTGAAAAAGAAGCTCACGGGCAATCTGGATCTGTCCAACCGTGTTCAGAAGTTTGTGGACTGCCGCTCGAAAGATGTTACGCGCCGCGAGCTTTACATCGTGGAGGGCGACTCTGCACTCGGTGCCTGCAAGCTCTCGCGCGACGCGGAATTTCAGGGCATTATGCCGGTTCGAGGTAAAATCCTTAATTGCCTCAAGGCCGATTATACCCGTATTTTCAAGAGCGACGTTATCACCGATTTGATGCGCGTGCTCGGATGCGGCGTGGAGGTGCAGCACAAGGGCGCAAAGGATTTGTCCTCGTTCAGTCTTGACAGCCTTCGGTGGAATAAGATTATCATCTGCACTGACGCCGACGTCGACGGGTTCCAGATCCGTACGCTGATTCTGACCATGCTCTATCGTCTTGCTCCGACATTGATTCGCGAGGGGTATGTGTATATTGCGGAATCCCCGCTCTATGAGATTGAGAGCAAGGGCAAAACCTACTTCGCTTATTCCGACCGGGAGAAGGCGGAGATTGTGGAAAGCCTGAACGGCGCTAAGGCTGCGATCAACCGCTCCAAGGGCCTTGGTGAAAACGACCCGGATATGATGTGGATGACCACGATGAATCCGAAGTCCCGCAAGCTGATCCGCGTGATGCCTGAGGATGTGGAGCGTACGGCGCAGATGTTTGATCTGCTGCTGGGTGATAATCTCTCCGGACGCAAGGAGCATATTGCGCAATTTGGAAGCCAGTTCCTCGATTTGGCCGATATTTCCTGACAGGAGGTCTTGCTATGCATATCAAAACTGCAAGAAAAGTGGTTTTGTGGTCTATGATTCTGTCCGTCGCATGCGCGGTTATTGGTCTTGTCTTTTTCGAGCCGGGTACAGTGGCCAGTCTCTATGTCACGTTTGCCGCTTTCGGCTTGATGCTCGTCTCAGTTATCGTCCTTTTCACTGCCTGCCGCTGCCCGTGGTGCAATAAGCGTGTGACCCACGGGCTGATGAAAGCGGAGTATTGCCCACACTGCAAAAAGGATTTTGACACCGGCTTGAAGTACCGGAAAAAGAAGAGATAATCGCACTCTGCTGTTGTGGAAGGAGTATGACCAATGTTTCGAGAAGTTGCCAGAAAAAAACAGGTGCTATCCAATGAGGAGTGCCTGGAGATCCTGAAAACAGCGCCGCGCGGCGTTCTCTCCGTGATCGGAGACGACGGCTACCCATATGGCACACCGATCAACCATCTGTATTGTGAGGAAGACGGGAAAATCTATTTTCATGGCGGGAAAAAAGGTCATAAAATCGACGCAATGCGCGCTAGCGACAAAGTGAGCTTTGTATGCACCGACGGCGGAAAAAAGGCGGACGAGGGCTGGTGGCTGCAATTTCGCAGTGTGGTCGTATTCGGCCGTGTGGAGTTCATTGATGATCCGGTGGTTGTGGATCGCGTTGTCCGCCGTATTACCAAAAAGTTTATTGAAGACGAAGATTATTTTCAGCAGGAGCTGCAGGAGGCCGGCAATCGCACGCTGGTCTTTGCTCTCAAGCCGGAACATATCACCGGCAAAACTGTAAACGAACGATAAAGGAAGATCAGATTCTATGCCGAGAAAAAAATCCGCGCCGCAGCCGAAGAAAAATGAGAATCCGAATGTAGTCGGCTTAAAGGCGGAGGTCATTTCCCAGCCAATCACCGAGACGCTGGAACAAAACTATATGCCCTACGCGATGAGCGTCATCGTGTCTCGCGCAATCCCGGAGATTGACGGGTTCAAGCCGAGTCACCGGAAGCTGCTGTACACGATGTATAAAATGAACCTGCTCAGCGGGGGACGAACAAAATCCGCTAACATCGTCGGTCAGACCATGCGCCTGAATCCGCACGGTGACGCCGCAATTTATGAGACCATGGTTCGCCTCTCCAGAGGATACGGTGCTCTGCTGACACCCTTTGTGGATTCCAAGGGCAACTTCGGCAAGGTTTTTTCGCGCGATATGAGCTATGCGGCCTCACGTTATACGGAGGCAAAGCTTGCTGATATTTGCAAAGAGGTGTTTGGCGATATCGACAGCGACACAGTCGACTTTGTGGATAATTACGACGGCACCATGAAGGAGCCGACGCTGCTGCCGACCTCGTTTCCCAATGTGCTTGTGAGCGCCAACACCGGCATCGCCGTCGGCATGGCAAGTCAGATCTGCGGCTTTAATCTCGCCGAAGTCTGCGAGACGACGATTGCGCTGCTGCAGAATCCGGAGCACGACATTCTTTCCACGCTTCCCGCTCCCGATTTTCCGACCGGCGGCGAGATTCTCTATGACAGAGCGGAGATGGAGGAGATCTACCGCACCGGTCGCGGCGGCGTAAAGGTTCGCGCGCGATGGCGTCATTTGCCGAAGGAAAACATTATTGAGATCTATGAAATCCCGTATTCCACCACGAGCGAGGTGATTATCGACAAAGTTGCAGAGCTTGTTAAAACCGGAAAACTGCGCGAAGTCTCCGATATGCGCGATGAAACCGATTTGAGCGGTCTGAAGCTTGCAATCGACCTCAAGCGCGGAACGGATCCGGAGAAGCTCATGGCGAAGCTCTTTAAGCTCACGCCGCTGCTTGACAGCTTTGCCTGCAACTTCAACATTCTGATTGCCGGCAATCCCCGTGTGATGGGCGTGGGGGAGATCCTGGACGAGTGGATCGCGTGGCGGCAGGAGTGCATCCGCCGCAGAGTGTACTTCGATCTCAAGAAGAAGCAGGACAAGCTGCATCTGCTGCTTGGTCTCGAAAAGATCCTGCTGGATATCGACAAGGCGATTGCCATCATCCGCAATACCGAAAAGGAAGCGGACGTCATCCCCAACCTGATGGCGGGCTTTGATATCGATGAGATTCAGGCCAATTACGTCGCGGAGATCAAGCTGCGCAACATCAACCGCGAATATATCCTCAAGCGCACCGCCGAGACGGAGGAACTGGAAAAGGCAATCGCCGACCTTGAGGCGACGCTCAAAAGCCGCACGAGGATCCGCAGCATCATCATTAAAGAACTCAAGGAGATCATCAAAAAGTACCCGTCTCCGCGCCGCACCGGTATCGTGGACGCCGCTGTGGTCACGGCGGTGGAGCCGGAGGAGGACCTGATCCCGGACTATCCGGTGCATCTTTTCCTGAGCCGCGAGGGTTATTTCAAGAAGATCACGCCGCAGTCGCTGCGCATGAGCGGCGAGCAGAAGTACAAGGAGAATGACGGCCTCTCGCAGTCGTTTGAGGGCACGAACCGCACGGAGCTTCTGATCTTTACCGATCATCAGCAGGTGTACAAGATGAAGGTCTCCGATCAGCCGGATACAAAGGCGTCGGTCCTCGGTACCTATCTGCCGACGGCGCTGGGCTTTGATGAGGGCGAGAACATCATCTGCATGCTCGACCCTGGCGATTATCGCGGAGAGCTCCTGTTGGTGTTCCAGAACGGCAAGGTCGCGCGTATTCCCGTCGCCTCCTATGAGACCAAAACGAACCGCCGCCGCCTCACCGGCGCGTATTCGGACAAGAGCCCGCTGATCGCGGTACTGCCGCTCACGGAGGAGCGCGAGTTTGTGCTTTTCACCAACGAGGGGCGCGCACTGATCTTCAAGTCCGCGCTGCTCATGCCCAAGACCTCCCGCACAACGCAGGGCGTTTCTGTTATGACGCTGAAGAAGAAATATGTTGTCGATCGGGCAGCGTTCCTGTCTGATACGCCGATCAAAAATCTCTCTCGTTATCGGGCAAAGAGCTTGCCCGCCGCAGGCGCGCTTCTCAAGGAAGAGGATCGCGGAGAAGAACAAATGAGTCTGATCTAAGAGGGCTTTCCCATGAAAATCCGGCAGTTTTCCTTTCTGGACATTCTGAAGATGATCCTCGGCTCGGCGATGGTTGCAGCGGCGTTTCAGTTTTTCACGTTTCCGAACAACATCGTTTCCGGCGGCGTGACCGGCATCGCGCAGATCGTGCATCTGCTTTCCAATTTGCCGACGGGCGTTCTGAACATTGTGCTGAACATTCCGCTTTTCATCATCTGCTGGCGGCATCTCGGCCTTCGGGTGCTGATCGGCGCGCTTGCGGTCATGATCATGGTTTCGGTGTTCATCGATTTGTTCGCGCTCACAAAAGTCACGGCGACGGACGATCCGCTGCTCGCTTCGGTCTATGGCGGCGTGCTCAACGGCGCCGGATACGGTCTTGTCTATACAACAGGCGTCACCGGCGGCGGGATCGACATTCTCGCAAAGCTGCTGCGCCGGAAATATCCGCACATCAATTTCGGCAATTTCATCCTCGTCATGAACGTGATGGTCGTTCTGACCTTTGCTGTTTTGTTCCATAAATACGAGAGCTGCATGTACACCATGATCGAGATGTTCATCAGCAGCAAGGTGATCAACCTCCTGCTGTATGGCTCCAACGTCTCCACGGTGTGCTACATCATCAGCTCGGTTCCTGCCGAGATCTCCGACGCCATCAACCGGGAGATGCACCGCGGCGTCACGTTCCTGCGTGGTCAGGGCGGCTGGACCGGACATGATCAGCCTGTGATCCTCTGCGTGATCAAGCGGCCGGAGATCGCGCAGATGCGCGCGCTGGTGCGCGAGGTGGACGCGAACGCCTTCTTCATCGTCACGGAGGCCAAAGACGTGTTTGGGAAAAACTTTGAGAACATCCGTCAGGAGGACTGATTTTCATGCGTCGTTTTCTGGCTTTGACGCTCGCTGCATGGATGCTGCTGCTCAGCGGATGCGCCCGGCTGTTTGAAAAGGAATACGTCTCTGAAAAAGAGTATGAGGATCCGGAGATCAGCAGTGATACCGAGACGCTGGAGATCCATGATTATGCGGGACTGCTGCGCCTTTTGAACGCGATGGTTGCGAACTTTGAGACGCAGCAATCGCTGATCTTCACGAATTATGACGGGATCATCGCGGACGATCTCTCCAAGGCCTGCTGGGAGCTGCGCAGCAACACGGCGCTGGGTTCTTTTTGCGTGCAGGATATTGAATACACGACCGAGCAGGTCGTTGCGTACTGTGAAGCGGAGATCACCGTGAGCTATAAGCGCTCGGAAGAGGAGGTCAAAGGGCTGACCTCTGTGCAGACGCGCAGCGCCATTGCACAGTGCGCGGCGGATGCGCTGGAGGATCAAAAGCCAAAATTTGCAGTTTTGATGAACACAAGCGCCCTTACGGAAAACGATGTGAAGGAGCTTGTGCTTCAGACCTGTCTGGATCACCCGGTGCTTGCGGTGGAGATCCCGACCGTGGATGTGGCGATGTTCGCCGGCGAAACGAGCCAAAGAATTTTTGAGATCACGCTGCACAGTACGCTCTCTGCGGAGGAAACGGTCCAGAGAAGGGAAGCGGTATCGAAGGCAGTGGAAGAACTGGTTTCTTCCGTTGACTCGGATGCGCCGGATCGTGCGCTTCAGGCGGCTGTGCTGACGGCCGATCACTGCAGCATGAACGGCGAGCTCGGATCGACGGCCTATGACGCGCTGGTTCTAGGCAGTGCGGACAGTCAAGGGCTGGCCATGGCCTACCGGGCGGTCTGCGATGCTCTGGATGTGGACTGCCTTGTGATCAACGGACAGCTCGACGGTGGAGTGCACGTCTGGAACATCGTGTCGCTGGAGGGAAATCGTTATCATCTGGATCTGGTCGGTTATTCCGGCACGCTTTGGCTGCAGCCGGACCGCGATATCTGGGGCAGATACTGGTGGAATGTGGATCGGTATCCAGCCTGTGATGAGCAGGGCTTCTCCTGGCATCCGGGCGAACCGTTCCCGAAAACAGATTAAGAAAAAAATACTTGACAAGTTCGTTTTCTGTGGTAAAATAGCACTTGCGTTCTGAGGAGCGCAAGCATGCGGGCGTAGCTCATCCGGTAGAGCGCCACCTTGCCAAGGTGGAGGTAGCGAGTTCGAGCCTCGTCGCCCGCTCCATGAAAAAAGCCTTGTCGAATGACAAGGTTTTTTTCATGTATAAACTTCCTTGAGCTTCGCTTGTACAGAGCTGGTACGCTCAATTGCAGGAAGGGGAATCCCTTCGCTCCCGGTTACATCCCATGCATGTTTTAGTGAGGTATATCAATGAAAACGGATGTTGTAATCATCGGTGCCGGCCCCGCCGGCATTTTTACCGCGTTGGAAATGCTCCGCCGCGGCAGCAAAAAGAAAATTGTCATGATCGAAAAAGGGCAGGCGATCGAAAACCGCCGTTGCCCCAAAGAGAAAACCGGGAAGTGCATGAATTGCAAGCCGTATTGCCATATTACGACCGGCTTTTCCGGCGCCGGTGCTTTTTCGGACGGCAAGCTTTCGCTTTCTTACGAAGTCGGAGGTGATTTGCCGAACCTGATTGGGGAAGAGAAAGCGCAGGAGACCATCAACTATGCCGACCAGATCTATCTGGAATTCGGTGCGGACAAGCATGTTGAGGGACTCGGAAACACGGAAGAGGTCAAACAGATCCGTATGCGTGCCATACGAGCCGGATTGAAGCTCGTTGATTGTCCGATCCGCCATCTCGGCACGGATAAAGCGCATGACGTATATCAGGCAATCGAGGATCATCTGAAGGCCAACGGCGTGGAAATGATGTTCGGCTGCCAGTGCCACGATCTGATTCTGGAAGACGATGCCTGCCGCGGTGTTGTGGTTGAATATCGCGGCGAACACAACGAGATCCGAGCGGATCACACTGGGATTGCAACCGGTCGACGCGGAGCAGATTGTCTGGAGAATGTCTGCGCTGCCTATGGCGTGGCGCATCAGCCCGGAACGGTTGATATCGGTGTGCGTGTCGAGGTACGTAACGAGATTATGGAGAGCGTCAACCGCGTGCTCTAT
>JAEEGL016255808.1_pt1 | contig 10156 bp, 12 predicted proteins | sample 9134231 | NCBI WGS metagenome assembly JAEEGL01 (sample SAMN16246548, study PRJNA631951) | gut metagenome | biome: gut microbiome; feature: rumen; material: fiber-attached | host: Bos | place: Iran: Karaj | collected 2018-10
GATCGCGCGACGCTGCGGAACGACGCAGAGATCTTTCTTTTGGACGATCCGTTTAAGATCGTGCCCGCCGAAAAAAGAAAGGATATTTTCGAAAAATACCTATCTTTTATTCTCTCGTTGAAAAATCGCGGAGCCGTCGTGTACGCCACGACGGATATTGCGGAAGCGACCGCGCTCGGCAACGTTTTGCTCTTACATTACGGCGTCGAACAACAGAGAGGGAAAGCAATAGACTTTGCCGAAGACCCGAGCAGTCTCTGCGCTCTTTATTATTCGCAAGCCGAATATAAAGAAGGTCTGACGACCATAGAAGATGCGGAAAAACCTTTCGTTACCGTTGACGGTCAAAGATATTTGATCGAAAAAGAAAAACTTTTGAACGATATATATATCGGCAAAGAAGTCATTTTTGCTCGCACGGAGAACAAGTTATTTTTGTTCGATAAAAAATGCGAACAAAGGATCTATTGATCCGCTTGACAGCGGTTTTTTAAAAACGTATAATAAGCGCGTAACCTAAATCGATGATACGTTCGGAGAGTAAGTTTACGGATCGAATCAATATATTCGTTTTTTACATTGTATTTTAATCCGCAAGTATACCTATGCTCCGACGTTTCGGAGCATTTTTTTGTTACAGAAAAAGAATATCGGGAGTGAAAAATGAAAAGAATAGGTGTGATCGGTATTATTATTCAGGCTCGCACCGCCGAAACGGCGTTAGAAGTGCAAAAATTGCTTTCGGAATATTCTTCCGTCATCGTCGGAAGAATGGGCGTACCCGTACCCGAAAGCGGTGTGAGCGCCATTTCCGTCATCGTGCGCGGCGAAAACGAAACGATCAGCGCGTTGAACGGAAAACTGGGTCGCATACCGAACGTAAACGTGAAATCCGCGCTTTCCGGCGTAGAAATCCAATAAAACAGTCTTTTCGGAGGCAATTATGAAAAAAATTTTTAAAGCATTCACTCTCACCGTTATCGCTGTGATCACGGTCGTCCTTACGCTGTCCTTGATTTCATGTACGAATGAAAATAAGGATAACAAACCGCAAGAGTCCGTTAAAGAAGTAAGCGTTCAATACGTCGCCGACGGCACCGCGGCAAGAACTCTTTTACTAAATAAAGAAGCCGGCATTGATTTTGCCGTCGTAGGCGAACCTGCCGCGACCGTTTTTTCCGGTCAGGCGGCGCTTGAACTGAACGCGAAAATGAATATGCAGGAAGAGTATAAAAAAGCGAACAAAAGTCTTGTTGCCAACTATCCGCAAGCGGGTCTGTTCGTCAAGAATTCTCTCGCCGCCGATCAAGCCTTTATGACGGCGCTTTTCGAGGCGCTGGCCGCAAGTAAGGAGTGGGTGACCGCCAATCCCGCTTCCGTAACGCAATTTGCCAAGCAAAACCTTTATGAAAGCGCCGCTTTCCCGGCAAACAGCATTCCCAATTGCTCCGTTAACGCGACGGCTTTGACAGAAGAAAGCAAAAACGAAGTGCTTGCATTTTTGAACAACGTAGCCGGCAAAGACGCCAAAGGTAACGATATCGACTGGAACGGCGCGAAAGATAAAATCTTTTCCGCAGGTAATGAACCGGGAACAAGTCCGGCTTCCTGCCGCTTTACCGCGCCGGAAGGGACGCCCGCGCTCGCCATTTTTCGTTTGCCGGTGGACAATACCGTCATTGCCGGAAAAGAAATGACGTACGAAGTCGTAGCACCCGCCAATATCGCCGCAGAAATGAGCTCGCAAAAATCCGATCTCGTTATTATGCCCGTAAACGCCGGAGCAAACCTTATCAGACAGGGCGCTCAATATACTCTCGTATCCGTTGCCGTCGACGGCAGTCTGTACATGGTCGGCAGGACGGAAAAGGGAGGGGCGATCTCGTTCGACGATCTGAACGGCAAGACGATCGCCTGCATCGGAAAGACCGGCGTACCCGGATTAATCTTCCGCTACGTGATGGCAAAGAACGGTTTTACCGTAAAAGAATAGTATGAACAAAACGCTGCGCTCGATCATCCGAAACGTTATTTTACCGATAACGACGGTATGCCTTCTCTTCTTGATATGGTATATCGCCGCAAAGGTAAAGCAAAACGAATTGATACTCCCGTATCCCAATGAGGTGATCGGGCGCTTCTTTCTGCTTTGGCAAGAAAAATCGTTTGTAAAAAGCATATTCGGCACGCTCGGGCGCACATTGCTTTGCTTTGTCATATCGTTCATATTTGCGCTTGTTTTTGCCATTATCTCCGAATTATGGAAGCCTTTCGATATGTTTACGGCACCCGTCGTATCATTTTTGAGAGCGGCGCCGACCGTGGCCGTGATACTTGTTCTTTACGCTTTTTTACCGGCGAAAAAGATGTCGGTCATCGTCGGCTTTTTGATCGCATTCCCCGTTCTGTATTCTTCGCTCCATACGGCGATCTCTTCGACGGACAAAAAACTGCTCGATATGGCAAAAGCCTATCGCGTGCCGACGTACAGACGCATATTGCAGATTTATTTACCGCACGCTCTGCCCGTCGTTTTCGATACGACTCGCTCTACGCTTTCTTTAACGCTTAAAGTGGTCGTCGCAGCCGAGATACTTACGCTTGTTCCGGCCAGTCTGGGAGGAAAAATACAAACGGCGTACGCTTCTTTCGAGATATCCTATCTTCTTGCGTGGACGATGCTTGCGATCGTGCTTGCTTTCGCGCTCGAAGCGATCGTGCTTATTCTGAAAAAGATCGTAATCAGGTGGCAAATATGATACTGAGAGATATTACTTTTTCTTACGATAAAAAGCCAATATACGACCGTTTTCGGCTCGAAATACCCGATAGCAAAATAACTTGCGTGCTCGGACCATCCGGATGCGGAAAAACGACGCTGCTTAATATTATCGGCGGCATTTTGCCTTACGCAGGCAACGTGGAAGGAAGCGGCCGTATCGCTTATATCTTTCAACAACCATGCCTTATCCCGTCATTGACAGTACGAAAAAACGTCGAATTCGTCCTAAAAAGTCAAATTAAAGACAAAAAGAAGAGAAAAGACGTCGCCGAAAAAATTTTACGATCGGTCGGCTTATCGGACGCGACGGATCTGTATCCGGCAAAGCTGTCCGGCGGCATGGCGCAAAGAGCGTCTCTTGCGCGCGCTTTTTCTTATTCTGCCGACGTTCTTTTGATGGACGAACCGTTCAAAGAACTCGACATATCGTTAAAAAAACAAATTTATAAACTTTTTACCGATCTATATGCTCAAAGACCGATCACGACCGTTTTCGTTACGCACGACATTGAAGAATCGCTTGTTTTCGGCGACAAGATCGTCGTATTGAAAGAAGGTAAGATCGCGGGAGAATTTTTTAACGACAAATCTCTTCCTTTCGATCACGCGGCGCGTTCCGCGCTTAAAGAAAAAATCGACTCTTTGATATAAATTTACTTTTCCCGAAGCTCATTCCGACTCAAAGTCCTTGACTAATAAGTATCCGTAAGGTATTATTTTATAAGATAAATACCAAGGGAGGAAAGGATGATCAGCTTTATTGACGGACTCATCGTTGAAAGGGGAGCGGGCTACCTCGTCGTAGATAATAACGGCATGGGATACGAAATGTGCGTATCGAATACCACGCTGAGCAATCTGTCAAACGTCGATCGCGCTCGCGTTTATACCTATTTGTCCGTTCGCGAAGACGGCGTGACGCTTTTCGGTTTCAGTTCCAAAGAAGAAAAAAATATGTTTATGAAACTGATCTCCGTCAACGGTATCGGACCTAAGGGCGCCCAAACCATTCTTTCTTCTACCGATCTGACGTCCTTGATAACATATATCGTCACCGCCGACGTCAAAGCGCTTTCCAAATTAAAAGGCATCGGCAAAAAGACAGCCGAACGTATGGTCCTTGAATTAAAAGAGACTATCGATACGGAACTGAGCCTGTTGCCTCTTTCTTCGGACGACGAACCGATCGAAACGGGCGATAAGGATATGGAAGACGCCGTTTATGCTCTTCGCAGTCTCGGCATCAACAATAAAGAGGCTGTCCAAGCGGTCAAAGCCTGCCGCTCGGAAGCCAAGAATCTGGAAGAACTTATCCGAATGGCTTTAAAAAAGATTTAAGGAGGAGTCATGGAAGATTTCGAAAGACTGATCTCTGCTCAAAAAATCGAATCGGACGACTCCGACAACAAACTTCGGCCGAAAACGCTCGACTCGTATATCGGACAGGAAAAAGTGAAGCAAAACCTGGCCGTATTCATGGCGTCCGCCAAAAAGCGCGGCGAAAGCCTCGATCACGTTCTTTTATACGGTCCGCCCGGTTTGGGAAAAACGACTCTGAGTCACATTATCGCCGGAGAAATGAACGCGGGAATACGTATTACGACCGGCCCCGCCGTAGAAAGGCCCGCCGATCTGGCGTCGATTCTGACCAATCTGCAAGCGGGCGAGATCCTTTTTATCGACGAGATCCACCGTCTCAATCCGACCGTGGAAGAAATCTTATATTCCGCCATGGAAGACGGTTCGTTGGATATCGTCATCGGAAAAGGCCCCACGGCTCGCACCATGCGCATCCCTCTCGAACCGTTTACGCTCGTCGGCGCCACTACAAAGGCAGGTATGCTCTCGGCTCCGCTCAGAGATCGTTTCGGAATGGTCTTTCGTTTGGAATTATATTCCAAAGAAGAACTATCCGCCATCGTCAAGCGTTCCGCCGGTATTCTTGAAGCCAAGATCACTCCGGAAGCCGCCGCGGAGATCGCAGGCAGATCGAGAGGCACGCCGAGAATAGCGAACAGACTCCTTAAGCGAATCCGTGACTTTGCCGAATACGAAAACGCCGGTGAAATAACGCTGGAGATCGCTCGTAAAGGTCTTGATCGTCTGGAAGTGGACGACCTCGGCCTTGACATAACCGATATCAATATTATTCGCACCATAATCGAAAAATTCAACGGAGGACCGGTCGGTCTCGAAACGCTGGCCGCATCCACCGGAGAGGACACGGGCACTATCGAAGACGTATACGAACCGTACCTTCTTCAACTGGGATTCATCGCAAGAACCCCCCGCGGGCGTGTTTGCACCCAGGCCGCCTATAAGCATCTCGGAATAAAGCTGTTTAATCCTTCTCTTTTCGATATGGATGACGAAGAGGAAAATAATGCTGCTAAAAAGTGATTTTTATTATGATTTGCCGCGAGAACTGATCGCGCAAACTCCCGTTTATCCTCGCGACTCGGCCAGACTTCTTTATTACGACAGAAAAGAAGACGCCATACGAGACCTTATTTTCAGAGACGTTGCCGACATTCTTAAACCGGGCGACTTACTTGTCGTCAATAATACCCGCGTTATCAACGCGCGCCTTTTCGCTTTCGACGAAAAGGGCAGGAAATTCGAAGTATTCCTTCTGAAAAGAAAAGACCTCAATCATTGGGAAACGCTCTTAAAACCGGCGCGCAAAGCCAAGATCGGATCTAAACTTGTCGTCAACGAAGAGTTGTCTCTGACCGTTGAAGAGATCGGAGACGACGGTATCCGTCTTGTCAAATTCGATTTCGACGGCGTATTCGAAGATATACTGTCCAAGGTCGGAGAAGTACCATTGCCGCCTTATATTACCGAAAAACTGACCGATAAAGAACGGTATCAGACCGTCTATGCCAAAACGCCCGGTTCGAGCGCGGCGCCGACGGCGGGCTTGCATTTCACGCCCGAACTGATAGCAAAATTAAAGGAAAAGGGAATTGACTTTGCCGAAGTGCTTCTGCACGTCGGTCTCGGCACGTTCAGACCGGTCAAAGAGGACAACATACTCGATCACAAAATGCATTCGGAATACTACGAGGTCGACGAAGCGACCGCCGAAAAGATCAATAAAGCCACTCGAGAAGGCAGACGAGTGATCGCCGTAGGCACCACGGCCGTGCGTACGCTTGAGTCGGTCGCGGACGAAAACGGCATTCTTAAAGCGCAAAAAGGGGAAACCGATATTTTTATTTATCCGGGTTATAAATTCAAGTGCGTCAAAGGACTCATTACCAATTTCCACTTGCCCGAATCCACGCTTCTGATGCTGATCAGCGCCTTTTTGTCGAGAGAAAAAGTCATGGAAATATACGACCACGCCGTCAAAGAAAGATATCGCTTTTTCAGTTTCGGCGACGCCTGTCTTTTCTTATAAAACTCCGAGGTATATATGTTCAAATACGAGGTAATAAAAGTATGTAAGCAGTCGGGAGCGCGTATCGGACGCTTCACTACGCCGCACGGCGTCATCGAAACGCCGGTCTTTATGCCCGTCGGCACCAAAGCCACGGTAAAGTCGCTTTGCCCGGAAGAGGTGGAATCGGTAGGAAGTCAGATCCTTCTTTCAAATACGTACCACTTATATCTTCGTCCCGGTCACGAATTGATAAAGAAAGCGGGCGGCCTGCATAAATTTATGAACTGGAACAAGCCGATCCTGACCGACAGCGGCGGCTTCCAGGTGTTCAGTCTTTCCTCTACGAGGAAGATCACCGACGACGGCGTACACTTCAACAGTTTTATTGACGGAAGCAAACATTATTTTACCCCCGAAAAATCCATAGAAGTACAAAAAGCGCTTGGTAGCGACATTATGATGGCTTTCGACGAATGCACCGAGGGCGGGATAGATAAAGAAAAAGCCCGTAAGGCCATGGAACGTACGCTCGCCTGGCTCGAAAGGTGCTATAACGTAGCCGACGAACCGGATAAGCAAATGCTCTTTCCTATCATTCAAGGCAACGTCTATAACGATTTAAGAATAGAAAGCGCCGTTCGCTCGGCAAAGTACGCTCGTTGCGGTATCGCCGTAGGCGGACTTTCGGTAGGAGAGCCGAAACCGATCATGTACGACGTACTCGACGCGCTCCGTCCGTATTATCCGGAAAATATGCCCCGTTATCTTATGGGCGTCGGCAGCGCCGATTGTATCGTCGAGGGCGTTTGCCGCGGGATCGATATGTTCGACTGCGTTTTGCCTACCCGTATCGCGCGTAACGGAACGGCTATGACCTTTTCAGGCGATATTACCATCCGAAACGCCAAATATAAAGAGGACTTTACGCCGGTGGAAGAAGGGTGCGACTGCTATTGTTGCAAAAATTATACGAAAGCCTACGTTCGACATCTTATCAACTGCGACGAGATCCTGGGCGGAAGACTGCTGTCCATCCATAACATTCGTTTCCTGCACCGTTTGACCGCGCAGATAAAACAAGCGATATGGGAAGACAGATTACTCGATTTCCGCGACGAATTTTTTAAGAAATATGAAATCTGAAAAAACACTTGCAATAAATGAAAATGTATTGTAAACTATAAAAAACAAAATCGAGTAAATAGGAGTTTATATTTATGAGTATGATTAGTGCTTTATTCGGCGGCGAAGGCGGCGGCAATATCTGGATGTTCGTCATTCTCGGCGTATTCCTCGTTTTAATGATCGTCATGTCCATCGTTCCGCAAAGAAAACAAAAGAAGAAGCAAGAAGAAATGATGAATTCTATCCAAGTCGGAAGCAAGATCATGACCATCGGCGGCATTATCGGCGTTATTACCGAATACGATCCCGCAACCGACTATTACACCCTTAACGTCGGCACCAAGAACAATCCTTCTTATATGGTCATCGTCAAAAATGCCATTCGCAGTAAACTCGACGACTCCGCCGTTATTTCTTACGAGCCCCCCAAGGCCGAAGAAAAGAAAGACAATGCCAAGGAAGAAAAGAAAGACGAATTTTAATTCCTTACAATAACAAAAATCATCGGTAAAGCCGCAACAAATACGTTGCGGCTTTATTTTTTATGCGACACGCGTTTTACCGAAAGAGACTGCTATCGCGGCGCAGATCGCCCCCGTCAAAGCGCCGAAACCGACGTCGGCGAGAAGAGACAGATCGATCTTAGACCCTCCTGTGGCAAAAGAGAATAAAAAATAAGAGGAGATCGCGTAAAATAAACCGATAAGCAATCCTTTCGGCAGTCCTTTCGACTTATCTTTAATGCAAAGAAAGGACGCAAGCAGGAGAGAAAAAACTTTTATTACCTGATCCGCAATGTGGATCCATCCCTCATTGATCGGCAAAAACGCCATAATAAGGCTGAGTCCCAATACGGATATCGAACTGAAAATAAGAGCGACGAAAAAGGTCTTTAATACGTCGGTAAAAAAATATTTGCCGGAAATCTTCATGATAATTCTCCTTATGAAACAATTCTATTATCCGCACCAACGGATTATTCATAAAAAACGATTGCCAAAATAAAGAATCCACGATATAATATAAAAAAATAACATTGGAGGAAAATTCTGATGAAACATATTCAGGAAGTTTATTCGAAATCTTTGACCAAGACGCACGCGACCGGTTGCGGAGAATGCCAATCCAGCTGCCAATCCGCTTGCAAAACCAGCTGCACCGTCGGCAATCAGTCTTGCAAACAAGAAGAAAAGATCAATATTCAAAAGAACAAAGAACTGTAATTTTATTTTCTCATGGTCCATTGTTTTTGTTACGACAGGGCCGGGAAGAAGTATAATTTTTTGTGGGACGTAGAAAGCGGAAGTCTGCACATCGTTGACTATCCCGCTTTTTTATGTGCAAAAAAAAGATACTCCGACCTGACGCCCGATGAAGAAAAGGATTTTTCCGAGTTACCCGATCAAGTCAAGGCCGAAATAGCGCAAGAATTGGATGGCGGAGAAGAAGCCGGCGTTTTGAACGCCAAGCCGCTGATCGACTTTTTCGTCAAAAGCACCAAGGTCGTCAAGGCGCTTTGTTTGCATATCTGCCACGACTGCAACCTAAATTGCGAATATTGCTTCGCGGGCGGCGGCAATTATAACACGGAAAAAGACTATATGTCCGAAGAAACGGGTCGTAGAGCCGTTGATTTTTTGATTCAAAACAGCGGAAAACGGAAAAATCTCGAAATCGACTTCTTCGGCGGAGAACCGCTCCTTAATATGAAAACGGTAAAAGAAGTCGTTCGTTATGCGCGTGAGATCGAAGAAAAATACGACAAAAAATTCGCCTTCACGATGACGACGAACTGTCTTCTTCTGAACGACGAAAATATCGCCTGGCTGAACGAAAACATGGAAAACGTCGTACTCAGTATCGACGGCAGAAAATGCACGCACAACGCCGTCCGGCACACGCGCAACGGTAAAGACAGCTACGATATCATCCTAAAAAACGCGCAGAAATTCAGAGCCGTACGCGGAGACAAAAAGTATTACGTCCGCGCCACTTTCACCGCAAAAAATCTTGATTTTTGCGACGATATTTTATCGCTTAACGACGCGGGATTCGACCAGATCTCGGCGGAACCTGTCGTTTTATCCGAAGACAGTCCGATGGCTCTGCGCGAAGAACACCTCGACGCTATCTGTAAAGAATACGAAAAATTCACCGAAAAGTACCTCGAAAGAAGAAAAGAGGGTGGCAAACATTGGTTCAACTTCTTCCACTTCATGATCGATCTCGAGCACGGCCCCTGTCCGGACAAGAGACTGACCGGATGCGGCGCAGGAACGGAATATATGGCGGTTTCGCCTTTGGGAGAATTATATCCATGCCACAGATTCGTCGGCGGAGACGAAAAATATCGTATCGGGTCCGTATACACGGGCATCGAAAATCCGAGCGTTCGCGACGACTTCGCGAAGTTATCCGTCCTCAGCAAACCGCACTGCAAAGAATGCTTTGCCAAATATAACTGCGGCGGCGGATGCACGGCTAACGCCATACAATACGCCGGCAAACCGGACGCACAATACAAAATGGGTTGCGAGCTTACTAAAAAGCGTCTTGAATGCTCTTTGGCGATCGCGGCTATCGAAAAAACGGAAAACAAGTAGCTCGTCTGCTTGTTTTTGTTTTAGTTACGAAATTAATTATTGACAATAATATTAATATTAGATATAATATTTAAGATATAAAATCGGAGGCACGACCAAGTGAGCAAAAAGAAATCGATCATTATACTCTGCGTCATAACGGTTTTGTTCCTTACTTTGCTTTGCTTTACCATTCCTATGAACGGTAAAGATTCTTTCCAAATAGGGGACAGCGATTATGATTTTCTGTGGATTTTTAAGGGAATCAAACTCGGCATC
>JAEEGL016970848.1_pt1 | contig 10156 bp, 9 predicted proteins | sample 9134231 | NCBI WGS metagenome assembly JAEEGL01 (sample SAMN16246548, study PRJNA631951) | gut metagenome | biome: gut microbiome; feature: rumen; material: fiber-attached | host: Bos | place: Iran: Karaj | collected 2018-10
AATGACTACAACGCCTTCGAGCCCGTGAAACGGGACGCGATCATCGAACTGCTGAAGACCCTGCAGGCGGAAGGCCTGGTGGATACCATGGGCATGCAGGGCCATTACGTGCTGGATCACCTGGATATCGGACTGTGCGAAACGGCCGCCCGCGCCTACGCCTCCCTGGGGCTGAAGCTGCAGGTTACCGAACTGGATATCCACTGCAACAGCGATGACGAAGCCCATGTGAAGAAGCTGACGGACCTCTACCGCGACTGGTTCGCCATGATGAAGAAGCTTTCACAGGAAGGCATCGAGATCGAAGCGGTCACCTTCTGGGGCGTCACGGACGCTGACAGCTGGCTGCCCGGCTTCCGCCGCGAGCCCAGCTATCCCCTCCTGATCTCCGCCGGCCGCGAAGCCAAGCCCGCCTTCGACGCGGTCCTGCAAGTCGCCGGCGCTTGACCCCTTATTGTCACCCGGGTGGCCGAAAGGAGTCCCTCCCGTGTCCTCCTGAACGACCGGAGGAAGTCGAAGGATCCTTAAACCGATCACTGATCACTGACCACCGGAAAAGGAGGTTCCCTGATGTCCAGACTTCAGATCGAATATTTCTCCAACGCCCTGCGCCGCATGACCTCTTTCGAGATGCTGATCCCCAATGATCTTCCCGAAGGCATCCCGTGGGAGAATCCCACCGCACATTCCCGCCCCATGTCCACCCTCTTCCTGCTCCACGGCTATTCCGGCAAGGCAGGCAACTGGGTGCCGGAAGGCCTGCCGGAAAAACTGAATTTCGCCATCGTTATGCCCACGGCGGAGAATTCCTTCTACCTGGACGGGGAGGCCACCGGCCACGCTTACCAGACCATGGTCGGCGAGGAGCTGGTAGACTACGTCCGCAAGACTTTCCGCCTGGCCAACGGCCCGGAAGATACCTGCATCGCGGGCCTCTCCATGGGCGGTTTCGGCGCGCTGCACACGGGCCTCGCCTATCCGGACCGTTTCGGAAAGATCGGCGCTCTTTCCTCCGCCCTCATCGTCCATGAGATCGCGACGTTCCGCCCCGGCCAGGGAAACAGCGTCGCAAACTATGAGTATTACCGTTCCTGCTTCGGCGATCTTTCCACCGTCCTGGAACGGGACGTGAACCCTGAAGTGCTGGCCAGGAAACTGAAAGCCGCCGGTTCGAAGATCCCGGACATCTACATGGCCTGCGGCACGGAGGATTTCCTCATTGAGCCCAACCGCGCCTTCCACCGCTTCCTGGAAGAGGAAGGCATCGCCCATGAGTACCGCGAGAGCAAAGGCGTCCACGACATGGTCTTCTGGCGGGAATATATTGAAAAAGTCGTGGAATGGATGTTCGCTTAATCTTCTGAAAGAACCCCGGTGCCGGATCTTCCGGCGCCTTTTTTTGGCCTTTCTTCCTCTATAATGGCAGATTTATGCTGTTTCAAGCGTACATGATAAGCAAGATTTGCATACTTTCAAGCAAAATCCGCATGGAAGAAAAGATATTTTGCTTATAGAATGAATTTGCATGATTTGGTCGTAATAGCATGAATTTTGTACATTTATTGTTGTTTTCCTCCCTGCCGCGGGCTGCCGCGGCTGAATACAGCAACAGGAAGGCAGGCGGTTTCACTTGTCCAGGAAGCCCATTGTCAACCACCTTGGGAAACGGGAGACCCTTGGTCAGCACATCGTCAAGAACTGGCAGCTCTACGCGATGCTCCTCATCCCCGTGATCTACTACATCATTTTCCGTTACGTCCCCATGGCCGGCAACGTAATCGCCTTCCGCAAGTACAGTGCCGGCGGCGATATCTTCGGCAGCGGCGACTGGACGCTCCGTTTCTTCGATTTCTTTGGCAAGCGCCGCTTCAAGCTGACGCTGGCCAATACGCTGCGCATCAACATCAAGTACCTGCTGGTCCGCTTCCCGGCGACGCTGATCTTTGCGCTCCTGCTCAACGAGATCCGGAACCTCCGGGCCAAAAAACTGGTACAGACGGTCAGCTACCTGCCTCACTTCATCTCCACGGTCATCGTGGTCGGCATGGTCAAGGAGCTCCTCTCCACCAGCGGCCCGATCAACGCCTGGATCGCGAGCTCCGGCGGAACGAAGGTCAGCTTCGTCATGGCGCCTGAATGGTTCGACACGATCTTCGTCGGCTCCGGCATCTGGCAAGCCCTCGGCTGGGGCACCATCCTTTACCTGGCGGCGATCTCCAATATCAATCCGACGCTTTATGAGGCGGCCGAGATCGACGGCGCGAGCCATTTCCAGCGCGTGCTCCACGTGACGATCCCCTGCATCATGCCGACGATCACCACCCTGCTGATCCTGGATATCGGCGGCCTGGTCGGATCCGGCGGCGCTTTCGAAAAGGTCCAGCTGCTGCTGAACGGCAATATCAAGGACACGGCGGACATCCTGTCCACTTACGTATACGACCTGGGTATCGGAAGCAAAAATCCGAGTTATTCCATGGCAACGGCCATCGGCCTGTTTGAAGGACTTGTCAACCTGATCCTGCTGACGATCGCAAACTTCGTCTCCAGGAAGACGGCCGGCAGCTCGCTGTGGTGAGGAGGTGCGGAAGATGAGTCAGGCAGTAATGAAAAAGAACCAGGTCCCGCACAACAACCCCATCCGTATCCGCGAATCCCGGGGATACCGGACCTTCACGGTCTTCAACACGATCATCATGATCCTGATCTCGATCGTGACCCTTTACCCGTTCCTTTACCTGGCGGCCCAGTCCTTCTCCTCGCAGCAGGCGATCCGCGACGGACTGGTCACCATCTACCCCATCGGATTCAATGTCGACACCTATTCCGTCGTCCTGAAAAAAGGCGACTTTCTCGGTTACTACGGGAACACGCTCCTGTACACCGTGGTGGGCACGACGCTCTCCCTGCTTCTGTCCTCCATGCTGGCGTATCCCCTCTCGAAGAATAGCCTGCGGCTCAACCGGTTCCTGACCCCGTTCATCGTCTTCACCATGTACTTCGGCGGCGGCATGATCCCGAACTACGTGCTGATGACCCGGCTGAACCTGATCGACAACATCGCGGCGTTCATTATTCCCTCCCTGATCAGCACTTACTACGTCCTGCTGATGAAGTCATTCTTCGCCGGCGTCCCGTCTGAGCTGGAGGAAGCCGGGGAGATGGACGGGCTGAGCAAGTTCGGCGTCTTCTTCCGGATCGTGCTCCCGCTCTCCATGCCGATCATGGCGACCATGCTTCTGTTCTACGCGGTCGGCTACTGGAACAACTGGTTCAACGCTTTCCTGTATATCAAAACCAAGGCGAAGTGGCCGGTTGCCTATTACCTGAAGACCATCATCTCCGGAACCAACGACGCGACCCAGGCCAGCGAATCCGGCGGCAGTATCTCGGCGAACCTCAAATCCTGCTGCATGCTGCTCATGGCGGTCCCGATCATCTGCGTGTATCCCTTCGTGCAGAAGTACTATGTGCAGGGCATGATGCTGGGCGGCGTCAAGGAATGATCCCGTATCCTGCGGGCTGACAGCCCGTAAAAATAAAAGGAGGAACCCATTGTGAAGAAGGTACTTGCTCTCATTCTGGCGGCTATCATGATCGCTGCGATCATCCCCATGGCTGCCGCGGAATCCACCGATTCGGTCGGAGTCTTTGAAGCCGACGGCTACACCTACGGCGAAAAATTCTGGTCCGAAGAACCCGTGACCTACTCCATCTTCTTCTCTGATGCCAGCTGGTATCCCATGGTCGACACCTGGAAGACCGAAGGTATCTTTGAGCAGATCCGGAAGGCCACCAACGTCACCCTGGACATTACTGCCTATGACTCCGGCGACTACAACCAGCTGGTGAACCTGGACCTGGGCACCGAACGCTGCGCCTACATCATCCCCAAGATCTATGATGAGTCCGGCATGGTGGACGGCGGCGCGATCGTGGCCGTTTCCGATTATGTCCAGTATATGCCCAACTTCACCTGGTTCTACAACACCTATGACCTGAAGGCGGACGTGGACACGATCCTGCGCGCCGACAACAAGTTCTACCGTCTGCCCGGCATGCACCAGGCTGCCCTGCAGGACTACACCCTGATGGTCCGTGACGACATCTTCGCCGCTGCCGGCTACGATGTGAGGGAACTGGAAAAGACCTGGACCTGGGAAGATCTGTGCGATATCCTGATCGGCGTGAAGAAGTACATGGTCGAAAACGGCATGTGCGCTGAATCCGATTATATCTGGTCCGACCTGTGGTGCGGCCAGTCCGGCCAGGGCTCCGGCGGCTACCTGTGCAAGCTGGTCGGCAACAGCTATGACGTCGCTTCCGGCTGGGCGGTTGGCAACGGCCTGCGCTTCGACTTCGACAAGGACGAGTGGTTCCTGTCCTCCACCACCGAGAACTTCAAGCAGTTCGTGACCGTTATGCACCGTCTGGTCGCTGAAGGCATCCTCGATCCCGAGACCTTCACGCAGGACGACTCCGTTGGCAACGATAAGTTCTTCACCGGCAAGAGCGTTGTGCAGGGCTTCAACCGCTCCCAGCTGGTTACCTGGATAGACGGCCTGAACAAAGGCCTGGGCGAAGGCAACTACTCCGTGTACATCACCGTGTATCCCGCCGGTACCAACAACTACGTTGCTGAGAACACCCGCCTTGAGAACGGCGTGTGCATCAGCAAGGGTGCGCTGGAAGCCCTGGGCGAGGAAGGCTTCATCAAGATGATGCGGTTTGTCGACTGGCTCTTCTACAGCGATGAAGGCTACATCCTGACCAAGTGGGGTCCCGAAGGCGAGACCTGGGAATATGTTGAAGAGAACGGCATGAAGATCAAGAAGCTGCTGCCCGGCTTCAAGTGCGGCGGCCTCGGCATCGCCGGCTCTGACGATGACGTCGATATCCGCCTCAAGTGGGGCTACGGCGGAGGCAACTACTTCTATGCGCACTCCAACGCGCTGCGCGGCGACAACCTGCCCGCTATCGTTCAGGATTACGATGCCCGTTACGCGGCCTACCGTGACCAGGCTCCGCTGAGTCCCGCGACCGTGCTGACGCCCGAAGAGATCGAGAGCACCAGCCTGATCCAGGCGGACCTGATTGCCAATATCAACGCGTGGACGATCCAGTTCATCACCGGCCAGAAGGACATCGAAGCGGATTGGGACGAATACGTCAAGAGCTGCGACGAGTACGAAGCCGAAGAACTGGTGAACACCTACAACGAAGCTTACAAGCGTTCCAAGTAATTCACACACTCCCATATAAAGAAGGAAGCGCCCCGGCGCTTCCTTCTCTTTTCCCTTTGATCCATTCACAGCTGCATATGCTCATCCACTTCCTTCATCCGGTACTGCTTCAGCTGTTTGCGGTACTGGCTGGGAGACATGCCGACAATTTTCCCGAAGGATCGGAGGAAGTTGGAATAATCGTTGAACCCGCACTGGTAGGCGATATCGTTCAGGGAAGCGGTTCCCAGCATCTGCTGGCGGGCCAGCATCACCCGGCGGTACAGCACGTAGTCGTATACGCTGCGGTTGGTGAAACGGACGAACTCATGGGACAGCCAGGAAACGCTGACGCCGAAGCTCCTGGCCAGGTTCTCGATACGGATCGGCTGGGTGTAATGGTTGTTGATGTAGGAGAGAATCTCCTGGATGATGCCGTTGCCGAAAGGTTCTCCCTCCATCGGACTGGTATGCCGCATGGTCCGGCATAACAGGTTCAGCACATTCATCATCAGGGCGTAGTTCTGGAAACGGTGGAACGCATCGTTCTCGAACGCCTCGTCCTTCTGGTTGTCCCGGATCTTCCGGATCCAGGCGACGTACTGCTCCGCGTCCTGGTCGCTCAGCTGATAGGTACAGACACCGCCGGAAGTGTGGGAACGGAAGAACTGGTCCAGGTCGATCTGGCCGCAGGAAAGCACCCGGAGCACCTCCGGGGATACGTTCAGGTAAGCCCGCTCGTAGTTGCGCATCTCACTGGTGCAGGACAGCCCGTGCATGGAGAAGGGCGGCAGGATAAAAACCTGGTTGGGCTTGAGCAGGAACAGCTGGTTGTCCACGCCCATAAACTCCCCGCCCCGGATATGAATATAGAACTCATAGTAGTCATGGCAGTGGAACTGCGTGACCTCAAACGTCTCGCTCAGGTTGTGGTGCGCTTCGTACCCCTGTTCCCCGCGCCATCCCATGGGCAGGAACGGAGCCTGGGTAATATCGTTCTGCATGACGTTTCCTCCTGTTTCGGTTTGTGCAGGATCTGCATACATTGAAACATGATTTATATAGTATCATCCGACAAATACAATTATACTGTCGGTAGAAGGAAAAAACCGCCCAAACATCAGGAATTTCATAGTGAAGAAGGAATGGAACATGATCAGAGTCGCGATCGTCGGGACCGGCGGCATCTCTCATGCGCATATCAAAGCATATTTGCGCTTTCCAGAACGCTGCCGGATCGTCGCCCTTGTGGATATTATCCCCGGAAAAGCCCAACGTGTCAAGGAACAGTACAGTCTGGACGCCGAAGTGTTCCTGGATCACCATGACATTCTCGGCATGGATATCGACCTGGTGGACGTCTGTACGCCGCCTTTCGTACACGCGGAGATCAGTATCAATGCGCTGCGCAGCGGCAAGAACGTAGTATGCGAAAAACCCATGGCTGCCTCCCTGCAGGAATGCGATGAAATGCTCAAAGCGCGGGACGAGAGCGGGAAAAAGCTCTCCATCATCGCCCAGAACCGCTTCCGCGAACCGATCCGGAACCTGAAAGCCCTGCTGGACAGCGGAATCGCAGGTCCGGTCCGGCATGCCCAGATCAACTCCTTCTGGTTCAGGAGCCACTGCTATTACGACCTGTGGTGGCGCGGCACCTGGGAGAAGGAAGGCGGCGGATGCACGCTCAACCATGCGGTGCACCATATCGACATGCTCGGCTGGATGATGGGAACTCCGGAAAAGGTGACCGCCGTCCTGGCCAACACAGCCCATGACAATGCGGAAGTGGAAGATCTTTCCGTCTCCGTCATGGAATATCCCGGAGCGCTGGCGACCGTGACCGCCTCCGTCGTTCATCACGGGGAGGACCAGGAACTGATCTTCCAGTGCGAAAAAGCAAAGCTCGCCGCCCCGTACAGCGTCTTCGCCTCCCAGCCGCAGCCCAACGGTTTCCCGCTGAAGGAACCGGATCCCGCGTTCCGGAAGCAGGCGGACGCGTTCATCGCCTCCCTTCCGCCCATTCCCTACGAGCTGCATGTCGGCCAGCTGGAAGACGTACTGACCGCGCTGGAAACCGGCGGGGACGTGGCCATCACCGGGGAGGACGGCCGGCGGACCATCGAGCTGATCACAGCGATTTATAAGGCGGGTTCAGAGCACCGGACAGCCGTGCTACCGCTTGCCGCGGATGATCCCTTCTACACCGTGGAGGGGATCCGGGCGAATGTACCGCATTTTTACGAGAAGACCGTCTCCATTATGGAGCAGACCGGTGAGATGACTTTCGGTTCCGATTTCAGGCATGGAGGAAAAGGCTGATGAACATTTCGGACGGAATGACATATGCGCCGAAAGGCAAACCGCAGCCGGTGGTGAAGGACAGGGAATTCGTCTTTTCCGCCGTCCGGCTGGACCATGGGCATATCTACGGCATGTGCAACGGACTGACGGAGGCCGGCGGCACGCTGAAATATGTATACGATCCGGACAAGCGCAAGGTGGCCGCCTTCCTGAAAGCGTTCCCCCAGGCCCGCGCCGCCAACAGCGAGGAGGAGGCCCTGGAAGATCCGGAGACCACCCTGATCGCCGGCGCTGCCGTGACCAGCGAGCGCTGTGCCCTCGGCCTGCGGGCCATGGATGCCGGGAAGGATTACTTCACGGACAAGGCGCCCTTCACGACCCTCGCCCAGCTCGATTCCGCCCGGGCAAAAGTGAAGCAGACCGGAAAAAAGTATATGGTCTATTACGCGGAACGCCTCCATGACGAGGGTTCCATCCTCGCGGGGTATATCGCCCATTCCGGGGAGATCGGCAAGGTCGTCTCCGTGACGGGCTTCGGCCCTCACCGCCTCGGCGCGCCGGGAAGGCCGGCCTGGTTCTTTGAACGTGAAAAATACGGCGGTATCCTCTGCGATATCGGCAGCCACCAGATTGAGCAGTACCTGTATTACGCCCGGGAGGAAGACGCTGTGGTCGCCTCCAGCCGGATCGGTAATTTCGATCATCCGGAGTATCCGGAGCTGGAGGATTTCGGCGACTGCTGCCTGAGCGGAAAGAACGGTACGGCAAACTATTTCCGCGTGGACTGGTTTACCCCCGACGGCCTGCGCACCTGGGGCGACGGCCGGATGTTCATCCAGGGAACGGAAGGCTTCATCGAAGTCCGGAAATACGTCAACCTCGCCAGCGAGAAGGACGGCGGCTGCCATGTGTTCCTGGTGAACGGCCAGGGAGAGAAATACATGAACGCGGCCGGTGTCACTGGGTATCCTTTCTTCGGCCAGCTGATCCTGGACTGCCTGAACCGCACGGAGAACGCCATGACCCAGGAGCATGCCTTCAAGGCGGCGGAGCTCTGCCTCCTCGCCCAGGAAAAAGCCGTCCGTATCGGCCGGCAGGATGTGTGAGAAATGAATGAGATCAAACAGGAGATCCGCCTCGGCGTGATCGGGATCGGCAATATGGGCAGCGAGCACTGCCGGAATATCCTTTCCGGCGCCTGCCCGGAGATCCGGATCACCGCCGCCGCGGATCTTCGGGAAGAGCGGCGTACCTGGGCGGCGGAAAACCTGCCAGGCGCCGCTGTTTTTTCGTCGGGAAGCGATCTGATCCGCTCCGGAGCCTGTGACGCCGTCCTTGTCTGCGTGCCGCACTTCGGCCATGAAGCGCTCTCTGTCGAGGCGCTGGAGCACGGCCTCCACGTCCTGTGCGAGAAGCCGGCGGCCGTTTCCGCGTCCGCCGCGAAGCGTATGACCGCCACCGCGGAAAAAAGCGGAAAATGCCTGACCTTCATGTTCAACCAGCGGACAAACTGCACTTACCGTGCGATCCATGAAGCGGTCTCTTCCGGTTCCTTCGGTAAGATGAAACGTTTCTCCTGGATCATCACCGACTGGTACCGAACCCAGCGATACTATGATTCCGGAGCCTGGCGCGCGACCTGGGCCGGTGAAGGCGGCGGTGTACTCCTGAACCAGTGTCCCCATCAGCTGGACCTGCTGATCTGGCTGTGCGGCATGCCGGATCTCGTCCAGGCGAAATGCCATATCGGAAAATGGCACCGTATCGAGGTAGAGGACGACGTGAGCGCCTATCTGGAATTCTCTTCCGGCGCCACCGGCGTCTTCATCGCGTCCACCGGGGACCTCCCCGGTACGAACCGCCTGGAGATCGGCTTTGAAAAAGGAAAGATCGTCTGCGAGGACGGCAAGGTCCACTGCTGGAGAATTCCGCAGAATGAGCGGAACATCTGTTTTTCCAGCGACGACCCCTGGTTCCGGTGCGAACCGGAGCACGGCGTCCTGCAGACGGACGGGTTCAATCCGCAGCACGTCGGCGTGCTGAACGCCTTCGCCGCCCATCTCCTCCGGGAAGAACCCCTGGTCGCAGAAGCGGAAGACGGCGTCCGGGAAGTGGAACTGTCCAACGCGCTCTACCTCTCTTCCTGGACCGGCCAGCCGGTCCGGCTGCCGGGAGACGACCGGCTGTTCGATTCCCTGCTGCAGGACAGGATCGCTTCCTCCGTCCAGGATAAATCAGCCAATATCACTTATGAGACGCGGCACGCTTGACGTTCCGCTGTCCATCGGTTATGATGGAAGCATCAAAGCCGGTACGGCTGAAAAGTGAAAAGCAGAAAGGATGAATATTATGAAGTACGAATGCCCCTGCGGTTATATCTATGACCCCGAAGTCGGCGATCCGGACAGCGGTATCGCCCCCGGCACAGCGTTTGAAGACATCCCGGACGATTGGGCATGCCCCGTCTGCGGCCTTGGCAAGGACGCCTTCGCGCAGGTCTGATCAAAGACGGACAACGCTCCCGCGCCCGCGGGAGCGTTTCTTTTTGCTTGACGCTCGTGGTGCCCTGTGGTACCCTTTTCCGGAAGAATAAAAGAAAGGACTTTGTCTGTTATGAATATCGTCTGCCTGGA
>JAEEGL010062717.1_pt1 | contig 10155 bp, 7 predicted proteins | sample 9134231 | NCBI WGS metagenome assembly JAEEGL01 (sample SAMN16246548, study PRJNA631951) | gut metagenome | biome: gut microbiome; feature: rumen; material: fiber-attached | host: Bos | place: Iran: Karaj | collected 2018-10
CCCGCTGAGGAAGTCGAAGAGAAGACCGAGTTCGACGTCGTTATGACCAGCTTCGGTGCTGAGAAGGTCAAGGTCATCAAGGCCGTCCGTGAGATCGTCTCCGGCCTGGGCCTGGCCGAGGCCAAGGCGCTCGTCGAGGGCATCCCCGCCAAGATTAAGGAAGGCATCGCCAAGGAAGAGGCCGAAGAGCTCAAGAAGAAGCTCGAGGAAGTCGGCGCTACCATCGAAATCAAGTAAGATCGACTTTCACATTGAATGTCACGAAGGCCCGGGACCATTGTCCCGGGCCTTTTGCGCAACTTTATTTACGAATTGTTTACCATTGACCGGATAAGAATGATATACTGAACTTAACAGACGTCAAAGGAGGGTGAAGGATGCAGAAAAAGATCCTTGTTGTTGAGGACGACGGTAATATTGCCGATCTGATCCGGATCTATCTTGAAAAGGACGGCTTCGCAGTGAAGATTGCAGGAGACGGCGGAAGCGGGATCCAGGCGTTCCGCGAGGAAAAGCCGGATCTGGTGCTTCTGGATGTCATGCTGCCGGTCATGGACGGCTGGCAGGTCTGCAGTATGATACGAAAGACAGATAAGACTCCGATTATCATGCTCACCGCCAAGGAAGAGACGGATGATAAGGTTCACGGTCTTGAGCTTGGCGCAGACGACTATATCACAAAGCCTTTTGAGCTCAAGGAACTGCTGGCCAGGATCCATGCCGTTCTCCGCCGAACAGAAGGGGAAGGCGAGCACAAGGGGCAGATCCTGAAATTCGACCGACTGGAAATCAATATGGATTCCTATGAGTTGATCGTAGACGGCAAAAAGATCGACACGCCGCCGAAAGAAATGGCGCTGTTATTTCATCTTGCTTCTTCTCCCAACCATGTTTATACAAGAAACCAGCTGCTGGATGAAGTCTGGGGTTTTGATTACCTGGGAGATTCCAGAACGGTGGATGTCCACATCAAAAGGCTCAGGGAAAAGCTTGAGGGAGTCAGCCCTCGCTGGGCGCTGTCCACAGTGTGGGGAGTAGGTTACAAGTTTGAGACCTTCCCGGAAAAATGAGCAGGAATATCCAGACCCGTAATGTGCTCCTCAGCGCAGGTATGGTGGTTTTCAGCTTTCTTATCCTGAGCATTTCTTTTTCCGCGGTATGCTATACCTCCGTGATTCGGGAAAGACAGCAGCTTCTGGATTCCACGGCCAATGTGGTAGCGGATGTTGCTGCCGCGGTCGACGATACCTTGGATACGGAAAACTGGGAGCTGAGCCTCCAGGCGGCTTCTATCTCCAGAGCGACCGGGCTGCATATTTTTATCTGTGAAGCTTCGGGAAGAGTAACGATCTGTTCGGATGCGCTGGTGATGTGTGAGCACATCGGCAGGACGATTCCGGAGGAGTATCTGGGCGTCATCGAAGAGGGCGACGGGTTCCGCAGACTGACGGATCTCACGGGGTTCTATCCGGAAAAGCGATATATTGCCGCCGTTCCGATCCGGGATCGTGAGGGGGACCTGGAAGGCTATGTATTTGCTGCCGCGGAGATCAGCGCCGTCTGGCAGCTGTGGCGCCGTTTTACGCTGATGCTTTTGCTCACCGGCTTCTTTACACTGCTCATAGCGATCCCCATTGCCGTGATCTCCAGCCGCAGGGAGACGGCTCCTTTGAAGGAAATGGCCGTTGCGGCCCGGCAGTTTGCCATGGGGGATATGGGAGTGCGCGTGAGCCTGAGAGGCCGCTCGGATGAAGTTGCCGAGCTGTGTGAAGCCTTCAACCTCATGGCGGATGCTCTGGAAAGCTCCGAAGAGCGCCGCAAGGAATTCGTCTCCAGTGTTTCCCATGAACTGAAAACGCCCATGACAACGATCTCCGGTTATGCTGACGGCCTCCTGGACGGTACGATCCCCATGGACAGTGCGCCGAAGTATCTCTCCATCATTTCCAGTGAAACCAAGCGTCTCAACCGTCTGGTTCATCAAATGCTGGATATCAGCCGGATCGATAAACGGGACTATATGAATTCCAGTTTTGACGCTTCGGAAGCCCTGCGGGTCAGCATCACCAGCCTTTACAGCCGCATGGAGGAAAAGAAGCTTGATCTCCGCCCGGAGATCCCAGAGGATCCTGTCGTGTGCCGCGGCTCCGGCGATGATATCGCAAGGGTGATCTACAACATTCTGGATAACGCTGTGAAATTTGCCCGAAACGGCACGCCGCTGGATATCTGCTTATACAAGCAAAACGGAAAAGCCTTCATTTCCGTAACGGATCGTGGTGAAACCATTCCCGAAGAAGAGCTCCCCATGATCTTTGATCGTTTTCACAAGTCCGACCGATCCAGAAGCCTTGATCGCGACGGCGTCGGTCTCGGCTTGTATATTGTGAAGACGATCCTTGACCAGATGGGAGAAGGGATTTGGGTACGCTCCAGAGACGGAGAAACGGAATTCCGATTCTCACTGACGACCGTATAGCTGCGTTTACACTTCTTTTACACAGCGTTCACACTTTGCTTTCGCCGTCTGTTTATAATAGGCGCAACGATGGAGGCTGTTATGTCTGAGGATAAGGAGTATCGACAGGAAACAAGTGCATATACAGCTCCTGCGGAAAACGATGGCTATCAGTTTTACTCTCGCCTGAGCAGCACAGAAGCAAAATCAACTCGGCGGGCAAAACCGCATAATGCCCTGGGTCTTGTGATCGCAGGCGTGCTGATTCTGCTGATTGCCGGAGCAGCGTTTTGCGTTCTGATTCTCCGGTTATCGCTTTCCGTCCATCATGATGAAAGCGGCTTCTCCATCGAGCTTGTCCGCAGGCGGGATGCTGCTCCGATCATACGTCTGGAAGAACCTGCATCCAGGGGGAATTCCTCCGAGGCTTCTTCACCGTCGGGTATTCAGGATCGTTATGAGTGGACGGGGGAGAGCCTGCTGATGGCTCCTGCAGACCGAAGCGATGAATTGACCTTCCGCCAGCTTTATGATATTTGTGCTCCGTGTGTTGGCGTTTTGAAAGCTGAGGACGGGTCGGGGCGCATACGGTCTGGCTCAGTGATCGTCATGTCAGAAGATGGCGCGATCATTGCCAGCACCCATGTGATTTCGGGCGCTTCATCCATTTATGTGACCTTGGGCAGCGAAGAGTACGAAGCCTATATCCTTGGACTGGATTATGCAACGGATCTGGCCGTTTTGAAAATCGACGCGGAGGGCCTGCCTACAGCGACCTTCAGCGGTGAACAGGTCCATTCCGGCGATGCTGTCGCAGTGATCGGCAATCCTGTCGGCAATGTGGTGAACATCACCAGCGGAATGGTTTCCGCCGTAAACCCCGCCTTTGAATACCGGGGTTATTCCCTGGAAGTACTGCAGTTCGGCATGGAGCTCGGGGATATCGCTTCCGGCAGTGCTTTGGTCAACCGCTCCGGGCAGATCATAGGCATCGTTAATCCCGATATGGCCGCACAGCTCACGGAATCCAGCGGGATCGCATTTGCTATCTCCATGCATGAAGCGAAATCCATCATAGAAGAACTGCTGAGAAATGGTTTCGTCGCCGGAAGGCCTTCTTCCGGGTTGACGGTTTCCGAGCTTCCTGCGGCTTATGCTGCGTATTATGAATATCCGACCTGTCTTTATATTTCCTCCGTTCAGGAAAACAGTACCGCAGAGAAAGCCGGCCTTCAACGCGGGGACCTGATCCTGACTGCCAACGGAACGGAGGTTACCGGGGTCAATGAGCTGTATTCGATCATCAACGGATTGATGGCAGGGGATTGGCTCACTCTGGGCATCTTCCGCGACGGGGTATTCGGGGAAGTGGCATTTCAGTTGATGGAAGCTGCCGCCCCCATCCGAAACTAGCTTGTCCTCACTTATTTTCATACTTTCCCCTTTTATGATGAAGACGCGGTGCGCAGCCGCGTCTTCGTCATATTCGACCAAAAGCGCCAATTACCGCCGGTTGTCACTTGCCAGTGCTTATGCTATACTGAAGTTACCGATGAATAAATCACCACGCACGTCTTGCCGGCATATTTGCCGCCTGATTTTGTCAAAAATCTTGCTATACACAGAGTATTCCTGCGGTTTTTCGCCTTCATCAGGCGAAAATCTTCGCGACAATCCGCACACGCCGATTTCATCATCGGTTACTGAACGGGAATTCGTTACTGCTTTTCTGAACATCATAATCTAACGCAGCGGATCTTTCAGATCCATAGACTCTAACGGAGAATACCATGCGAATGAAAAGACTCATTGCGATTCTGGCTGCCGCCTTCATGATTTGCCATGTTCCCCAGTCCGAAGCCCTGGCTTCCGAGACAGAAAACAGCATCCTGTGGTCCCGTCAGCTGGATGTATCCGCGGATATACGAATGACAGAAACCATCTTTGAAAACGAATCCCGTCAGATGGAGCATTACATATGCTACAGCCCGGGCGGCAGCGCAGTGCCGCGTATCGCCTTCGGAGACAATATCCGGGATAAGCTTCTTATGCCGGAAGTCATGGACATGGCGGATGAGCGCGTTTTGGCCGGGATCAACGGAGATTATTTTGCCATGGCCACAGGGATGCCCCTGGGCATCGTTGTACGGGATGGAGAACTGATTTCCACCGACGCGGGAAACGCCGCCTTTGGCTTTATGGAGGATGGGAGTGCGGTTCTCGGGATGCCCGCCCTTTCGGTTGAGCTGCAGGGAGATGGGGTATCCTGCTCCGTGGACAGCATCAACAAAAACTACAAAGCGGGTCAATTCTGTCTATACACCGCTGCATGGGGCGATCATGTCCCAATGTCCGGAGACTATCGCTGCATTGCGCTCATTCCGGAGGAGGGGCAGAAACTACCGCCGGATGGGGAAGCCTCCTTCTCCGTATCCTCTGTCTCCTCTTTCGATACGCCGTCTGAGCTGTCAGAGGATATGATGCTGCTCTGTTATTCCGGTTCGGATGAGGCCTGGGAGCATGCAGGACTTGCGAATATCGAACCTGGCCACCACTTGACGCTCCGCGTCTCCGCAGGTGATGAGCGGTTCAAAGGCTGTGTGCAAGCCTTGGGCTGTCTCTATCCGCTGATCAAGAACGGTGCGGTCCTCGACGGCTTGGATGCTATAGACAAAAACAAAGCTCCTCGGACCGCCATCGGGATCCGGGGGGACGGATCGGTGATCCTCTACACAGCGGATGGCCGCCAGTCGGGCTATGCCATTGGCCTCACATTGGCGGAAACCGCCGAGCGTCTGCTGGAGTTGGGCTGCGTGGAAGCCGGAGCTCTGGATGGCGGAGCATCTACGGTGCTTTCCTGCCGGCTGCCGGGTGAAGAGGCATGCACTGTGAGGAATTCCCCGTCCCTGGGCCATCTCAGGGAAACACCCCAGTTTCTGTTTCTTGTTGCCCCAAATTCTACTGCTGACGATCTGGAAACCCTTGGCGTTTTCTGTGATGAGAAGATCCTGCTTTCCGGAAGCAGCTGCGGATTCCGCTGCGGCGGATGCGACGTTTTCGGAGCACCCGTCACGCTGAGCGACCTCCGGTGGAATGCAGATTTCGGCAGCATCGACAACGATGGCAATTATACTGCGCCTCCGTTTGACTGTGAGGCTATAATTCAAGTGCGCTGCGGGGATACCACCGGATCCCTCCGAATTCCTGTGATCTCACAGCCGGACCGGATCGCCGTCCTTCGGGAGGACAACGGCAGGGAAGCGGGACAGCTCCGGGTCGTACCCGGCTCTGTAACGGAGCTGGAAGCCAAAGCCTGGTGGAGCGGTATTCCGGTCTGCGCTTCCGACGAGCAGTTCCAGTGGAGCCTGGAGGGCGAGATCGGCACCGTGGATGAATCCGGAACCTTTACCGCTGCAGACAGTGCTGCCTCCGGTTATCTCTGCGTCAGCTGCGGAGAGACCGACCTCCGACTGCAGGTCCAGGTGACGGATTCCATCGTCTGTTTGGACGGTTATGAAAGCGCGGATCCCGGCGCGGTCCCTGGTCTTGCCTGGTCCCCGGAAGCGAACCGGGATCGGGTCAAATATGGGTTTGGAAGCCTCCGCCTGGATTATGATCTTGCCGACGGGAGCGTGACGCTTCCGATGGAGCAGTATCCTTCGGAATTGAGTGATCGGGTCAGCTTCTGGCTCCTCAGCGACGGGAGCGGCTCCAATATCTACTCCGTGCATAAGGATATCACGCTGCTGCTGGGAAGCCTGGATCATCCCGGCTGGATGCTCTTCTCCGTTGATACCGGTCAGTTTGGGAGGGTCGAGGCTCTGCGGATCGGTGGCAGCGGCAGCGGAGCCCTTTGGCTGGATCAGCTCATGATGTACAACGGTCAGGAACCGGACACGGAAGCACCGGTGATTTCCATGTCGGTGGATGCGGGAGGCTTGACTGCAAAGGTTTATGACCTTGCTGAAGGGACGCTTTCGGAAGACCTTCTGCTGCTTACCGTGGACGGGCAGGAGCATACCTTCTCCTATGAAGATGGCAGCGGAGTTCTCTTTGCGGAGCTGCCTGATGCCGGGCACAGTCTGCACGTGATCCTGACGGCGGCCGACCGGAGCGGAAACTATAATTCTTCGGAGCTTTTGGTGGAGGATGGCAGGGGATCCGTTTTCCCGGACATGACCGATCATTGGGCGCAGCCTTATGTGGATCATTTGCAGAGCATCGGAATCCTGGCCGGCAGGCTTGCGGACGACGGGAGCACCTATTTCGATCCAGATGCGCGTCTTACCCGCGCAGAATTCGCAGTCATGCTCTGCCGCTGGCTTCGCATCGATCTCTCTGAGTATTCCGAAGGCCTGCCCTTCGTTGACGAGAACGACATTCCGGCATGGGCGCTGGAGAGCGTTCGTGCCGCGGCCGCTTTGGGGCTGATCCATGGCTCTGCCGCCGAAAACGGGTTGTATTTCGCACCGCAGGATCCGCTGACGCGGGCACAGGCTGCCGTGATCCTTGGCAGGACCATGCCTGGAGGAAGGATGACCTCCGACCTGCCCTGGCCGGATGCGGAAGAGATCCCCTCGTGGGCCCGCGTATACGTTTCTGAGCTGGCTTTCATGGGAATCATGAAAGGAAACGGCGATATCTTTGCTCCCAATGTAACGATCACAAGAGCAGAAGCTGCAAAAATGCTCTCACAAATGACCTGACAAGCCCATCGGAGCCGTCTCACGGCTCCGATGGTTTTTATCCAAAGAGGTTTTTGCGTTGATCCGTTGCGAAACCTGGCTGCATATGGTAAAATTATATATAAACAACGCATTTGAGGATGTGGAGTTCTTGCGTATTCTGGGGCTGGATCCCGGGATTGCCATCGTCGGCTTCGGAGCGATCGAAGCGGATCGCGGGCAATTCCGCTCATTGAATTACGGCGCCATTCGGACGGCTGCCGGCCTTCCGCTTTCGGAACGGCTGGAAATCATCTATGATGATCTGACGCAGCTTCTGGATACCCTGCAGCCGGAAGCGGTTGCCATTGAAGAATTGTTTTTCAATACGAATATCACTACGGGGATCAGCGTAGCCCACGGACGGGGGATCCTGCTTCTGGCCTGCCGCAAGAATCAGATTCCCGTCTATGAGTATACGCCGCTGCAGGTAAAGCAGAGCGTAGTGGGATACGGCAGAGCCGAAAAGAAGCAAGTCATGGAAATGGTGCGGCGGATGCTTCATTTATCCGAGGTGCCGAAACCGGATGACGCAGCGGATGCCCTGGCCATAGCCCTTTGTCACGGCAGAGCAGCGACATCTCTACTTTTTCAGGCAGGGGAGAAAGGACAATGTTCTACTATTTGAACGGTACGGTGGCCGTTAAGGAAAGCTGCCTCGCAGTCATCGACTGCGGCGGCGTCGGTTTCAGCTGCAACACCTCCATGCGCAGCCTTTCCGAGCTGGAGCTTGGACAAAAAGTCAAAATGTTTACTTCCTGTGTGATCCGGGAGGATGCGTTCGATATCTATGGATTCACTACCCAGGCGGAATTGAACAGCTTTCGCATGCTCACCGGGATCTCCGGCGTCGGTCCGAAAGCAGCGCTTTCGATCCTGTCGTCCAGCAGCCCGGAGGAACTTGCGCTTGCCGTTGCCAACGGCAATGAGAAGGCTTTGACCATCGCGCCCGGTATCGGGAAAAAACTGGCGCAGCGTATCCTGCTGGAGCTGAAGGACAAGGTATCGGCGGATATGCGCAGCATCACACCGGGAACAGCTTCCGCCGCTTCCGCTCCGATCCGCGGCGGCGATCAGAAGTCCCGGGATATCGCAGCCGCGCTTTCTGTGCTGGGCTACAGCCCCGCGGAGATCAACGCTGTCCTGGGTAAAATGGACATCTCGAGTCTGAGCGTGGAAGAGGCCATCCGGCAGGTGCTGAAAACATCTCTGCGTTGAGGGGAAGCTGAATCATGAGTATTGAGATCTCCGGCGAAAATCTGAGCAAGGATCTGACGAGCACCCGTTACGTGGCTGAAGACGAGGGTGAATTCTCGCTCAGGCCTCAGACACTGAATGAGTATATCGGCCAGAAAAAAGCAAAGGATAACCTGCGTGTATTTATCGAAGCTGCCAGACGCCGTGGGGAAGCCCTGGATCATGTTCTTCTCCATGGCCCTCCGGGGCTTGGCAAAACCACGCTGGCCCAGATCATCGCCAATGAAATGGGGGTCAATATCCGCAAGACCTCCGGACCGGCGATCGAAAAACCCAGGGATCTGGCCGCGCTTTTGACGAATCTGAATGATCATGACATCCTGTTCGTTGACGAAATCCACCGTCTGAATCGCAGTGTCGAGGAGATCCTCTATCCCGCCATGGAAGACGGGGAGATCGATATCATTATCGGCCAGGGGCCTTCGGCGGATTCCATCCGGCTTCCTCTGAAAAAGTTCACGCTGATCGGCGCAACTACGCGGTCCGGCCAGATCTCCGCGCCCTTGCGGGATCGCTTTGGCGTGATCCTGAAGCTTGAGCTGTATGATCCGGAAGATCTGGAGCTGATCATCCGTCGAAGTGCCGAGCTGCTGAATATCGGCATCGAGCAATCCGGCGCCGCCGAGATCGCCAGGCGGTGCCGCGGTACTCCGAGGATCGCGAACCGTCTGCTGAAAAGAGTCCGTGATTTTGCGGAGGTTACTGCGGATGGCGTCATTACCAAGGCCGTCGCGGACGATGCGCTGAACCGGTTGGACATCGACCGTCAGGGGCTGGACACCATCGACCGAAGGCTTCTTCGCAGCATTATTCTCCAGTATGGCGGAGGTCCCGTCGGATTGGAAACCCTTGCAGCAACGGTCAATGAGGAAACCGTAACCATCGAAGACGTATACGAGCCCTACCTTTTGCAGCAGGGCTATATCACGCGAACACCGCGGGGAAGATGTGCTACAAAACAGGCGTATGAGCATCTGCATTTGCCGCTGCCTATGGAAAACGTCGGAGATTCCGGACAGATAAAGATGGAATTTTAGTAAAATCACCCGATAATTTGCAGGGTTTTTGCATGATTGCCTTGACATTCTTATTTGTGACGGCTATAATGCAATCGTGTCAATGGAAATTAGTAATACTTTTCTAACATTTCAAACAATGACGGATGAAGAATTATTGCGCATCAGCCGCCTTGGAAACTCTGATGCAGAAGAAATGCTCATCCAGCGCTATGGACCTGTCATCCGTCGTTTGGCGAGACCATATTTTCTCACCGGCGGCAGCAGCGAGGATTTGATTCAGGAAGGAATGCTCGGCCTGCTGAAAGCCATGCGAAGTTACTCTTTGCAGGAAGAAACCTCGTTCAAAACATTTGCCGTGCTTTGTATCCGGCGCCGCCTGTACACGGCGCTGCGCAGAGCAGCCGGAACAAAAAGCGTATCTCTCGACGACTGTCTGTCCTTGGAATCCTCTCTTTTTGACGAAAACCAGTCTCGGAATGACAATCTGCGCGGACCGGAAGAGCTTTTGATCGATAGGGAAGAGGCTCAAAAGAGATACCGGAATCTGCTTTTGCTTTTGTCGGCATTTGAACAATCGGTTTTGCGCTGTTACCTCAGAGGAATGTCATACAGAGAAATCGCAGAGATCACCAAGCGATCGGAAAAAGCGGTGGACAATGCCGTTCAGCGGATCCGCCGCAAATTCGAGAATCTACCC
>JAEEGL010100890.1_pt1 | contig 10155 bp, 8 predicted proteins | sample 9134231 | NCBI WGS metagenome assembly JAEEGL01 (sample SAMN16246548, study PRJNA631951) | gut metagenome | biome: gut microbiome; feature: rumen; material: fiber-attached | host: Bos | place: Iran: Karaj | collected 2018-10
GTGCAGCGCCGGCCGGGCGTGGGGGTATCCATCAAGCATTTTGCCTGCAACAACCAGGAAGACAACCGGATGCATGTCAACGAGATCATGACGGAACGGACGCTGCGGGAGCTTTACCTGAAAGGGTTTGAGATCGCGGTGAAAACGTCGGATCCCATGACGATCATGACCTCCTACAACCGGATCAACGGGGTGCATTCCGCCAACAATTATGACCTTTGCACCCAGGCGGCCCGGAAGGAATGGGGTTTCCGCGGATACATCATGACGGACTGGTCCACCACCGCCGGCGGCGGATCCAACGCGGCCAAGTGCATCCTGGCAGGCAACGACCTGGTCATGCCGGGGACCGACAGCGATATCCGGGAAATCATGGACGCCGTGGAAGGAAAACGGCTGCCCCGGCTGACGGAGGAAAAACTGGACGAGAGTGTGATCCGGCTGATCAGCGCCGCGCTGACCTGCGCGGCGGCGGAATGACATCCGTCCGGCGGAAAGGAGATTTCGATGAGCCGAAAGCTGGTGGTCTGGATTCCGGAACTGGCGGACACGCTGAACCGGAAAATTTGCGCAAAAGCGGAAAGCCTGGGGTTTGAAACGGTGTTTCCGGAAAGCCGGGAGGCGGCAGAACAGGCAGCGGCGGAGGCGGAAATCCTGCTGACCCAGGACAGCGCCCTGGTCCGGAAAGCGCCGAAGCTGCGGTGGGTTTGCACGCCTTCCGCCGGCGTGGATCATTTTCTTGCGCCGGGATGCTTTGCAAACCCGGAGGCGATGCTGACCAATTCCTCCGGAGCTTACGGGGTGACCATTGCGGAGCATGTGATCATGGTGACGCTGGAAATGATGCGCCGGAGGGCTGAATACAACGAAATAGTCCGGGAACGCCGGTGGGAACGGGGCCTGCATATTCACGCGATTCACGGGAGCCGGGCGGTGCTGCTGGGCACCGGGGACATCGGCCGGGAATGCGCGAAACGGCTGCGGGCGTTCCGCCCCGCGTCCCTGACGGGAATCAACCGGAGCGGCAGGGATCCGGAGGGACTGTTTGACCGGGTGCTGACCGTGGACCGGCTGGAGGAAGTGCTGCCGGAAACGGATCTGCTGATTCTTTCCCTGCCGGATACGAAGGAAACCCGGGGCGTGATGAGCGCCGAACGGCTGGCGATGCTGCCGGAAACCGCGTACCTGGTCAACGTGGGACGGGGAAGCGCCCTGGACCAGAAGGCGCTGGAGGAAAGGCTGCGGAACGGAAAGCTGGCCGGGGCTTCGCTGGATGTGTTTGAAAAGGAACCGGTACCGCCGGAGGATTCCCTGTGGGAGTGCCCGGGACTGCTGATGACGCCGCACATTGCCGGAAACATGACGCTGGACTACACCGTGGAAACCATTATCGGCCAGTTCCTGGAGGACCTGGACCGGTACGCGGCGGGCAAGCCCCCGGCACGGACGGTGGACCGGGAAAGGGCTTACTGATTTCCGCCTCCGGCAGGCACGCGGAAGGAAAAGAACGGCGCCGCGAAGAAATATTCTTCAAGGAAAAGATGAAATAACGGCGGATTTCGCCGCATACTGAAAGGAAGGAACCTATGAACAACAAACAGATTTATAAAGCGACCCTTTGTTTTTCCACCCGCAGGCTGCTGTGGGACATCCTGGCTTTCCTGGTGCTTGCGGGCATATCGGCCATTGGCTTCTTCACGGCGGACGCCACCATTCACCGGGGCCTGATCGGCCTGGGCATCGGCGCGCTGGTGGGCCTGGTTGTGCTGATTTTTTTCCTGCGGTGGATTTCCTATAAATTCAAGGCCGGACAGATTGCCATGATGACCCGGGCGGTGACGGAAGGAAGCCTGCCGGACAACGTGCTGGAAGAGGGCAAAGCCGTCGTGAAATCCCGGTTCCGCACCGTGGCGGCGTTTTTTGCCGTGACCAGTGTGATCAAGGGAATCTTCAACCAGATCGGGCGCGGACTGACCGCGGCGGGCAAGGCCATCGGCGGGGATACCGGCAGCACGGTCGGCAGCGCGGTGAGCTCCGTGATCCAGGTGATCGTCAGCTACCTGTGCGACTGCTGCCTGGGCTGGGTTTTCTACCGCTCGGAAGAGAAATCCGCCAAGGCAACCTGTGAAGGCGCGGTTCTGTTTTTCAAGCACGGAAAGACCCTGGCGAAGAACCTGGGCCGGGTTTTCGGCATCGGCCTGGCGTCCCTGGTGGTAATCGGCGGCGCTTTCACGGGAATTTTCTACCTGATCGCGTCCCAGTTCCCGCAGGCGTTCAGCTCCCTCTTCAATTCCATCCGGGATGTGGCCATCCGGAACAACGGCACCATTCCCTCCTGGCTGTCGGATCCCACCATCCTGACCATCGCCATCAGCGCCATTGCGGGCCTGATCGTCTGGGATATTATCCATTCCGCGTTTATTCGTCCCTTCACGCTGGTGGGCGTGCTGCGCAATTATATTCAGAGCGGCATCAACGATATTCCCACGGAAGAAGCCTTTGCCGTGCTGGACGGCAAGTCCGCCAAGTTTAAGAAGCTGCATCAGGAGGCGGCCTGATGATCCGGGAGGGCAGAGATGAAGGTTATTGACGATTTTATGAAAAAACACCCGCTGGTTTCCGACTGGGTGAATCTGGGCATTGCCATTGTCATAGCGGCGATTGTGGTTTTTTTTCTGCTGAAGCTGGAGAAGCGGCTGGGAAAGAAATGGGTGTCCAAGCATGACGGGATCAATGCCCGGTTCAGCGAGAAGATTCTGCGGTTCCTGATCGTGTTTATTGCAATACAGTGCGTGATTATGACCTCGCCGCTGACAGCTTCCTTCGGCAACTCCCTGTTCCAGGGGACTGCGGTCATCGCCGCCATTGCCGGTTTTGCCGCGAAGCCTATTCTTACGGACATGCTCTGCGGCGTTATGATCAGCACCACCAAACCCTTCAACATCGGGGACCGGATTGAATTTGAAAACGGAACCGGGGGCATCGTGAAGGACATTACCATCCGCCACGTGGTGCTGCAGGGCATTGATACCCTGAAAATTGTGATTCCCAACAGCGAGATCAACGCCCGGACGATTACGAACCTGAGCCACCGGCCCCGGTGCCGCAGCATTCATTTCCGTTTTACCATCGGCCTGGATTCCGATATTGAAAAGGCGAAACAGGTGATCGAAAAAGCGGTTCAGGAAAGCCCCTATACGGTTCCCCGGGAGGGGGATACATATTCCCCCGTGTATTTCATTGCCTATGAGCAGAACGGCCTGACCATGGCCGTGACGGCATACTATGAACCCGTCAGCCCGACGGAGCGGGTCAAGGACGACGTCAACAGCCGGGTGAAGGCTGCGCTGGACCAGGCGGGTGTCGAAATTCCGTATGCCTACCTGAACATCCTGACGGAGCAGGACCGGACAAAAACCACGGATCTTCTTTCTTAAAGGAAATTTTAAGGCTTCTCCCGTATCATAGGGTTGACGGCCTTCCACCAAAACAGAACGGGCGGGGGAATACATCTCCCGCCCGTTCGGGCCATACCGGAGGAAACATATGAAGGTACTGCTGGTTGAGGATGAGAAAAGCCTTTCCGCGGCGATCTGCAGGCTGCTGGAAAAACAGAATATTGTGGCGGACGCGGTTTATGACGGCATCGACGGGCTGGACTGGGCGCTGAGCGGAGAATACGACGCCATCATCCTGGATGTGATGCTTCCCGGGCGGGACGGGTTTTCCGTGCTGCGGGAACTGCGGAAGGAAAAGGTGCGGACACCGGTCCTGATGCTGACAGCCCGGACGTCCCTGGAGGACCGGGTCACCGGGCTGGACAGCGGGGCGGACTACTACCTGGCCAAGCCCTTTGAATCCGCGGAGCTGATTTCCTGCCTGCATGCCATAACCCGGAGGGGCGGCAGCGAGCCGGTGATGGAGCTGCACTGGGCAGATCTCCGCCTGGAGCAGAAAAACGGGAAGCTGCGGTGCGACCGGACGGGGCAGGATATCAAGCTGGGAATCAAGGAATACCAGCTGATGGAGCTTTTCCTGCGGAATCCCGGGCAGATTCTGCTGAAGGATACGCTGCAGGAACGGGTGTGGGGACTGGAGAGCAGCGCGGAGGGCAACGGCCTGGAGGTCTACATCTCCTTCCTGCGCAAAAAGCTGAGCTTTATCGGGTCCGGCGCCAAAATCCGGGCAACCCGGGGCGTGGGGTATTCACTGGAGGAAGAAGAATGATACGAAAACTGCAGGTGCGTATGACGCTGATGGTGATCTCCGTGCTTGTGCTGGTTACAGCCGGCATTGTGGCGGGCATCTGGCGGGCCAATATCCGCAGCATTCAAACCCAGGCGGAGAAAACGCTGTCTGTACTGGCGGAAAACAGCGGCCGCCGGCCTTTTATGAGAGGACTGCGCAGCGGAACGGATGAGCAGGGATACGGCGGTTCCCAGCGGAGCGAGAACCGGACCCGGAGCGAACGGTTTGAACAGTCCGTATACCGGCCGGAAGCGGTGGCCGGCCTGGCGAATTTTTACACGATTGTCCTGAACGAAGACGGAACGGTACGGGAGTGGGAATCCGACCGGGCGGAACAGTATTCGGAGGAGGAGGTTGCCGAAACGGCGAAGGCGGTTCTGGCGGAAGACCGGGACCAGGGACAGATCGGCAGCCGGTTTTTCCTGAAAACCAACCGGGACGATAAACAGCTGGTGATTGTGCTGGATGCCCGGCTGGAATACCTGGCGGCCGGCAACATGCTGCGGTCCACGGCCCTGATTGCCTGCGGAGCCTGCCTGCTGCTTTCCCTGCTGGCCTGGCTTCTGGTCCGCCGGATGGTTAAACCGGTGGAGGAAGCGTTTACCCGGCAGAAGCAGTTTGTTTCCGATGCCAGCCATGAGCTGAAAACACCGCTGGCGGTGATTTCCGCCAACGCGGAGGTGCTGGAAAGCGAAATCGGGGAAAACGAGTACCTGGGATACATCCGTTCGGAGGTCAGCCGGACGGACAACCTGGTGAAAAACCTGCTGCTGCTGGCCCGGATGGACCAGGGGAAAATAAGCATGGAAATGAAGCCCTTCGATCTCGGCAGGTCCCTGCTGGATGTGATCCTGCCCTTTGAAAGTACCGTGTATGAGGCGGGAAAAACGCTGGAAACGGAGATTCCGGACGGGGTGGAATATGCCGGCAACGAAGCGATGATTCAGCAACTGGCGGTGATCCTGCTGAGCAACGCCCTGAAATATTCCGACGAACACGGAAAAATCCGGGTGTGCCTGCGGACGGCCGGAAAACAGCGTGAAATCCTGGTGGAGAATACCGGGAAGGCGATTCCGGAAGCGGATCAGGCGCACCTGTTTGACCGGTTCTGGCGGGGGGATTCCGCCCACAGCCGCCAGACGGACGGGCATGGGCTGGGACTGGCCATTGCCCGGGGCATTGCCGAAGCGCACCACGGCCGGATCAGCGTTCACAGCCGGGAGGGGGAGAACACGGTTTTCACGGTGACCCTCTGAACCGGATCCCAAAACGAAAAATGCTTGAGAAACCGGTGAAATTGTAATATGCTTAAAGACGGACCCCTGAAAACTGAAGATTAAAAGATCCGGAGGAAGCATGAAAAGAATTCGCAGAAATATCTCTCCCCTGTTTCTGATTGCCATCGGCGCGTGGATGGTGCTGAACCAGAACGCGTCCATGACGGTTCTGGGCATTGCCGCCCTGGTGCTGAGCACGCTGGGGATCACACTTTCCGTGACAGACAAGGAAAGCACGAAGACCAGCAAGGGCCTGCACGTAGGCCTGAACGGCGTGCTGGCGGCGGCCGGCGCCTGGATGCTGATCAGTCCCCTGACGCTGACAAAATACCTGAAATACATCCTCGGCGGGATCGTGGTGATTTACGCCCTGCTGACGCTGCGCAGAATGTTCCGGTTCAAATACCGCATGGGATTCAAGATCGCGGAGGCGGTTCCCGTTGCGCTGGGAGCCGGACTGATGCTGATTCCCCTGGGGGAGGATATTTTTACCCCGGCAGCGGGCGGGGTCATGGCCCTGACCGGCGTTGTGACGCTGGCGGGAAACCTTTTCGGGAAAAAGAAAAAGAACGGGGAACCCGCCGGATCCGGGAATGAAAAACAAAAAGGGGCAGAACAAGGATGAAAACGGAAAAACTGTGGGTCAGCAATACGGTCCGGAGAAACCCGGACGTGGAGGAAATCCTGAAGACTTTTGCGGGGAAAATCGGCATTGCCGGCCGGAACTACCAGCATATGTGCCTGCTGGCAGAGGAAACCCTGGGCATGGCCAACCAGCTGATTCGTCACTTTGACGGGGAAATCTGGCTGGAAACAACGGAGACGGGGTACGACATTATCCTGGAAGCCCAGGTGCGGGAAGGGGAGGAAGGACTGCCGAGGCCTTCCGTTTCCCCGGAGGGGTTTATGGCGAAAATTGCCGAAATGCTGAACTGCTCCTATATGTTTGAGAACGCGGGGGAGATGCCGGAGGAGCTGGCGGACACGCTGCCGGACTATATGAGCTACGGGGTGCGGCAGGATGAAAAATCCCCGGTTTGGGCCGGCAGGTGGTCCCTTTCCGCATACCGGTATAACCTGGAGCACCGGCCGAAGGACGATCCCGAAGCGGGCATCGATCTGGACGAGCTGGAAAAATCCATTGTGGCCCGGCTGGCGGACGAGGTGACCATCGGGATCCAGGGAAGCAGGATTCGCCTGGTGATCAGCAAGGCTGTAAGGAAATGAGGACGTAAGAATGGGAGAATTTGCACTGTCAACCACAAACCTGATTAATGCGCTGATGATCGCGGCCGGCATCGGCGTCTGCGGCCTGAGCATTGTTCAGCTCCGGAAATCGCCGATCCGGCAGGATGTACGGAAGTTTTTCATTGCTTTTCTCTGGACCGTGCTGGTTTATATTTCCATGCACCTGGCCCGGGAACTGCTGGAAGGACATCCCGGGGATGTCATCCGGTTTGCCATCGGGACGGTTACCTTCATTGAGTTCAGCGCTTCCGGGGTGATGACCCTGATGCTGGTGACGATGATTCTGTTTACGGCGCTCGGGCAGGATGCGATTCTGGGCCATGTCCGGGCGGCTGCCCTGTTGACCGGCATCCATATCCTTGCGCTCCTGATTTCCGCTTTTACCGGGTTTTTCTACAGCTTTGACGCAAACAATGTTTATCATCGGGAAAAGTGGTATATCCTGTCCAACCTGATGCCGCTGATCATGATGATCCAGGGGGTTTTCCTGCTGGTTCGCCACCGGGACCGCTTCGAAAAGCCGGTGCGCCGCGCATTCTGGGTTTACCTGATCGCGCCGCTGGCAGCCATTGCGCTGCAGGCCTTCGTTCCCGGGATCCAGTTTGTGATTATCGCGACGGTGGCCGGAGCGGTCTATATGTTCGCGGTGATCACCAGCGTGCTGCTGAACAGATTCGAAAAACAGCGGATGGACGCGTCCCGGATCGAGACGGAGCTGTCCATGGCCACCCGCATTCAGGCGGACATGCTTCCCAACATCTTTCCTGCTTTTCCGGAACGCAGTGAATTTGACGTTTTTGCTTCCATGAGCCCGGCCAAGGAAGTCGGAGGGGATTTCTATGATTTCTTCCTGATTGACGAGGATCACCTGGGGCTGGTGATTGCGGACGTTTCCGGCAAGGGAGTTCCCGCGGCGCTTTTCATGATGGCTTCCAAGATCCTGGTTCAGAATTACGCGATCATGAAGAAAAACCCGAAGGAAGCGCTGGAGGCGGCCAATTACCAGATCTGCCAGAGCCGGCATGAGGAAATGTTCGTGACCGTCTGGCTGGGCATCCTGGAACTGAGCACCGGCCTGCTGACGGCGTCCAACGCCGGTCATGAGTATCCGGTGCTGAAACAGCCCGGCGGGAAATTTGAACTGTACAAAGACAAGCACGGCTTTGTGCTGGGCGGTATGGAAGGCGTCCGGTACAAAGAGTACCAGATGAAGCTGGAAAAAGGTTCCGTTCTGTTTGTGTATACAGACGGCGTGGCGGAGGCCACCGATTCGCAGAACGAAATGTTCGGGACAGACCGGCTTCTGGATACGCTCAACAGCATCTCCGGAGACGATCCCCATGAGGCGCTGGACAGCGTACAGAAGGCTGTGAACGCTTTTGTGAAAACCGCGCCGCAGTTTGATGACCTGACGATGCTGTGCCTCAAATACAACGGACCGGACCCGGCTGCCTGACCGCCGCGCGCGGCCGGGAAAACCGGGTTCGGTGAAAAATATCCTGTAAAAAATAGCAGAAAAGATGAGACAGCTCAGGAGCGATGCTTCCGGGCTGTTTTGTCGCGATACAGCGCCCGGTCGGACTCCGCCAGGATTTCATCCAGGGAGAGGGAAAAATCCACCGGACGGGAGCAGGCGCCGAGGCTGGCGGAAATCAGGTAAGCCCGTTTTCCGCTGATGGCCCGGGCGGATGTTTCCAGCCGCTTCCGGATTCCTTCCAGCTCCGGAAGCATGGAATGATCCGCAATACAGGCAAAGGCAAACTCATCCCCGCCATAACGGGCGCAGATGCCGGTATCCTCGGTTTCCCGGCGCAGGGCTTCGGCCAGGCTGCGGATGGCGAGATCGCCTTCCTGGTGGCCGTGTACATCGTTGATTTCCTTGAGCCCGTCCATATCCATGGCAAACAGGGTCAGGGTCTGGCTCCGGGATTCCGGAAGCTGCAGGCGGCGCTCCAGCTCCCGCAGAAATCCCCGGCGGTTATACAGGCCGGTGAGATAGTCATGCTCCGCCAGGTGCAGGATTTCCTGGTTGGCCTTTTCCAGGCGGCGGTTGGAGAGCACAGCGTTCAGCGCGGCGGAGAGGAAAAGGGCTTCCTCCTCAAAGCGTTCCTGCTCCCGAAGACTCCAGTCATTCAGGCCGGAAACGAGATATCCCATGGTTTCGTCTTCATTCTGCAGCAGCTGGGCTGCCAGGATCCGGACCGAGGGATCGTTCCGGACCGAGGCTTCGTTCGGGATGGGGGATTCCTTGTAGAGAAAGGTTTCTCCCGCAGAATACCGGCCGTTCCGGCCGTGAAGGATGGAAGTGGCCCGGTTGTGGTTGTTGTCATCCAGCACCGCGGCGAAACAGAAGGGAGTCGGCCACATGGAAAAAAGCGGGGAAAGGCTTTCATTGAGCCGGACGAAGGAATTCATGCTGAGGGTCCGGCGCATGAAGTTGGCCATGGACCGGATATGGCGGGTATAGTCCAGATTGGTGACCTTCAGGCCCCCGACCTTCCGGACCACGCTGAAGACGTCCCGCTTCCGGCAGCCGCAGGACTCCCGGGGCACAAACCGGAAGGGAATGGGCCAGGTTTCCGTGCGGCCGGTATCCTCCGGATTCCAGCTTTCCATCCGGTCCAGCATACGGCCGAACATATACGCAAAGTCGGGCGCAGCGGTAGTGATGGACGGATCGTGGTTCTCCCCGGGAAGAATTCCGTCAAACCCGGCGACCCTGACCTGTCCCGGAACCTGGATATCCCTTTCTGAAAGCCAGATGCTGGTGGCAATGGCCATGGCGTCATTGGCGCAGAGGAAGGCCTCCGGCATATGCCCCCCGGCGCTGAAATACCCGTCCAGGGCCCGGAAGGTGGGCTCATCCCAGTATTCGCCGTAAATTACCTGTTCCTGCGGCAGGGAGCTGCCGTTTTCCTCCAGGATCCGGCGGAGCAGGGAAATGCGCTCCTCCGAATAGGAATTGCCCTTGATGCCGGCCACCATGACCACATCCCGGCAGCCGTGCTCTTCCACAATGTGGCGGGCAACGGACTCAAAGCCTTCCGTATAGCAGAAGGCCAGATTGATACAGCCTTCATACTGCCTTTCCAGCATGAAGACGGGAAGTTTTTTCCTGTGAGCCAGGTCAATGAGATGCTGATTAATGATATCGGAGCGGATCATTTCCCCGAAGAGGAGGAATCCGGCCAGGTTCGGAAGATCGAAGGCGGCGGCCAGCTCCCGGATGCTTTCCTCCCCACGGGATTCGGTGGTGGGCCGGTCAAAGGGAATGCACAGGGGAAGGAACGGGGTGCCGTCCGTTGCATCCATCAGCCGGTTAAGCACGAGATTCAGGTTTTCGACATCCTCCCAGGAGGTACAGACAGCAATCATTCTGCGA
>JAEEGL010411803.1_pt1 | contig 10155 bp, 7 predicted proteins | sample 9134231 | NCBI WGS metagenome assembly JAEEGL01 (sample SAMN16246548, study PRJNA631951) | gut metagenome | biome: gut microbiome; feature: rumen; material: fiber-attached | host: Bos | place: Iran: Karaj | collected 2018-10
ACCTACGGCGATCAGCAAATAGAGACTCCGGCCCAGGATAACCTTTCCACCCTGCTGTGCAAATGCGGCGAAAAAGGCGTCAAACTTCTGTTCCGCATCCTGAACTCGGGCGACTTTATGGCCGGCGTGGATGCCGATAAACCCCTGGTATCCCAGATTTGCGAGAAAGGCCTTCGTTATGACCTCACCGTGCCTTTCGCCCGCTATGTGGTGCAGCACCAGAACGATATCTCCTTCCCTTTCAAGCGTTTCCAGATCCAGCCCGTCTGGCGGGCCGACCGTCCCCAAAAGGGCCGCTACCGCGAGTTTTACCAGTGCGACGTAGATGTCATCGGCTCCCGCTCCCAGGTCAATGAACTGGAGCTGGTGCAGATGGTGGACGCCGTTTTCGGCAAACTGGGCGTGCGTGTGGGCATCCACATCAACAACCGCAAGGTGCTCACAGGGTTCGCCGAAATTGCCGGCGCCCCGGACAAGGTGGTGGACATCACCGTGGCCATCGATAAACTGGATAAAATCGGCCTGGAAAAGGTGAAGGAAGAGATGGCCGATAAAGGGCTGGCGGCCGAAGGCATTGCCGTCATTGAGCAGATTCTGTCCCTGCAGGGCTCCCTCGAGGAGAAACTCTCCGCTATGCGCTCGCTGTTTAACGGCGGAAGCGCCTCGGGCGTAGTGTCTGAAATCGGCCTGAAGGGCCTGGACGAACTGGAAGAACTCTTCGGCCTGATGGCCGCAGCCGGCATATCGGCCCCCGTAGAGATGGATCTGTCCCTGGCCCGCGGTCTCAACTATTACACCGGCGCCATCTTCGAGGTGAAGGCGCTGGACTGGGAGATTGGCAGCATCTGCGGTGGCGGCCGCTACGACAACCTCACCGGCATCTTCGGCCTGCCGGATCTTTCCGGCGTGGGCATCTCCTTCGGCGCCGACCGCATCTACGACGTCCTAACCGGTCTGGAGCTCTTCCCCGCCAGCCTGGAACAGTCCACCACCCTGCTCTTCGCCGTTATGGGAGCCTATGAACTCCGTTATGTGCTTCCCATCGCCAAGGCGCTCCGCGAAGCCGGCGTGTCGGTGGAAGTATATCCGGAAGCCACCAAGCTCAAGAAGCAGTTCGACTACGCCGACAGGAAGGCCATTCCGTTCATCTCCATCAACGGCAGCAATGAAATGGAAGCCAAAACGGTGAATATCAAGAATTTGGTGTCCGGCGAACAGAAGGCTTTCCCTGTCTGCGACCTCCCCGCCATCCTGGAATTTATAGGGTAGCTTATTCTTTGTCGAAATTCAGGTAGACGCAATTGACTCCGCTGGCATAGCGGTAGTTCACATCCCGGCAAAAGCCCTCAACAATACGGAGGCTCAACGCATCCGGAGAGTCCTTTCCATATACGTGCAAAGGATTGAAGGCCTTTCCAGCCGCTTTGACCAGGATGGTAAAACGCTGGTCTCCGTCCACGATTCCCACATCAAAGCTTCTCTTCAGCCCGCATTCCTGCCCCATCTCCAACTGGTGCAGCATCATTTCTTCTACGCAATGAGTTACAGCCGTATTCTCAGTTGGAGAAAGCCGCATAGCATCCAGTCTCTTACAAAGAAGGAGAAACTGCTTAGAGACGCTTTCCTGAGAATAGGCCACACTTACGGTAAAAGAATGCCGAGTATCTCCCACGGGGATAAGCCAGACTGGATGCAACATCCCTTCCTTATGGGAGATAAGGGCCGATGCCGCCAGTCCCCCCAGCATGGGGAGCAACATTCCCAGCGGCAGGGCCACCCACAGGTTCCAGCGGGAAAAGGCCAGAGCCAGCGGCAGAGTACAGATTACGATGCCCGCCTGCAGCAGGGCAGCCAGGCGCCCCCGCTTAACCAGCAGGAAGGCGCTGGCCTGCGTCATTAGCACCGTAGCAGGAAGGAAGACTCCGCTGAAAATCCGGAGCGGCAAAGCCGATAGCTGCGCCAGTGTTGCATCGGCCCCGAAAAGCGAAGCCGCCCGGGCAGGGAAAGCCAGAAGCAAAACGGATGCAACAAGCGCCAGCCCCAGCGACAACCTCAGGATGAGAGAGATGAGCCGGCCTACGCCATCCCAGTCCTCCTCTCCGGAAAGGATGCCCCCCAGCCCCGTTATGGTACCTCCCGTTGCCGTGAGCACCAGCATACAGATCATCAGTAGTTGCATGCAGATACTCAGCGTGAACATGCCGTCGGCCCCCAGTTTATTCAGAACCAGGGTATTGAGTCCCAAATTAAGGATGATCATGGAAACGCCCGTCATGGCGGCTGGGGTTCCCCGGGACAGGATTTCCCGGAAATACTTGACGGCACTGGACCATTCCGGCCAACATAAACGATAAGGGCGAGGCTCCCGCAGCAGATACGGCACCATCACCAGAAAGCCCAGAACTGCTGCAGCGGAAGTGCCCGCAGCCGCTCCCCGGATGCCCATTCCCATTACGCGTACAAAGAGAATATCCAAGGCCAGGTTTAAGACCCCGAAGATTCCCACAAACCAAGCAACCAGCCGTGGACGGCCACTAATCTGAACAAACTGGCTGCCAGCGCAGGCAAAAAGGCCGAAGAAGCTTCCCACAAAAGCGAAAGGAAGATAATCCTGCAGCATGGGCTGCAAGCGCTCATCCGTGGTTATGAAAAGGGATACCGGCCCCGCATAAACGGCCAGGAGGACCGTAAAGATTCCGCTCACCACCAGGGCCGATGCCAATCCCACCGTGAGAATTCGGTTCACACGGGTGTAATCCTGGTTTCCGAAAGCCGGAGCAATCAAAAGTGTTGCTCCCATCAGGAGAATGGTGCCGGGAAGCATAAGGATGTTCACCAGCGGCAGGGCCAGAATGATGACCGAAACAGCATCGGCCCCAATAAACTGCCCGGCAACCATACTGTCTATGGTGCTGTTCAGCTGGATAATGATGCCGGCAAAAATGGCCGCCACCAAGTAATGCCTTAGCGTATGGCGAATGATATGAGAATTACGGAACGGCGGCAATTGACGTGATCTTTTCTTCTGTTTACGAAGTTACGAAGAATCCGACAAATAACAAATAACGCCTCCTGTTTGGATAAATTTGGATTTTTCAAAAAAACGCCTTATCTTTGCATTCCCATACCGCGGAGTAGAGCAGTCGGTAGCTCGTCGGGCTCATAACCCGGAGGTCAGAGGTTCGAGTCCTCTCTCCGCTACTAAAAAAAGAATCAGCCAGCCGGCTGGTTCTTTTTTTAGTAGCGGAGCCAAGAGTCTTCGACTCACTGGGGGCTTAACCCCCCAGACCCCCTGGGTCGCTTCGCTCCGAGCTTATCTGCTTTGTGCGCTCAGGCAGGACCTTTTCCATAGCTACTATGCCGGAAAAAGGCTTATATTTGTATTCGATAAATCGAGATTCGGCATGGACATCAAGCACCATTACATAGAGAAAGGCCAGGGAGAGCCGCTGATCCTGCTGCATGGGAACGGTGAGAACTGCGACTATTTCGTAGGGCAGACGGCGGTGCTAGCCCAGCATTTCCATGTATATGCTCTGGACACCCGCGGGCACGGAAAAACGCCCCGGGGCGAAGCTCCATTCACGATCCGGCAGTTTGCCGATGACCTCAGAGGCTTCATGGATGCGCATGGAATAGAGAAGGCGCATATCCTGGGCTTCTCGGACGGTGGGAACATAGCGATGGTTTTTGCGATGAAGTACCCGGAGCGAGTGAGCCGACTCATTCTGGACGGTGCCAACCTGGATCCCAGGGGCATTAAGCCCTCCGTTCAGATTCCAATCGAAATAGGTTATCGGTTTGCCAAATTGTTCGCCAAAAAGAGTGAAGAAGCCAAACTTCATGCGGAGATGCTTGGACTGATGGTTAATGATCCGAATGTAAAGCCGGAGGAACTATCGAAGATTCAGGCCAAGACGCTGGTCATCGCCGGAACCAAAGATATGGTCAAGGATGAGCATACGCGGCTGATTGCCAGCCGTATCCCGGATGCTCAACTGGTTATTCTTGAGGGTGATCACTTTGTTGCCAACAAATGTCCGGATGCGTTCAACCGTGCCGTATTGGCCTTCTTACGAGATGAGTGAATCAGAAACTTATAAAGAGCTCGGAGCGCTGACCAGGTGCAAAGAATGATGGGAGAGATGGGGTTGATCCATTTGTGATTGGTCGCGGAAAAGTGTATTTTTGTATGGATAACCTCAGATGTTTGTCTTATGAAAAGGATATTTTGCCTTGCCTTGATGTGCCTGTTGGCGCTCTCGTCCTGTTCGCGTCCTTCCATCGGAGAAGAAGGAGAGGATTATATTACGCTTCACTTTGTGAAATGGGCCCGTCAGCCGGTTGTCTGCTATCTGGGAGGTGCCGGGCAAAGCGCTCCGGAAGGCTTTTCTGCCCCTAGTGCAGACCAGTTGAACAAACTTATGAATGTCTATACCAAATACTACGGCACCTACAACGGCGTCAAAGGGATACTTTTCAGCGCTGTAGGTATCGATGGCTTTGTGGAGGTTTCTCTCGCAAGCGACGGAAAAGTCAGTGATGCAGATTATAACAGGTACACTTTCACCGATGATCATCTAGCCCAAGCTGTTTTCCTCCCGGTAAATGACGGCTGGGACGGATATTACTGGGGCGACTATGAAGACGGCTATTATTATTTCCTTCATTTCAGTATGATAGAAATGACAATCCAGCGCCGCACCTTCGCCAGCGGAGACCGTGCCTTCACCATCCTGGGAGGCATGCTGCCCGTAAAGAACTGAGGGAATCGCCCCAGCGGCCGTAGCCGATGGGGATTCCTTTATCGGCCAAGTCAGATACATCACTGGCGTTCAGGGTTTTGCGGTCGTAGAGATTGTACTTGGTCATCTGCTCCTGCGGCGTAATGTTGGGCATCACCACGTTGGCACCGGAAAGAACGCCCTTTTCGCGGCCGCGGGGATCCAGAATCTCCAGGGCCGTGGCCGCGGCGATGTTGATATCCGGCATCAGCAGGCGCAGCAGCGCAATCATCTTGAGTCCCAGGGCGAAGCGCCTTTCGGCAGAAGGATATGGGGCGCCGGATAGCGTCAGGGGCGTCTCCGGATGGGGGTTATACGGTCCCATTCCCACCATAGGGGCGTCAAACTCCTTGTAGAACAGAAGGTCATCGGCCAGGTCTTCCGCCGTCTGGAAAGGCAGGCCGATCATTGCGCCCGTGCCGGCCTGGTAGCCGATTTCCTTCAAGTTGTAAAGCGCCTGCAGGCGACGGTCGTAGGCGTGCAGGGGGTCGTCGGGATGAATCTTGCGGTAAAGGTCCGGATTGCTGGACTCTATACGCAGCAGATAGCGATGCGCGCCGGCATCGAACCATTCCTCATAAATCTCACGAGACTGCTCGCCCAGCGAAAGGGTAATCCCCAGCGGCGGATCCTCCCCGGTATCGATGGACTTGATAGCCTTCAGCAGGCGGGTGATCTTGCCGATAAAAGCTGCATCGGTTCGCTCGCCGCCCTGTATGACAACGGACCCGAAATGGCGCTCCGCCGCTATCATCGCCGTGGTAAGCACTTCTTCCTCAGAGAGTTCGTAACGCGGGCAGCGGATATCCCGACGGATACCGCAATACAGGCAATCCTTGACACAGCGGTTGGAAATCTCGATGAGCCCGCGCAGATAGACTTCCGGGCCCACAGTCTCCACTTTGACCCGGTAAGCGGCCTCGCAAAGCGCCGCCTCGAAAGCGGCGTCTTCACAGGCGATGGCGGCAGCCAGCCCTTCCCGGTCCAATGTAAGCGCTGAGAGGTTCATGTTTATTTTTGCTATTACTTAATCTGCAGGATAAAGATAGCAAAACTGAGCGGATTCACCACAATACTCACTTGGGTTCCTTCTCCCTGGAATGCGACTTCCCGGGGAACGATGAGATTCGGTTCATCCACGGTATTGTCTTCGTAAAGACGATCGGATGTAAATAGAATGGAAGATGTAGCCCTGACGTTTTTTCTACCAAAGTTCAGAACCAGGTCTTGCTGTTTTTCGGACGTATTCACCACCTTCACGTAAACCTTGTCCCCTTCCCGTACGGCCGATGCGTATAGCCCATCGGCCCCGGAAACCGGCTTTCCGTTCAAGGTTAAAGGTACGACCTGCTCACCTTTATACCGGGAATAGAGCTGCTGCACATACCAGCTGGCCGTCCTGACCGTGCGCAGATTGTCGAACCAAATGAGGTCCGGACGCCACTGCCAGCCTTCCACGTGGGCGAATAAAGGGGCATAGGTGGCCATCTGTACCAGATCGGCATTCCGTTCCAGCCCGGTCATAAAGGCGGCCTCCATCAGGGACGCATAGTAGTGGTTGTATTTCTTTCCATCCGCGTGGCAGGCATACTCTCCGGCAAACACCTTGGGGCCGCTGCGGCCATACGCATCGTATCGGCCGGCCTGGGACAGGAACCATTCATAGTTCCGGTAATAATGCTCGTCCACCAGATCGGCCCCCATAAGCTGCATTTCCGACCAGAGCCTCTCGAATTCCTCCCCTTCCGGGAAAGGGCCGGCGGACCCCACGATCTTGATTTCCGGATGGGCCGCCCGGATCGCTTTCACAAAAGGGGCCAGCCGTTCCGGATACTCCCTCCCCCACTGCTCATTGCCGATGCCGATGTACTTGAGATTGAAGGGCGCGGGGTGCCCCATATCGGCCCGAACCTTTCCCCAGGTTGAGTTCACGGGGCCGTTGGCAAACTCTATCAGATCCAGGGCGTCCTGAATATAGGGATCCAATTCCGCTACAGGCACGTGCGCGTCCATCCTATCGTTCTGGAACTGGCAGGCCAGGCCGCAACTGAGGATGGGAAGCGGCTCACTCCCCAGTTCTTCACTCAGTTGGAAGAACTCAAAGAAGCCCAGGCCGTAACTCTGGTAATAATCCGGAAAGAAACGGGAATCGAAGCAATACTGCCAGCGATTTACGTTGAGGGGCCGGTTCTCCACGGGGCCCACGGTGTTCTTCCAATTGTAGCGGGTATCCAGATCGGTCCCTTCCACAATGCAGCCGCCCGGAAAACGGAAGATGCCGGGATGCAGGTCGTACAGCGCCTGCGCCAGGTCTTTGCGCATTCCGTTGCGATGTCCCCTCCACGTATCTACCGGGAACAGGGAGATGTGTTCCAAATCTACGCTTGCCCGACTACCGGAAAGGAAAATGCGAAGTGCCGCCTTATCCAAAGTGCAAGGGGAAGTAAGCCGCAGTTCATACTGCGTCCACTCCGCCCCTTTAATCTCCAGCTTTTTCTCACTTAGAATCTGGGATTCACCCATAGCGGCTGGATGGACCAGCATAACCCGAAGCTCGGAAGAGCCTTCGGCCGGAACCCGGGCCCAGACGGAGAAACGGTAGGACTCCCCATCCCGAAGGCCGATGCCGAAATAACCCTCGTTCTCCAGTCCGGTGACTTTGTGCGGATGCCCGGGTTCTGTCAGGCGGACATAGTGGGGACAGCGCTCGAATGGACCGTCGTCTCTCACCTGCACCTTCCCAAAGGCCTTCCAGCCCTGGAGGGGATTGCTCAGGTATTCGAAAGAGCGGTTTTTGACCAGTTCGGCATACAAGCCGCCATCGGCCGCGAAGTTGATATCCTCGAAGAAAATGCCATACATGGTGGGCTGAATGGCCGCACCGGGTTTATCCAGATGGATATCAAACGTTTGAGCCGATGCAAAGAGAGGAAGAACTGCCGAAAGAAGAAGGGAAAAAGCGAATCGTTTCATGGTTGGTTTTCATGGTTTCCAAAATGAAACGAACGCCGCAAAGCTCATGCCGTTCGAGCTTCCGGATCCCACAATCTTCATTTGGTAGTTTAAGGGAATGTTAGTATCTTCACGCCGCTAAAACTAAAAGAACGCATGAAGACCTTATTCGCCTTCTCCATAATTCTGCCGCTGTTAGGCGGGCTCTATACAAAGTCCAGTGGGAAGAACCACAAACCGGAAGGTGATGCGGTGTATTATGAGTATCGCTATAGCGGCACCATGGTCTACCCCTTCACCTTTTACCAGGTGCAGAAGGACGCCTCCGGGCAAGTAAGGATAGCCTGGATCAAAGACCAGGGCCCGGACGTGGTGGTCATCAAAGCCCCCCAGGAGGTCCTGGAGCATATCGGCACCCTGGCCTATCAGCATAAGCTTTATCGCATCAAGGAATCCTACTGGCCCAGCGTGCAGGTTTTGGACGGTACCAGCTGGCATATGTATATGCGCTTCCAAAAAGGCTCCATCTCTTCCGGCGGGAACAATGCCACCGCTCCTGCCAAAAGGATGCAGGGCATCTATAGCATCAACAGTTATCTCCAATCCGTGATTGACGCCTCCACCGAGGCCGATATCATCCTGCAGGAGAATTACAGGGAATTTATCAATAACTAACCCATAACTATGAACAAAAATATCGAGCTGAACCCCAACGAGGTTGTGGCTTTCCTGGAAAAATCCCCGGAAGAATTCACCCGTGAAGATATCCTGAACTTTATCTGTGAGAAAGGCATCCGCATGATTGATTTCATGTATCCGGCCGAGGACGGACGGGTCAAGACCCTCAATTTCACCGTCAACAACCTCGCCTACGCCGAAACCATCCTCACGGAAGGCGAACGCGTAGACGGATCCAGCCTCTTCCCCTCCTTCATTGAAGCCGGCAACAGCGACCTCTACGTGATTCCCCGCTACCGCACAGCCTTCGTGGATCCGTTCAACGAAATTCCCACCATCTGCTTCCTCTGCAGTTTCTTCAATAAGGACGGGCAGCCCTTCGACTGCGCACCGCACGCCACCCTCATGCGGGCCGAAAAAGCCTTTGAGGAAAGCACCGGGCTGCAGTTCGAGGCTATGGGAGAGCTGGAATACTATGTGATTTGCAAAGAAGACAGCCTCTTCCCCGCCACGGACCAGAAGGGCTACCACGAAAGCGAGCCCTTTGCCAAACTGAACGACTTCCGCCGCGCCTGTATGGACCACGTGGCCAAGACCGGCGGCCAGATCAAGTACGGTCACAGCGAAGTGGGCAATTTCACCCTGGACGGCAAGGTATACGAACAAAACGAGATAGAATTCCTGCCCAACCCGGTGGAAACCGCGGCCGACCAGCTTCTGCTGGCCAAATGGGTGATCCGCAACCTGGCTTACAGGAACAATCTGGACGTCTCCTTTGCCCCCAAGATTACCACCGGCAAGGCCGGAAGCGGGATGCATATCCATATGCGGCTTATGAAAGACGGCCGCAACGTCACGTTAGGGGCCGATGGAAAGCTCTCCGAGGAAGCCCGCGCCGCCATCGCCGGCCTGATGACTCTGGCACCGTCCATCACGGCTTTCGGCAATAAGAACCCTACTTCCTACTTCCGGCTGGTCCCCCACCAGGAAGCACCCACCAACGTTTGCTGGGGAGATTGCAACCGCAGCGCCCTGGTCCGTGTTCCCCTGGGCTGGAGCAGCGGCACCGATATGTGCTCCGCCGCCAATCCCCTGGAACAGCAGGCCGACCACGACACCACCGGCAAGCAAACCTTCGAGATGCGCAGCCCGGACTGCAGCGCCGATATTTACCAGCTGATGGCCGGTTTGTGCGTGGCCGCCCGCAAGGGATTGGAGATGCCGCGCGAGCAAGCCCTCAAGCTGGCAGCCGAAACCTACGTGGATATGGACATCCATAAAAAGGAAAATGCAGCCCGTCTGGCCACCCTGGCACAGCTGCCCACATGCTGCACGGAATCTGCTAATTTCCTGGAAAAAGACCGTGCCATCTATGAGGAGGCCGATGTCTTCCGTCCCCGAATGATAGATGGCATTCTGAAAGCCCTGAGGGCGCACAACGACGCCAACCTCCACTACGAGGCCCGCAACGACACCAAACTCATGCGCCGTCTGGTGGCTCAGTATTTCTACTGCGGTTAGGACTAATTATCCCACGGAAATACCCCTTAAAATTCACCGGCCTCTCACATCACTGCGGGAGGCCGGTTACTTAACCTAAACTTAAACTATGAAAAACTTCGGTACAAATATAGAGAAAAGAATTCTCTAATACAACTATTTATGACGAATTTTTGCAAATTTTAAGAGCAAAAGTTTTTCACCGTACTTCTCAAATAAGATTTTTGCCTTTAAGTCTGGA
>JAEEGL010595903.1_pt1 | contig 10155 bp, 6 predicted proteins | sample 9134231 | NCBI WGS metagenome assembly JAEEGL01 (sample SAMN16246548, study PRJNA631951) | gut metagenome | biome: gut microbiome; feature: rumen; material: fiber-attached | host: Bos | place: Iran: Karaj | collected 2018-10
GAAAAGCTCTTTCAGCCCGTTTTCCTGTAATTCCAGAACTCTGCTGCACACCTCTTGAATAAAGAGCCTGTCATGAGATACTGCAATGATGCTTCCCTCATAATCACTCAGGATCTTTCTTTGCAAGGGACCGGACAAAGGTGACAGATTCCGGCTCGGTTCATCGAGGATCAGCACGTCACTTCGATCCAGGATCAGTTTCAGTAAAAGGATCTTGCATTTCTGGCCCTGAGACAGCTCGCCTATCTTATGTTCCATTTCTTCACTGGTAAAACGCAAGGCACCGAGATGTGACTGCACTTTCGCCCGTTTGTTCATATCATTTCCATCCCATAAGAAAGCAAGCGGAGTTATCTCATCATCCATCACTTCCTCATAATTCTGAGGCATATAGCCGACATTGATATCTTCTCTGTCCTTGAGCAGTTCATAGATCTTTCTGATCAGCGTCGATTTGCCTTTGCCATTATCGCCGATGATACAGACTTTATCTTTGCCCAGAACCCGTAAAGATACATTTTTGCTGAGAAGCTTATCACCGATCTTCAGTTCATCCTCTTTAAGATCAAGAATAACTTTGTTTGGATTGACTCTTAATGGTTCAAAGAAGATGTCAATCGCTTCTTCCGGTTCATATTTCTGACGCTGATCTTCTTTCTTGCGCTGCAGATTTTTCTGCTGAGCTTTGACCGAAGCCATCTTCTTTTTTAAAAGTTTGCCGCCATGCGGATCCGCTCTGGAGATCTTCCGTTGATCATTATCAACTTTCTGATAGATCCTTCGCCAGCGTTCCAGCTGTTTATTGAACTCGTTTTTCTGTTTGAGTGCAATCATGTTGTTGCGCTCGATGAACAGCTGACGATCCCTGACATATTCTTCATAACCGGTTCCGGCATAGGTGATGTGGGCTTCGCTTTTTCTTTTCAGCTGTTCAAGATGCAGTATACCCTGAGCACAGTTTTTGAGCAGAGTCTCATCATGAGAGATAAAAATGATCGCCATTTGCGCATTCTTAATGAATTCTTCCAGCCAGATCAGGCTTTTCAGATCCAGATCGTTGCTCGGCTCATCCATCAGAAGGATATCCGGTTTTCTGATCAGCACCTTAAGCAAAGCGATCTTGACTCTTTCTCCTCCCGAATAAGCAGATAGAGGCTTTGGATCAAAGACATCAAAACTGATTGATAATTCATCCAGAAGTTCATAAAGATATGCATAATCAGGCTCTTCGTCAAGAAAAGTCATGATATCTTTATTTTCATCAGCGGCTTCCAGCTGCTGAGGCAGATAGGCCAATAGACCATCACAATAGATCTTGCCTGTATAGCTCAGATATGAGGAAACATCTATCCCCGCCATGATCTTCAGCAAGGAAGATTTGCCATTGCCTTCTTCGCCGATCAGAGCGATCTTGTCATTGTCGTTGAGCACAAAACTGAAGCTGTCCAGCAGTTTTCTGCCCTTCAGTGTATATATTGTCAGATTATCTGTTTTAAGCATGTAAAAATCAATTCCCTTCTGCGCTTTTCAAAGTAATATTTAGTCTCTATAAGCGTCTTTTTTCAAGTTTAAGGAATTAATTCTTCACGCTTTCACCTTCATTCATCGACTTTTTCACCATTAAGTGAAAAAGACATAACTTCTTTAATTTTTACTTTAACGATCTCACCGACCCGGATATCTTCACCGGTAAAATTGACCAGTTTGTTTTCCGGCGTATAGCCGCTGTATACTTCACTGTTGCGCTTGGAAACGCCATCCACAAGCACTTCCACGATCTGATCCCTGAAGCGCTGGTTATTTTTATTGGCGTAGTAAGCAACCTTTTCATTCAAACGCTGCAGTCTTTCTTCCTTGACGCTTCTTTCAATCCGATCTTCCATCAAAGCCGCTGGCGTGCCGCTTCTTGGTGAATAGATGAAAGTAAAGGCGTTATCATATTCGCAATGATCAACAGCACTTAAAGTATCTTCAAAAGCTTCATCGCTTTCATTGGGGAAACCAACGATAATATCGGTCGTAAAGGCAAAACCAGGCAATTCAGCTTTAAGCTTATCGTATAGTTCAAAGTACTCTTCCCGGCTGTAGCGCCTGTTCATCTTCTTGAGGATCTCCGTATTGCCAGACTGGATCGGCAGATGGATATATGGCATGATGTTGGGATTGTTTTTGATCGCCTGGATCATTGAATCATCAAAATCCCAGGGATGGGAGGTCATGAAACGGATCCTGGGCATGCCGGTTTTAGCTACATCATTGAGAAGATCACCAAAGGTATAGCTTAATTTGAGATCCTTGCCATAGGCGTTGACATTCTGACCTAAAAGACAGATCTCCTTGTAGCCCTGATCGAGCAGCTGTTTTACTTCAAAAATGATATCTTCCTTATTGCGGGAACGTTCCTTGCCTCTGGTATAAGGAACAATACAATAAGTACAGAACTTATCACAGCCATACATGATATTGACCCAGGCTTTATGAGACATGAAACGGGTGACCGGAACGTTTTCAATGATCTCGCCCATCTTGGAAAAGACTTCCACCTTGCGCTTGCGCGAAGTGCTGACATCATAAAGCAGTTTGGGCAGTGAAGTGATATTATGTGTACCGAAAATGATATCGACCTGGCGATACTTTTCCGTGATCAGAGACACAGTCTTTTCTTCCTGAGCCATGCAGCCGGCCAAAGCGATCAGCAGATCCGGATTATCCTTTTTAAGGCGCTTCAAAGCACCTATTTCACCTAAAACTTTTTCTTCCGCACCCTGTCTCACGGCACAGGTATTGATGATGATGACATCAGCGTTTTTTTCATCAGCACAGGGTTTGTAGCCCAAAGAATCAAGGATACCGGCCATCGTCTCCGAATCACGCTGATTGGCTTGACAGCCATGGGTGATGATGTAATAATGTTTCCCGTTTCCTAAGCCAAGATATCTGTCATCTAAAGAAAAATAGCGTTTCTCACTCTGATTCTTATCTCTTTTGCGTGCCTCATTCAAAGAAGGCAGGATATAGTCCTTTTTCACAGCTTCTATTGTAAAGAAAAGGCATAAAAAAACCAAGTTATTAACTTGGTTTTATGATTATTGTGATAATGCTTCTACCGGGCAAGATGCAACACAGGCACCGCAATCAATGCAAGTGTCTTCATTGACCTTGGTTTTGCCTTCATCATCTAATTCGAGCGAACCAGTTGGGCAAACACCTGAACATGCACCGCATCCAACGCATAAATCACGATCAACTTTTACTGGCATAAATAAACAACCTCCTGTAACTAAATTTTACATTCCAGAACGTCAGTTAGTAAAGGCTAACCGTATCAGTTTATTCAGCGTTCTTAGCGATCTCAAGACCCAGAAAATCCAGCTGATCCTGATCGACCGTATTTGGTGCATCAGACATCAGACAGTAAGCTGAAGCTGTTTTCGGGAAGGCTACGACATCCTTGATGTTGTCAGTACCGCTTAAGATCATGATGATTCTTTCAAGGCCGATACCGACACCGCAATGTGGCGGAGCGCCATAGTCAAAGGCTTCAATAAAGAAACCGAACTTGTTTTTGATCTGTTCCTTGGTTAATCCTAAAGCATCAAAGACTTTCGCCTGCATAACAGAGTCATGGATTCTCACCGAACCGGATAATAATTCGTAGCCATTGAGAACCAGATCGTAGGCTCTTGAATAGCAGTTTGCCTGATCACTTGTCAGCTTATCGACATCCTCGTCTCTAGGAGCTGTAAATGGATGATGTGCACTCACCCAGCGATTTTCCTCTTCCGAGAACTCATACATCGGGAATTCCGTGATCCAGGCAAAAGCAAACTTATCCTTATCGATCAGTTCAAGTTCTTCGCCCAGTTTCTTTCTGACCGCACCCAGGGAAACTTCAGCGATCTGTTTCTTATCGGCAACCATCAGCACGACATCACCATTTTGAAGTTTCAAATAATCCTTTAAAGCGGCTTTTTCTTCTGCCGGCAGCGCATTATTCAAAGAACCTGTAAATTCATCTTTATCATACTTGAGATAAGCCAGACCTTTAGCTTTATAGATTTTTACAAATTCGGTCAGTTCATCAAACTTCTTGCGTGAGAGTTTATCCGCTTTGCCATTGATGACTAATGCTTTAATGACCCCATCATTATTGACGCACTCATTAAAGACCTTAAAAGCCGAATTCCTGAATAAGTCAGTAACATTGACCATTTCATTGCCAAAACGCAGATCCGGTTTATCCGAACCGTATTTATCCATTGCATCAACATATTTAATCCTTGGGAAAGAAAGATCATCCACGCCCTTGATCTGCTTAAAGATAGCCCGCATCACCTTTTCGACTTCAGTAAAGATATCTTCTTCATCCGCAAAGGACATCTCGATATCGATCTGTGTAAATTCCGGCTGGCGGTCAGCTCTTAAGTCTTCATCTCTGAAGCATCGCGCGATCTGGAAATAACGGTCCATACCGCCGATCATCAGCAGCTGTTTGTACTGCTGCGGAGACTGCGGCAATGCATAGAACTTTCCTTTATAGAGACGTGATGGCACCAGATAGTCTCTGGCACCTTCCGGAGTCGATTTGGAAAGGATCGGTGTTTCCACTTCCACAAAGTCGTCGGCATGCAAGACATCTCTGACGATCGTTGCAACCTTATCGCGCATCAGCAGTTTTTCCTTGATCGGATTGCGGCGGATATCCAGATAGCGGTATTTGAGTCTGAGTTCTTCCAAAGCATCGGTTTCATCTGCGATGATCATCGGTGTCGTTTTGGCAGCCGAAAGGATCTTGCAAGATTCAGCCAGCACTTCGATCTCACCGGTCGCCAGTTTAGGATTAGCTGTTTCCTTAACTGCTACCGTGCCTTGAATCTCAATGACATATTCATTGCGCACATCTTTAACCAGATCTGCATGATTCTCATCAAAAGTAACCTGGGTTATCCCATAGCGGTCACGCAGATCGATAAAAACGATCGAACCCAAATTGCGGCGTTTGGCTACCCAACCGGCCAGACGTACTTGTTTTCCTTCATCAGCTTTGCGCAGCTGTCCACAGGTATGATCTCTATTCATAATAGTCCTCCATCAGCTGGTCCATCCTTTCGACCAGTTCTTCTCTTGTCACGCTCTCCTGAGCTTTCGTCAATGTATCCTTTAAAGTAACTGTGCCCTCTTTCATCTCATCTTCACCGACAATCAGCACAAAGCGGGCTTTTTTCCGATCAGAGGAACGGAATTGTGCTTTTAATGAGCGTCCATAGTAATCCATTTCGGTGATATAGGAATTGTTTCTGAGCTCTTCGGCAATCTCCAAAGCATAGTCTTTATCCTCATTGAGATTGATCACATAGGCATCGATCGACTTTTCGAGATTGAAGATGCCTTCTGCTTCCGCGAGGATAGAGAGTCTTTCCACCCCGATCGCAAAGCCGATGCCGGAAATCTCCGGACCGCCCATCTCTTTGACGAGATTGTCATAGCGGCCGCCTCCGAAGATCGTCGCCTGTGAACCTGAAGCTTCATTGGTAGAGACGACTTCAAAGACCGTATCGGTATAATAATCCAGTCCTCTGACCAGACGATCATCAACGGTATAAGGGATCTCCATCACATCAAGGTAATGCTTTACCTTTTCAAAGTAGGCAGCAGCTTCATCGGTCAGTTTCATGGAAGGAGCGTTTTTGACACAGTCCTTATCATGATCGATCTTGCAGTCAAGGATCCTTAATGGATTTTTATCCAGACGGTTCTTGCAGTCAAAGCACAGTTCATCCGCATAAGCTTTGAAATAGCTTTTGAGTTCATCCTTGTATCTGAGTCTTGATTCATTATCGCCAAGCGTATTGATCAGGACCTTGATCGAACTGAGTCCTAAGGTCTTCACATAGAAATAGCCTAAGGCAATCACTTCCGCATCGATCAGAGGATCCTTATCGCCGATACATTCAATACCCATCTGGGTGAACTGACGCTGACGGCCTTTCTGCGGATTTTCATGTCTGAACATCTCTTCGATATAGCCAAGCTTGATCGGCAGTTCCGGATTAGCGTAAAGCTTGTGTTCAACAAAGCTTCTGATGACTCCGGCCGTGCCTTCCGGTCTCAAGGTCAGGGAATCCTTCTCATTTACCGAAAAGGTATACATCTCCTTAGTGACCATATCGGAAGTGTCATTGTCCTTCTTGAAGACTCCGGTATATTCAAAGACCGGTGTTTTGATTTCGCTGTAGCCATAGAGATCCAGAAAATGTCTGAACATCTCTTCCAGCATGTTGAATCTGGCCAGCTGATCAGGCAGCAGATCATAGGTTCCTTTAACAGTCTGATATGGCATATTATTCCCCTTCCCTTTAGATAAAAATAAAACGTCCTGTCTAAGGACGTTATTTAACGCGATACCACCTTAGTTCACATCAAAGATGTGCACCTTTAGAACTTTAACGCAGCCCTTACGGTCTGTTTTCACAGACATCAAGGAAGTGTCACTCACTACTCTCCATAAAGCCTTTCACCGGATGCTTCTCGCTGCAAAGAAGAAATAATGATCAGTTTCCTTATTGACAAAGCAATTCTAACACTATTTAATAGCTCTTTCAACCGAAATCACGCTTTCAACTTTCCTTAAATTGGCCATGATATTCTCGAGATGTTCAAGATCATTGACCATGAAAGAAAGTGAAGTCGTCGCCGTCAGATCTTCGTTGTTCGCCTGTGAATTGACAGCTGTCAGGTTGGCTTTAAATTGAGCAACCACTGTGACAAGATCAGTGATCAGATAAGAACGGTCTTTTGAGAAGATCCTGACGGAAGCTTCATAGCGGATATCCGGTTTATTCGGATCCCATTCGACATCGATAAGCCGGCGCTCTTTGACAATATTCGGACAGTCAGCCCGATGTACTTTGATGCCCTGGCCTTTGGAGACAAAGCCTTTGACTTCATCGCCATATACCGGTGAGCAGCATGGCGATAAAGAGATCTTCATCGAAGATACGCCTTTGACCATGATGCCGGTCTTGGAGACAAAATGATTCCGCTCCGAGTTTTTCTTGGCGATCTTCTCGATATAGGACATATCGACTTCTTTTTTGCCAAGCTTGGTCAGCTTTTCAATGACAGCCATCGGCGTCATCGACTTGCAGCCCATCGCATATAACAGATCCTGGCCATTGGAGAACTGGAAAGCGGAAGCTACTTTATCAAGCTTCTTGGCATCCATGAACTCATCGACATCAAGATCGTGCTTCTTCAGCTCTTCTTTCAATAAAGTCTCGCCCAGCTTGATCGACTCGGCCTTGTCTTCCATTTCTTTCTTTAAGAAGTACGCCTTGATCTTGTTGCGGGCATGATTGGTCTTGACGATCTTAAGCCAGTCTTCGGATGGCGTCGAGTTTTTATTCGTTCTTAATTCCACGACATCGCCGGTCTTTAATGGCGTATTTAAAGGCACTAAAACCCCATTGACCAAAGCACCGACTGTCTGATTGCCGACTTCGGTATGGATACGATAAGCAAAATCGATCGGTGTTGCCCCGGCAGCCAAATCAATGATCCTGCCGCGCGGAGTCATGCAGTAGATATTCGCATTAAAGACATCATGCGTGATGTCATTCATATATTCTTTCGCATCCGCTTCGGAGTTTTCCTCAAAAGCCTTCAGCCAGTTGAGCTCTTCGACCAGCTTCTTCTGCGAATGTGATTTGCCTTCTTTATATGACCAGTGCGCGGCAATACCTCTTTCCGCGATCTGATCCATCTCTTCCGTGCGGATCTGTACTTCATAGATCCGGCCATCCGGTCCGACGATTGTCGTATGCAAAGACTGATACATGTTCATCTTCGGCATGGCGATATAGTCCTTGAGACGGCCAGGGATCGGACGATAGACCGCATGGATATAACCTAAGATCTCATAACAGTTGGTTTCTGTTTTGGTGACGATACGGATCGCCAGCAGGTCCAGGATCTCATCGAAACGCTTGTTTTTGGTGACCATCTTCTTATTGATCGAATAAAGATGTTTAGAACGGCCAAAAATCCTGAACGGTATATTATGCATCTCTAAAACGATCGAGATATCCTTGATCATCAGTTCGATCTGATTGTCTCTTTCCGATTTCTTGGATTCTACGAGTCTCGCGATCTCGTGATATTTCTCATTGTCCAGATAATAGAAAGACAGATCTTCTAGTTCATTCTTGATCTCGGCGATACCAAGACGATGAGCGATCGGCGCATAGACGTCAAGTGTCTCGCGGGCGATCCTTTTCTGCTTCTCTGGCGGCAGATATTCAAGCGTCCGCATGTTGTGGAGTCTGTCGACCAGCTTGACGAGAATAACGCGCACATCCTTAGCCATGGCGATCAGGATCTTGCGGTGATTGGTAGCCTGATATTCTTTTTCATCAGTGAATTTGAGATTGGAGATCTTGGTGACTGCTTCAACGATCTGATAGACTTCATCACCGAAATTTTCGACAAACTCTTCTTTAGTTACATCACAGTCTTCCAGAACATCATGTAAAAGACCAGCCTGGATCGTCGAAGGATCGACTTTCAGTTTGGCCAGCTCATAAGCGACATTAAGAACATGCACAAAATACGGCTCCCCGGAGCGCCGTTTCTGATCCTTATGCTTCTCATAAGCATAATCATAGGCTTTGTCGATCTTCTCTATCGATTCGGGATTGCTTATATAGGATTTAATCTCGTCGTAGAGCTCGTCTTTTGTGTGTATTAATTTGACCATGAGCGTTAAATTGAAAAACCGAAGCTCAGCTTCGATTTAGTATTGCAGCATCGTATATACGTCGTATCCCTTGAGAGCTTCTCTGCCCTTGAGGTCCGTAAGTTCAATCAGGAAAGCACAGCCGACGACTTCGCCGCCCAGCATCTCAACCAGCTTGATCGTTGCCGCAACGGTTCCGCCTGTTGCCAGCAGATCATCAATGATCAGAACTTTCTGGCCTTTCTTGATCGCGTCTGCATGCATGAACAGTTCGTTTGAACCATATTCAAGATCGTATTTATAGGATATTGTCTCGCGCGGCAGTTTATTAGGCTTTCTGACCGGCACAAAACCAATGTGCAGTTCATGAGCGACCGGACAGCCAAAGATGAATCCGCGTGATTCCGGTCCAACTACCACTTCCGCACCAATCTTTCTGGCATATTCGATCAGTTCTTCGCAAGCCTGATGGAAAGCCTCTCCATCAGCCATCAAAGGAGTGATATCACGGAACAGTATACCTTCAATCGGAAAGTCAGGAATCGATGCAACATAATCTTTAATATCCATAGAGTCAGCCTCCTAAAATACATAAAATATTATATTAAAACTCAATTAAATCTTCAATGAGAAAGGACAGCCGGCAACTGTGATATTCATCCTTTTTCAGATGACCGATCATCGTATCGAATTTCACATCGGCCTTAAGCGGATCAAAACAGATCGCTTCAAGTTTATCACTTAAGCTGAACTTCGGATAAAGACCTTTTATCTTGAATTTTTTTGTATACCTGACATCTTTGATGCCCAGTGACGGTTCGATAAAATCGGTACCGAAAGGCTTTAATTTTTCCAGCTGCTCAAGAAGTTCAAAATCAAGATCATCCTGATCAAGCAGCAGTACATCTTTTTCGTTTTCTGCGTAGACAAAACTGTTTTCTTCAACATAGTTTATAAGCACATCGTAATCTTTTTTCAGCAGACTTAAACCTACCGCCTGCTGATGCCCGCCAAAGCTGGTGAAGACCTCACTGATGTCATGTAAATAAGCATACAGATCAGCCCCTTTAGGTGCCCTGCCTGAGCCTTTCAGTTCCTCATCGCTTTCACTTAGCACCAGCACCGCCTTGCCGCATTCATTCATCAGCCTGTTGGCAATTAATCCGCATAGACCTTCTTTGAAACTGTCAGACCTGACGATCACCAGATCATAACGCTCATCCATCAGTCTTTTGGCCTTGCCCGCCATGGCTTTGCTTAACTCTTTGCGCTGCGTATTGATGGCTTCGATCTTATTCAGATATTTCTGGCAGCCATTGCTGTTATCCAAGAGATAGCGCACAACGTAATTCACATTCATGTATTCATCAAGTCTGGAAACAGCATTGATCTTAGGGATCACATTATAGGACAGATTCTCA
>JAEEGL010671474.1_pt1 | contig 10155 bp, 3 predicted proteins | sample 9134231 | NCBI WGS metagenome assembly JAEEGL01 (sample SAMN16246548, study PRJNA631951) | gut metagenome | biome: gut microbiome; feature: rumen; material: fiber-attached | host: Bos | place: Iran: Karaj | collected 2018-10
AAAATTGATAAAGTTTCTGGAGTAATTGAATGTAGTCAAGATGAACCTACTGTAGATTTATATCATAATATTATTAGAGATAGTGATATTCTTATTAATAAAATTCATAAGTTAAGTAAGTTACTTGAACTTTAAATTAAAATTAAATTTATAAAAAATAAATAATCTTCTAATTAATAATATTTTTTATTTTTACATATTTAATTCACATTTTTATTTATAATTATTAAAGTTTGATATGAATAATTATTTTTTTAACTAAATAATTCAAAATAAATTTTTAAAATCAAATAAAAAATAAAAAATATAGGATAAATAAGGATTTGTTTAACATAAATTTTCAAATTTAATTTCTTAAGCAAAACAAATTATTTTTTAATTAAAAAATTAATGATTTTATTAAAATTAAAAATAAGAAATATATATTTATTTCATTATTACCATCCATTATCATCATTATTATTATTATTTCCCCATTCATTATTATTACTATTATTTCCCCATTCATTATTATTATTACTATTATTCTGTTCTTGTTTAATTTCATAATTATTATTATTCCCTCCACTATTATGCTTATCATCATAATCTTTCCTACTTCTCTTATTCCCAAGATAATCTTTCTTCTTATGATCCCTATCTCTATCTCTGTCTCTATCTCTATCTCTTTCCCTATCTCTATCTCGTTCTCTATCACGATCTCTATCACGATGATCCCTATCTCGATGATCCCTATCTCGATCTCTATAATCTCTATCTCTGTAATCTCTGTCTCTATGATCTCTATAATCTCTTTCTTTTTTATTTGGACAATCTTTTGCTATATGACCTTTTTTATGACATATATTACATGATCTTGTTTCTATTTTATTTCTATAATTATAATCATTTTGAACTACTATATTATCATTATTATCATCTCTTCTTCCTGATTCATTTTCAATATTTCTATAATATTCAATTGTTGGTGGTCTTACTTTTCTTACGAAATCATGATATTTTTCAGTTCCATATTTTGATTTAAAAAAACTTATTATTCCTTCTAAATCATTAAAATATTGATTATGAAAATAAAGTCCTTTTGCTTTAACTTTAATATATTCTAAAATTGGAGTAACTTTTGGAACATAACCTAAAATAATATATGAAGGATATTCAGGTAATATAGTAAAATTATAATTAATAATAGTTAAAACTTTTTGTTTTTCTTCTTTTAATTTAGTTTCAAAATCAGAAATTTTTTCGCAATGAATAAATTTTCTATTTTGAATGGCATTTCTAACATAATTAGCACAAGGATTAACATATCTATCAATAATTTCATATAAAGAAGAAAAACTTTCATCTCCAATAAGTAATTTACTTCCAATTGTAGCTCCTGGTAATTTATCTTGTTCAATAATATCAACATGACTGATAATAAATTTATAAAATTTCCAACTTAAAGTTAAATGATCATGCCCTCTTGAACTAGGTCTAAATAAACATTCTCCAATTTCTTTATTTCTTAAATATTCCCTTGCTCCAGAATAACCAACATTTCTAAATTTTTCCATAGTAATATTTCTAGGAATATATTTTTGATGTTGTTTTTTAGAATTTTCAATATATTTATTATTCTTAGTATCTTCATCACTAATTAAATTAAATTTTTCATCTAATTCAATATTTATAAATTGTTTATGATCTCTCATAATACTAGGTTTAGTTTGTAAATCAACTTTCAAATTATTAGAATCAATTGATTTTATTCTAGCTTCAAAAACAGTTCCTTCTTTATATCTTTCTTTCATTTCTTCATAAGTTCCTTTTTCATTTTCTTCAAATATATCTTTACTCCAAATTGTAGCATTTACTCCATTCATTAATCTACAAATTACATGTTGTTGATCTACTTTATTTACTTTTGCTACTGTTATTTGACCTACTCTAAAATTTTCATCTCCTATTAATAAATGAAATATTTGATCTGATGTTAAATCTTTTCTTTCTCTTCTTGGATCTGAAAATGGATTATACAATTCTGATCTTATTAAATCCAAATAAAATTTTAATTCATGAATATTTATTTTTGGATTATCAATATTACTTTTAATATAAATATTATAATCTATTCTCTCTAATGTTTGTGGTTCTCTTAATATTTCTTCAATATTTTCTTGAGTTGTTTCTTTTTTTCCTAAAACAAATGAAATTATACTTTTTGCTCTTTTATATTGTTCAATAGGAATTCTAGTCATATCTAATAAATTATAATATTTTTTATCATTATTAATATTAGTAATATCAGTTTTAATTTTAATAAAAGGATTACAAGAAATATTTACATTAGGTCCAACAATATTTTTTTCTAATAATTCTTTTCTATTAGCTAAACCATTTTGAGGAGAAATTTTTTCTATAATATATTGTGCTTTTCTTGGTCCTAAACCACTAACAAACATTAATGTATTTCTTAAATGAGGATATTCAAAAGCTTTATTTATATCCACTCCAATTGAATTTACTGCTTCAATTGCTTTATATTCTAATTTTTTTATTAATTTACTTTGATTAACACAATTTTGTAATGGATGTAAATTTAGTTTTAAACAATAATTTTTATTTCTATTTTCATTCCATAATTGTAATATTTCTTCTAAAGGATTTTGTTCATATCTTCCTAAAGAAACTGCTTCTCTTAAACTTAAATTATATTTTGGAAAAGCATTATCACCATAAATTGAATTAGCATATATTCTTGGTATTGATAAATCACCATAAGTTACCCAAAAATTATTCTCCCCCATAAAATCTTTATTAATATTATCTTTTAAATTTTTACATTTTAGATCATTTGCTCCAATTATTATTAAATCAGGTTTTTGTTGGTCTATAATATTTTTAATTGTAATTTGTTCTTTTGTAAATTCATCATCCATTTTTTTAGAAGAGGATTTTTTATGAATATAATTAAAATTATGAATATAATTAAAATTAAAATGATCAATTACTTCTCCATTTTTATTGAGCATAACAGCATAAGTAATATTATTATTGTTATTAAAAACAAAAGATAAAACTCTAGGTAAATTATCTTTAAAATCATCATCATTATTATCAGGAATTCTTTTTCTATAAGGTCCTCTCATTAATAAATCCATAAAAGCATTTCCACATTGTTCAATAACATATTCTTCTGCATTTTTTTCTAATTCTTTTCTAATTTCTTCTTTAAATTGATTTTGCATTCTTTCTCCAATAAATATTCTGATAACTTCATCTCTCATAATTCTCCATTGAGATTCTTCATCATTATTATTATTATCATCTGAATTTGGCATATAAGCTTTTTTAAGAGGAGCTTTAATTTTATCATATTCAGAATCACTAATATTAATTTCAATTTTAACTTTAATTAACCCTTTTTTCTCAGCTTGAATAATATCTAAATATAAATCATTATTAAAAGAATTTATTGGTTTTTTATTTAATCTTTTTGTTCTAAAAGCTCTTGAAAAAATATCAATATCTTTTTGTCCTAACTCAGTAGGTTCAGTACTTAAATAACAATTGTTTTTAAAATGTTGCCAAATATATTGTCTTAAAAAAGGATGTGATTCAATTTCATGTGATAAAAATATACAAACTGACTTCATAACATTTAACACTTGTTGTAAATCATCAGATAAATATTTTGATGCTAATTGACTAGGTAATTCAGATGGATTTGTTGGAGTTGGAATTAATTTTGAATTATCTATATTTGGATCATTTAATATTAATTCTAAATTAAATGCAAAATCTCTTGCTGATAAAGCAAATTTGGAAGAATATTCATTTAATTTATTTTTTACTGCTTTTTTCACTAACGAATATTGTATTGGAGGAATATAATTAAATGTTTGACTATTATTTATTTCATTTCCTAATTCTTTTTTTATTTTATTTATTTGGATTATTTTTTCTTCATTAAGTTCTTTTTGAAATTTAATATATAATTCCATATTCTTTAAATCTTCTATTGATTTAGCTCCATCAATATATCTTTCTTTCATAAAATTAAATGTTTCTTCTCCTATAAAATTTTCAATAATTTCAAATTGTTCATTAACTTTTTTTCTATAAGATTTAATTTCTTGATATTCTTTATCTAATTCAAATAATTTCCAAATATCTTTTGAAGTTAATTCAGGTTCATAAATATATTTTCTATAAACAACAATATAAGGAATATCTAAAAATTTTTTTTTTTGAAATTCAAGTAAACTAAGTATTTTCTTTTTAATATTTTGGAAATTTTCTTCAGAATTATTATTTTGTAATTTTAACTTTTCAAAAATCCATTCTTTCTCATTATCTATGTCATTACCTAAATTATTCATATCTTCTTTTTTAAATTTCAATTGTAATCTTTCAGGAAAATCTTCTTTTTTTATTCTTAAATCTTCAGAAGTTGCAAATTGTTCTTCAATTTCAACTAAAGGAAAATAATAATTATAAGTTTTTTTATTTATTTCTTCATTTTCAACTTCAGGAATTTTAAATATTTGATGAGGAACATCATTAATTGAATAATCTCTTTGAATATATTGTTTTTCATCATTGATATCATTTTCATCTTCACTTTTAATTTCTCTGTCATTTTCAATAAAATAATTTTCATTTTTAATATTATTAATTTTATCTTCTTCATAAACTTTTTCTGTTTTTATAATTTGAGCTTCTTCATCATCAGAAATAACTTTATTGTTTTTTTTTAAAATTTTTTTTCTTTTCTTTACTTTAGGATTAATAACTTCAATATCAGAACTTCCTAAATCTTCTTCAATTTCAGCTTCTTTTTCTATAGAAGAATTTAAAGGATTTAATCTAAAAGGTCTTTCATCATTTTCAATTTCTTCTTCTTCTTTTTCATCTACTAAAAATGAATCTTTTGAATATTCATTTTTTCCTTCTTCTTCTTCTTCTTCTTCTTCATATTCTTCTTCGTCTTCTTCTTCTTCTGAAATTTCCTTTTTTTTTTTATTCTTTTTACTTTCCATTTTTTTGTTTTTTTTTAAAAGATATTTTTTTTTTGACTTTTATAGGTTTTAAGGTTATTTTATTTTTAATTTTATGTTTTTTTTTCTTTTTTTGAATGTCTTTATATGAAATATTATGTTTTAAAGGATATTTATTTTTTGGTTTTTTATTGGACATTCATTAAATTTATTTATAAAATTTTAAATTATTTTTTTTATTATTGAAATAATTACAAAAAAAATAATTAATATTTTTTTTCTAAGTTTTTTTCTTTAATTTTTTGTGTAAAAAATTATTATGTTTTAGGATTTATATATACTATTTATGAAAAATAATGTTTTTAATTTTATATTGATGATTGATTTTAGCATAATTGTTTAAATTCAATTTTATATTTTAATGATATTTAAATTATACAAATTATATTTTATGTAATTATTAATATATTGGAAAATTAAAATTTGGAATTTTAAATTTATTTTTCATCAAAATATATCTTTAATTTTAATTTATTTAAAAAAGAAATAAAAATTCAAATGAATTTAAATATTCCTTATTTATTTTAATAAATGGATAATATTTATCATTTTTATTTCAATATCATTCTATTGTTTCCATTAATAACAAATTTTTTCGTTTATTATCAATCTATTTTCAAGCCAAATTTTATAAATGAATATAATTATAGAATACTTTTATTCTATTAAAAAACACAAAATCCAAAGAAAATAATTATCAGATATAGGGAAATCCAATATAAATTTATAATCAATTCTTTCTGTTTTTAAATCTTAAAAATATGAATCTATATAAAAATACAATATTTCTGATATAAAATTATATTTATGAATTTACTTCATTTATCAAAAATAAATATATTAATCATAATCATTCAAATATTGTTAGAAAATAAAAAATAAAATCATTTCTATTCTAATTAAAAGAATTCACAAAAAATCAAATAATTTAAATGATTCATAATCTATAAAGGATAATTTTTTTTTGAATCTTTTATATAATTTTATGATTTTTAAGATTAAAACACAATCTTTAATTTTTTATGTTTTATTTCTAAAATATAAAATATGTGAAATTAAAAAAATATATTAAACATTTTCCAAATAAAATTTCTATTAATTAATTAAGTAAAATATCTTATTTAAAAATCAATCCAGTATAAAAAATTTGAAATCTCATTAATTTAATTAATTTTTTGCAAATAATATTATACTTCCATAACTTTTCTAAAAAAAAAATTTATTTCTCATTAAAATCTTTTGAAATATTTTGCTGATTAAAAGTAGAATTTAATTGATCTTGTATATTAGGAGGATTAAAATTAAACATATTTCCATTTGCATCACTTTGACTTCTTGTTCTATCTCTTCCAAAAAATTGAATATTATTATTAACAACCATAGATTTATTATTTTTATTATCTCTTAAATTTATATATTCATCATCTATTCCTAATAATAATATATCATTTTTTTCTGTATTTTTAACTGAATTTCTTCTTTGACCAAAAATAGATTTTTTCTTTCCAGTATTTTTTTTCTCAATATTTTCTTTTTTCCTTTGTTTTTTCTTCATTTTTTCTCTAAGATAATTACCATAATATGCACTTGAATTTATTTTATCAAATGAAGTTGTTGTAAAGGTATTATTCATTTTATTTCTTTCATTTTGTTTTTGATAAGGATTAGAAAATTTATTAACAATTGCAAAAGGATAATTCCTTAACCAATTCATTTGAACATTATTTAAATTTGGTTGATAAATATTAGAATTAAAACTATTATTATTTATTCCATAATAATAATTTCCAAAAGAAGAATTTCTAACATCAACTCTATTATTATTCATCATATTATTATTATATTGATAATAAGAATTTCCCATCATCATAGAATGATATTGATTATACATGTTTTGATTAAAAGAATTACTTAAATTTTCATTATAAGTAAATTGAGAAAGGTCGTCAATACATAGAGAAAGAGATTTATCAAAAGTATTATCTTTAGTAATAAAAGGATGTCTTAAACATTGATTAGCACTCCATCTCGAATTTGGAGATAATTGTAACATTACTTTTAAAAAATCAACAAAAGATTCTAATTCTAAAGTATTTTTAGTTGAATTATTTAAAGAACTATAACTTTGACTAAGATGAACATTATCTGATTTTTTAATTTCATTTTCTCTTTTAACATTACATAAATCATTTAATGAAAGCATATCATAAGGAATAGTAGATTTTTGATATGTATCATTAGGATTTTCATAATAATATTCTTCATGAGTTTTTAAAGTAGGTTTATTATATCTATCAATTTTATAATATTTATTAAAATTTCTTCCATTTTGAATCATAAAATAAGGTAAATCACCAAATAATTTCACAATTTTTTTTAATTGTTCATATTCACAAGAACCTTGTAATAAAGGAATACCTAAATATAATTCAGCACAAATACATCCAATTGACCAAATATCAATTTTTTCATTATATGGAATTCCAATGATAACTTCTGGAGCTCTATAATATCTTGATTGAATATATTTATATAAAGTTTGCCCTTCAAAACATGAACTTCCAAAATCTGTTACTTTAATATTTATTGAACCATTAACATGACTATCATCTTTATCTATTTTTAATAATATATTTTCTGGCTTTAAATCACAATGAATTATTTTTGCTTTGTGAAATTCTTGTGTTGCTTCTAATATTTGTTTTGATATAGCTCTTATTGTTCTTAACGATATTCCTGTTATACGATGTTGGAGAAATTGATATAAATCTTCAGTTAATAATTCAAATACAATACATAAATGTTGATAATAAATAAAATAATCTTGTATTTTAATTATATGAATATTTTTCTCTGTTTCTTTCTTTTTTAATAAAGTTAATATTTTCAATTCAATTAAAGATTGATTTTTATAAGCTTCTCTATTTTTAATTATTTTTAAAGCATAAAAATTATCATCAAATAGTGATTGTACTTTAAAAACTTGACCAGAAATACCTTGACCAAGAATATCAATAATCTTATAAGTATTATCAGGGCCTTTAATTTCATCATTTTCAAAAACAATTAAATTATTTTCTATATTATCTTTACCATCATTATAAGCTGGTTCTCCTGGACTAGTCAAATTTCTTTTTGGTTTTGGTTGATTATAAAAAGTTGGATTTATTGTTTGATAACTTTCTATTTGATTTATAACTAACATTTTTAATCCTGAATTTTCTCTTATTTCACCATTAATATTATTATCATTTGATAATTCACTATCATATTCTTCAAATTTTTTATCTGATATTTGAGCATTTTCTGTTTGAATACATTCTTTAAATGATAATAATTTTAATGGAAATTGAATTGGTTCTACTAATTTTTCATCTATTGTTATATTTGTCTCTGATATATTTCCCAAAGAATTATTTTCATTTTCATTTGATTGATCAATATCTAAATAAAGATCCATTTTATTGTTTATTTTTATTTATTTAATTTGTTATCTATTATGTTAAAATATTTTAAGTGATAAATTATTTTATCTATTCAATTAAATTATTTAATAATGTGGTATTAATTATTACTTATATATTATTTAATTAAATGAAAATGAAATTAAATGTTTTTTCTTAATTTATTTATATTTAGGATAATTTATTGACTATATCTCATTAATTTATTTTTCTATTCTCTTTATTAAATAATTTCAAAATCTTTAATATACTTTCTTATATACATTATTTTAACATAAATAATATATATAATCTTTCAAAAATTAAAATAAAATTAAATGATTATCTGATAAATTTTAAAATAAATATAAAATTTATATTTCAATGTTGTTGTATTTTAATAAAAAATAATTTAAATGAAAATACATGACTGACTAACATTGTCAAATAATTACTATTATCCATTTAATTTGAAACTTGAATATATATGTTATAAATATATTTTTTCAGAATATTTTTATTTAGTTTATTTAAATTTTTTTGTGTTTTTTTTTGGATAATAATTTTATTTTTGAAAATCATTTTTTTATTGACCAAAAAGAATAAAATAAATTTATATGAATGTAAGTGTTTAAGCTTTTAGTTATCCTTTAATTTCTAATTTATGATTTTCTATTTTAATAAAGAAAAACAAAAAATAAATTATATATGTGTTTATCTAATATAATATTATATTTTATATCATTCAGAAAATAATAATTCAAAAAATAGAAGTTTATCAATTTTATCTCCAATAGACAAAATGAAATTTTATGAAGATGAAATACATTATTTACCCCAATATTATATATTATAAAAGTTAAAAAAAATCATAAGTAAGAACATATATAATTTCTTATATCTACTTTTATTATGATATTAAATAAAAATCACTGAAAAAAATTATTATTATAAAGAATATCTAAAAATTATATCTTTTGATATAATTATTTCGAATGTTCGATTTTATTTTGAAAATTAATTAATAAATATGCTCATTAATAAAAATAGTTACTTAAATTATATGACTTTTGTGTTAATATGTTAAGATTTTTTAACTATTTTAAATAATTTATTTATATTTGGATGAATTACCCATTATTAATCTTTAAATTATATAATCATCTATTAAAGGAAAAATGATAAATATTGTTAAGATTTTGAGAAATTAAAATAATATTTAACTTTTGAATTTTTTATTATTTTTTTTTTGCTTTTTCCAAACTTTTTAATGTTATTAAATTATTAATTTTAAAATACTTTTTTTTTAAAATTTAGAATTTAAAATTTAAATAAAAAAATAAAAAAAATTAAATTAAATCTTTTAATTAATTTCTAACATTTTATATTTAATTTCCCAGAAAAACCATTATAATTTTTTCTACTTTTTGATTTTTTTTTTTTTTATTTATTATCATGTGATTTATTAAGGCAATTGTTAATTTATTTTGAATTTTATTTATTAAAATTTTGATTTATGAATTATGTACATACATATTTTTTCTAATTAAATTACTTTCAATTTCTAATTGATTAATTTTTAACTATTTATAAAAAAAATGAAAAAATAATGAATAAATGTAAAAAAATAAAATCTTAAATATGGGGATTGGGGATTGGGGATTGGGGAT
>JAEEGL011084675.1_pt1 | contig 10155 bp, 3 predicted proteins | sample 9134231 | NCBI WGS metagenome assembly JAEEGL01 (sample SAMN16246548, study PRJNA631951) | gut metagenome | biome: gut microbiome; feature: rumen; material: fiber-attached | host: Bos | place: Iran: Karaj | collected 2018-10
AATGAAAACTAAATTTTTTTATCATTTTCATTTAACTATTTTTAACAAATAATTAAATTAAAAAATAGTTGATATAAATATGGGGATTGGGGATTGGGGATTGGGGATTGGGCACAATCCCCAATCACCAATCCCCAATTAAAATATTGGAATAAAAATCAAAAAGAAAAAATTATTTAATTTAATTCTTAGGTCAAAAATATATTAGAAAAAAATATAAAGAAATGGATGTAATATATTAAGATATACAAAATCCAAATCATAGAAAAGATATAGAAATGAAAAGAAGATTAATATTTTTTTGAAAATAAATAACTTTAAAAAGAATACAAGATATTAATTAAATATAAAATTTATAAAAAGTTAATAAATAAATCTTAAAAAAAATAAGAAAATTTGATGAAACTTTAATAACGAACAAAATAGTTATAAGATAATTAATAAATTTGATACCAAAATCTAAATTAAATTTAAGATTAATCTCCATGAAATCATTTAGACAAAGCTAAATTTAAAAAAATAAAAATATATAAAAGAACAAAATAAAAACATCTTTATTTTATCCTTCATAAAAAATATATTGTTCTTCATATTACTTAATTTTTCAATTATCATTTTTAATTAAAAGAGAATCACTTTGCTTCTATTTTATCCTATTTTTCTAATAATTCAATTTCTTTGTATAATTATTTCTTTTAACTAAATCTTTTAATTTTTTATTATCTATAACTTTATAACATTCATCTATAATCTCATTAAGTGAATTTATTAAAACATTGAATTGAGTTATTTCTAAATAAATTTTTTTATATATTTTTCTAGAAACATTTTTGTTGATTCACCTTTATTTTTGAGATAAATATTGGTAATTCTTTTATACTACAATTATCATTTTAATATCTAAATCTTTTTTATTGAGTTTATTTTAAAAAAAATTTTAAAAATTACTTTTTTAAAAAAATTTTAATCTTAATAGTTTTATGTTTTTCTTTTCTTTAAACATATTATTATTTAATTATCATAAATACTTTTTTCCATTTCTGGTTTAATTCCACCTTCAGGTTCATAAGGTTTTAAATTTTGATTATTAATATTATTATTCTTATTATCATTCTTATTATTATTATTAATTCCACCTCTTCCTCTTTGTCCTCTTCCTCTAAAATTTTTATTATATTTTCCTCTATTATTCCCATAATTATAATTATTATTATTATATCTACCTCTATTATTTTTATAATTATTATAACCTCCTCTATTATTATAATATTTATTATATCCTCCTCTTCCTCTATAATTATTATGATAATATTTTTTATTATTATTATTTTGATCTTGTTCACTTAAATTAAAAGTATCTTTATTTCTTTGATTATAATTTTTTGATTCTTGTCTTGATTCAAATTGCGTTATTGGAGTTAATTTATCAAAAAAAGATTCATTTTTATCATAAGCTTTTTCACCACTTTCTTTATTTTGAGGAATTTTATTTTCTGGAATTGCATTTATATTATTTTTATTTTCTTCCTTTTTATTTTCAAAATGTACAAGCTTTAATTCTTTAATGTCAGATTTATTTATTTCTAATCTATCAATTTTTTCTTCATTCCCATTTAAATCTTTTATCACATTTTCCAATATCATTTTTAAATTTATTTTATCAACTTCAATTAAATTTCCTCTTATTTTCTCACCATTATTTAATTCAACAATAACTTGTTTTAATTCAGATTTATTCATTTTTGACTTTAATTAATAAAAAATTTATCATTTCTAATTCATAAATACATAGAATATAGAAATAATTATTTAAATTAATTCTCAAAAAAATATTTAAAAAAATTCTATAAGTAATAATGTTTAATTTAATAGTTATGATATTTGCTATGAACTTTAAAAGTAAAGATTTAATCAATTTAAAATTATGTTTGAGGTTAATTTTTAAGGATTATTTTACTTTTTTTTAATTAAAAAATATTAAATTGTTATTGAGGTTAAATATTTTCTTGAATTCTCATTATAATTTATAAGAAATTTTAAATAATAAATATTATGGTACTAAAAGTTGTCTCAATTTTCTAAGATCTATTGACGAATAATTATTTAATGAATAAATTATATTTTTTAATCAGTTACTTTTATCTAATTTTATCTAATTTTTAAGAAATAATAATATTATTTATTTAAATAAAAAAATTAATTATTAATCATCAAAATGAATTTATAATATTTTTATTCCTAAATCAGATTTTAAAATACTTGCATTAAAACGGATTTTTAATAATCAACCGTTATTTTCTACTTTTTTAATATTTTAAATTATAAATGAATATTCATCTTTGATATGATTTTGAATTTCTATATTAAAATATATTATTATCTTAATAAAATTTTTATTTTTATATTAAATAAAATGGGTTGTTGTATGAAAAATAAGAAAAATGTTCGGATTAATAATAACATTTCATTGAATTCAAATTTGAATTATCATACTAATTATTATTCTTATAATAATCAAAATAATATAAATAAATTATCTAAAAACAATTTGTTGAAGATTTTAAATTTCCTTCAATTCAAAGAATTAAGAGAGGTTGGGAAAATAAATAGATTATTTAATTATTTAACTAAAGATGATAGAATTTTAATAAAATTCTTTAAAAAAAAAGAAGAATTAATATATCAAAAATCAATTCAACAAAATAATACAAAAAGCACAAAATTTACAAAAGATGTTGATTTATCAATTGTTCAAAATATAATTGATGGATTAAATTAATAGTAATTTATGTAAATAAAAAACTAAAACAATATAAAGATAATAGAGTAATGATTATTTTTATAGAAATTATTTATAACTTATTCTATAAATGTATGAGTAAAAAAATATATATTATTATTATATAAATTATATGTAAAAGTAAAAAAATCAACATAAATTAATATTTATAATATTTATTTAAAATCACATTATAAAAATAAAAAAAAATTAATTCTAATTTTTACTAAATAATATAATATAAAAATTTAACTTATTTTAAAGAATTTTTTAAATAAATAATATTACTAGCATCTTCATTCCCAATAAAGCAATATTGAAAATCATGAGTAACATCAATACATTCAATTTTATTTAATTCTATATTAATATTTTTGGTATAATCAAAATAAGGAAGATTAACAATTCCAATACTATTCTCAGAGTAAATATAAACTAAATATTCATTAAAATTACTATCTCTAACAATTTTAGGACATTTAATTCCTTTTTCTTCAAATTTCATTAAGAAATGACCATTAATATTATATGAAAGTAAACAATTATTGTTTTTACTAAATATTATAACTGAAGGTAATGGTGAACTTATTAAAAAAACTTTATCACAGGAAAATTCTTCTAAATTTATTTTTATTGATCTAAATAATTTATACGATGGCATTGTATATAAATTAATATAACCATCTATTGAACATGAAGCAAAAATAGATAAATTTGAAGAATAAAATAAGGAATTAATTTTACCAAAATGATTACTAAATATAGTTTTAATTTCTCCTTTCTTTTTATTATTTTTTTCATTTATTCTACATATGAAAATATTTCCTAATGAATTACCACATAAAATATTAATATCAAATTCAGATAATTTTTTTAATTCTTTTTCATCATGTAGTAAACATAAAGCAGTAATTGAATAGGGTAAATTTGAAAAATATAATGATTCATATTCTTTAATATTATCTTTTTTTTCAGTATAATTTAAAGAATAATTATTAACATCAACTGTGGTTAAAATTAATTTAGATAAATAAAAACCTCCTTGAATAATAGTATATAAATTTTCTTTATTAGGATTTTTAATATATAAAATAGGAACATTAATATTATTATTATAATCTACACCAACAAAATTTAAATTTTTATTATAAAAAGTTCCTGTTTCATTTTCTCCAGATGCAAAAATCATATTTCTCAAAATATGAAATTTATCCTTTAATCTTTTATTTTGATTATCATTATTAGAATTATCAACTTTTAAACTTTTATTCATATGTTTATATTCTAAATTATCAGTATTTAATCTAAAAACAGTAATATCATTTTCTTTATCAATTAAAATAATTCTATTTTCTTCTTTTAAAATTTTAAAATCCAAGATTTTTTTTTCTTTACTATCACTAACAGTAATACTTTCATAAATATTAATAACATTATCAACATCAAATAAATTTTTATAACTATCATTTTTTTTTCTAACAGGAAATTCACTAGTACTTAATTGTTTAGGCATTAATCCAAAATCACAAGTTCTTAATTTAACTTCTCTCATTTCACTATCAAATTTTTCAATATCAATTTCATAAGAATCAGGAGAAAAAACATTATTTTTCTTAATAGCATTTTCTCCTCTTGAATTAAATCCAAAAATTAAATTAATCCAATTATTGATTTTTTCACTGACAAAATCACTTTCTAAAATTTTTCTTTGTAAATAAATAAAATAATAACAGTCTTTACCCCAAATAGGAATTTCAACATCTTGAACTAAAATACCTTCAGTTAAAGTTCCTAAATTTAGATCATTTAAATTAATAAATATTTCAGGAGAAATAAAGAATTCAGGAATAATTTCTCTAACATCATTTTTTTGAGTAGAAGCCATATGAAATCCTCCTTCAATAGAAAAGAATAATCTATCTGCAGTATCAAAACCTTCTCCTTGCATTTCTATTGCTATATTTGAAAAAGGAAAAAATCTAGTTAAAAAATGAGCAACATATATTGGATTTGACATATGTGTACCATAAAAATAAGGGAAATTATTATTCATCAATAAATTTAAATCATCATTTACATTATTATTTTCTAAATTATTCTTTTTTTCATCAAATTCTTCTTTCATTATATTAAAATGTTCTATATAACTTTCTTTTCTTTCTTTGCCTGTATCATCTAAAGACATCATTCCCATTGGAAGTGAAAAATCTCTTATATCTGATTCTAAATTTATTTCATTTGTTTTATAATTTGTTATTATCCATGGAAATATTGGATATTGTAATAAATCAAAATATGATCTATTTGAATATAAATTTAACCACATTAAAAATTCAAAATTTGATATTTGGAATGATGTCCATTTTTTAATTAATTGAGATAAATTTTTATTCGAAAAAAATTTTTTCTTTCCTATTAAATATCCTACTATATTTTTAAATTCATCAATATTTTTATTAGTATCCATTTTAATTTCATAACATTCTAAATGATTTTTAATATCATTTAAACATTTTTCTCTATCATTTTTATTTATAAAAGAAAAATAATTTCCTTTTAAATTTTTATTTAAAATTTCAATTCCTGTATCTCTTTGACAATATCTTTTTCTAAATATTATTTTAATATTATCATAAGGAATAGAAAAAGTTAAAGAATCTTTATCTTTATCTGAATCTCCGAATGTAGAACCATAACAAGAATCATGTTCTTTATCATATATTAAATCATTATCTTGAATATTAAAGTGAAAAACTCTAAATGAAATTTCTTTTTGATTTATAAAGAAAAATCCTTTTATATGGTGATCTGTTTTTACAAAACAACATTTATAAAAATTTTCACTTTTTCTTAATGGACTTTCAGGAGGAGATAAATTTCTTAATGAATTAAAATAATTGATAAATAATTTTTCTTCTTTAAATATATCTATATTTAATGAGAAATTTATATATTTTTCAAATGTTTCTTTTAAATTCTTTGATGAGATATATTTTAAATAATTTATTTTTTCATTTTCATTTTCCTTTTCTTTTGATTTAAATATTGAATCTATATCTAAATTAACTGAATGACATTCTACTTTATTTCTGAATAAATTATTTTGATTAAAACGACGAAATTTTGGTTTATAATAATTTATATCTAAAATAGGTAAAATTAAAGGTCTTCCCATGCTTTTTGTAAAATGATTTAATATTTTATATTTATATTTATTATCAAATAAATCTTCTTTACAACTCCACATTCCTCTCCAAGAAAAAATTTCTTTTTTTAATTTTTTATAATAATTTTTTTTCTCTTTATTTATCAAAAACGAACAATTAGAATATTTAGATAAAGTTCCTTGATAATCACATATTAATTCTATTAAATTTAAGTTTAATTCTTCATAATTTAAAGTTGAAATTTTTGGCTTTATTTCATAAAAGAAAATCCCTTTATTCCAATCATTTACTTTATTTATTATTGTTTGAATTTCAAAAAATTGATTTAATCCATTTTTTAAATTTTGATTCATAATAATCATAGCATTAAAAGGTTCTTTATTATTATTAAAAATATTACCTAAAGCATTATAATTATCTTTTTCATATTTCTCTAAATTAACTGTGTTTAAATTTGTATATTTATTTAATAAAAGATAAATTGCACTTTTTTCTAATTCAGTTCTTAACCCTTTATTAAATAATTTTCCTATAAAACTTTTTTGAGAACTTTCTTTTGATTGAACATATTTTTGATGAATCATTAATATTAAAGAAATAGTTTCTTTATTAAATTCTTCAATTGTTAATTTTATTTTTGAATCATTAGTATCATTATATATATTAAATAAAAAACAATATGAAAAATATAATAAATAAATTGTATAATTTTGAACTGATTTATTAAAAGATTCTTCAATATCACTATATAAATTTGATGAAAAAATTATATAAAATAAAACTAAAGTTTTTAATTCATTTATCCATCTTATTTTTTCATTATTTGATTCACATAAATTTATTGCTAAATAAATAAAAATTAAAATAGTTTTATTAAAAGAATAATTTGGATGAGCTGAATAATTTAAATTTGTTAATTCATTAACTCTTAAATTTTTAAAATTTTGATTAAAAATTATTGAATTAATAATATTTAAATTTTTTTGTTTTAAGGTTTTTACATTTTCATTTTTACAAGTTTTCTTCAAGAAATCTAAATTAAAATCTTTATTTAAATTATTATAAATTGTTTCTAAAGAATTTAATTCTTCCCATTTATTATCGGTAATAATAATACTCTTTAAAAAACAAGTATGATCAGAAATATCTTCAATTTGATTAATATTATAAATAGTTGAAAAATTTAAATAAATTGAAAAAAAACTTATTAAAGAATGATAAACATTATAATTATAAAGAGATTTAGTATTTAATTCATCATCTAAATAAGATAAAAATTCAACAAATAAACATTTAATAAAACTTTTTATATTATTTTTATTTTCTGACACCTTTGACCAATATAATATATAATTTATTATATTTGAAGCAACATTTTTTGAATCTTTAGAAGCATTTGAAAAGAAATTTACAATTAAATTATTATAATTATCAAATAAAATTTTTGTTTCACTATCATTAAAATGATTATAACAAGTATCTAAAATAAATTTTAAAAAAAAATAATTATTAAATAATAAAGAAGAATTAGGTAAATTATTTTCTAATAAAACTCCTAAATCTTTAGCAAATTTTATATAAATATCTTTTGAATTTATACAAATAATAGCATTAATAACAGCATCAATTAATAAAGGATTTTGTATTTTATCACTTGGAACAATCATATCAATTACTTGTTTTCCTAAAATTAAAGAAAAGAGAGAATAATATAAGTTCATATAATTTTTATCAACATATTCTTTTGTTAAAATAAATTGATTATTTTCATCTAAAAATTGTTCTTTAAATAATAAATTATCATTTAAAATATTAGGAAATTTATATGAAAAATCATCAAAATTTTCTTTTGGAATTAACATTATTAAATCTAATATATCACATTTAACATCATATAAAGATGTTCTTAATAATTTTATTATTATTTCCCAAAATTTATTTTTTGGATTTCCTAATTCTTTTGAAAGTTTATTTATTAAAAGTCTTTCATTTTTTTTAGAAAAAAAATCTATGAATAATTGTATTATTCTCTTAACTAAACAAGGAGAAATATCTAAACTTAACATTCTAAATAAAGTAATATAATTATTAGTTGAAAAATTTTCTTTATCATTTAAAATTGATTCTATTAGTTCAAATTGCTTTTTTGATATAATATTTAATGGAATTTCCATAATCTTATCTGAATAATTTGTATTTTTAATAAAAGCTTTATAATGATAATCACAGCAATATTCTTTATTTTTTTTTTCATCATAATATTTTAAAAGAAGACAAATTTTTTCAATAGAAATTATTTTATAATTATTTTTAATTAATTCATTCATTAAAAGTTCTTGAGTTTCTAAATTAAAACTATAATATAATTTCTCATTTAAAACAATATCATTAATAAAAATATTTTGTAAATGTTTCCCTTCAAAAATATGAACAAATTCATATAATTGTTTCATCATAATAAGAGTAAAAAATTCAGGAGAAATAGTTTCCATAAATAAACTTAAAATTTCAATAAAATGACTTTGTTCACAATCATTAATATTAAATTCATTTCCTTCAAATAAATTTTTCATAATTTTTAAAACAGTTTCAAAAATCAATTTTAAAGATTCATTTGAAAATTTATTAATATTAGTATATGTAATTTCTAATAAAGGTAAAATATTTTTTATTCCTCCAATACAAGAAACATTTATATTATTATTAAAAAATTTATGTATTCCACATTCAATTCCATTCATTTTCATTGTTTTATATTTAACAATATCTTCAAATATATTATTTTCATCAGAATAAACATAAGGTATAAAGTAACTTATAATATTTTCAGTTTTATAAAATTGTAATAATAAACTTAAATTTTTTGGATCAATATATAATTTTGTATATTTTGTTATATCATTAAAATGTTTTTTAATTGAAGTTGTTTCATTAACTTTTGTTATAATTAAACATGAACATTCACCTGAACAATTATTAAAGAAATTTAAATAATTGATTTCATTATTTTTATTTGTTTTATATACATATTCATTATTATTTCCTTCAATCATAAATTTAACTAATTCATTTGTTATTAAAAAAGTTAAAATAATTTGAGAATTAAAAGTAAATTTAATCATTTTTTTATTATCATTTGTTTGAAGATAATTTTTATTTTCCTCATCATATAACATTAAAGATTGGGTTTTTAAAATAAAAGAATAATTATATAAAGGATTATTATTATTTGAAAAAGAAAATAATTTTATTGAATTATCTGATGAATGTGAATCAGTCATTAATCTTATATACATTGTTATACATAAACCACAATCTGTTACATTAATTTTTCTACTTTCATCAAATTGATATTCAAAACTACAATTTTTATGAAAAAAAAAATAATTAGTGGGATTTATATTTTTTACATTTTCAATTTGATAAAAATGATATAATAATTTTAAATAACTTGTTATTCTATTTTCTTCTACTAATGACTCATTAAAATATATTTTTGATAAATTCTGATAAATATTTGAGATAGTTTCTATTGATAATTCATAATTATTTATTAAAATATCTATTAAGTCAAAAATTGTTTTTTTATATTTTTCTTCATTTAAAAATTTTTTATCAAAGATATCAGTAATTATCATATATAAATTTAATTTCTTTTTATTTAAGTATGATTCAAATAAAGAAATGTAAACTCTATCTCTATTAAAATAATTTAATAGTTCATTTAAAACTTTATTTAATTCATCATTATTGGAATCTTCATTTGTTAAAATATTAATTGTATTTTCAATATATAATTGATTCATTTTTAATAAAAAAAATAAGACTTTTTTTTTTTTTATAATATTAATTATCTTTTAATTATTAATAAATTTAAAAAATGTCTAACAATCAATTTTTTTTAAGTTTTAATAATCAAAATGAAATCCCTTCTTTAATAAATAATTCTCTAAATGAAAATAAAAATGAATTCTCTGAACAATTCCTTAAACATTTATTAGATTATAAAAATATTATTTTAGAAAATTCAATAGAAAATGAAAATGGAACATCAAAAAAAAAAATTGAGCCTGTTCATTTTTTTCAAAATTATATTGAAGAAATAAATAATAAAAATACAATTCCTAATAGAAATAAATTATTATTTCCTTATGAACAAAGTGAAATTAGATTATTAAAATTATTTGAAAATTTATCTTATGCTAATAA
>JAEEGL011928966.1_pt1 | contig 10155 bp, 9 predicted proteins | sample 9134231 | NCBI WGS metagenome assembly JAEEGL01 (sample SAMN16246548, study PRJNA631951) | gut metagenome | biome: gut microbiome; feature: rumen; material: fiber-attached | host: Bos | place: Iran: Karaj | collected 2018-10
GCCGCCGACACCGTCCGTACCCCGGACGCCGGCACCTCCACAGCCTCCCGCCAGACGGTGATGACCGGCGAGGCCGCCCGCCGCGTGGGCGAGAAGCTGAAGGCCGCGCTGACAGGGAAGACTCTGGCTGATCTGGAGGGCCGGGAGTTCCTGGGCGAGTACTCCGCCAAGACCGACCCCCTGGGGGCCATCAAGGAAAACCCCATCAGCCATGTGTCCTACTCCTACGGTGCCCAGGTCATCGTCTTGAACGACGAGGGACGGATCACGAAGGCTGTCTCCGCCTTTGACGTGGGCACCCCTGTCAACATCCAATCGGTGGAGGGCCAGATCGAGGGCGGCATGCTCATGGGCATCGGCTACGGTGTCACCGAGAAGATCGAGATCGAGAACGGCGTCTTCAAGAGTCGTTTCGGTACCGTGGGCTTTATGCGCGCCGACATTGCACCGGAGCTGGAGGTCATCCTCTGCCAGCCCAAGGAAGAGGACAAACTGCCCTACTCATTAGGCGCCAAGGGCTGCGGCGAGCTGTGCATGATCCCCACTGCCCCTGCCTGCGCCCACGCCTACTACCGCTATGACGGCAAGTTCCGCCAGAGCCTCCCACTGGAGGACACGCCTTACCGGAAGAAATAGATAACGGGGATTGTATCGCATATGCATTTGCAGAAGCTTTTACCGGAATATGACTGGGTCGGTCCGCCGGACAGCGGGGCCTCTGCCGTTGTCTGCACCACGGCGGATGCGGTTTACAGGGCGACGCAGCAGAACTATCCGGCGGAAAATGTGTTCTTTCTGCCGTCTGCCGAAGAAGAACCGAGAAAACTGCCACAGGGGTGCCGCCCCGTGGCCTGCAGCATGGAGCAGCTCATTCAGATCAACCGCGCCGCCGCATCGGAGGGCGGTCCGCTCCGCAGCGTGGGGCTGCGGCTGATCCCGTTTGGGTACAACGCAGATGCCGGCATACCCGTTGAAAAGCTCACGGACGTGGCAAAGCTCCTGCCATCCCTCACCGACGTTACGGTGCGGGGCTGCTTTGTGCGGGGAGACCTGGACGGGCTCCACGGGAAGGAGCTGGGCAGATTCTTCCGGGCCTGCTACGAAAGTGCCAAACGCATGACAGTGATCCTGCCCTGCGCCATGCCGTACCTGTGCGTGGAGAATGCTTTGGCGGCGCTGTCGGAAAACCGACTCCGGCACCCGGAGACGCTGGAGGACGCCCTCACCGCGGCGAGGATCGTGGCCATGCAGAACCGGACCGCGTTCTACGCGAGGCTGCTGATCTCATAAAACGAATTGCGCTGCACCCTTTTGAAAACTTGACACAGCCCTGCTTTTCTGATATAATCGCGCCGTTGTATAAGGGAGTAGCTTGCACGTTTGTGTAACATATTTTCGTCAATACGGGAGATTTCTCCCCGGGATATGTTCGAAGAAGCGAGACTTTTACTACATTATTGTAGGAGAAGTCTCGCCCCTTTTTTCTGGAGGAAGACGGGACTTCACGGCGCTGTGCCAAACGAAACTGTGTGAAAAAAAAGGGAGGAATACTGTATGCTTGTACCTGTTCTGCTGTTTATCGTCGGTCTTGTCTGCCTCATCAAAGGCGGCGACTGGTTTGTGGACGGTGCCTCCGGCATCGCCCGGCGATTCCATCTGCCGGAGCTGCTCATCGGCGCCACCGTCGTCTCCATCGGCACCACGCTGCCGGAGGTTATGGTCTCCACCACCTCCGCCCTCAGCGGCCACGGTGAGATCGCCTACGGCAACGCCATCGGCTCTGTGATCTGCAATACGGCGCTGATCGCCGCCATCACCGTAGCCATCCGGCCCGGCCAGGTCAACCGCATCACGTTGCGCACCCCGGTGCTGTTCTTCTTCGGCGCTGGCGTGCTGTACGCCGTTGTGGCATATGTCACCGGCTATTTCAGCCGTCCTGTCGGCTTCGTGCTGCTGGCAATCTTTGTGATCTATATGGTGGTCACGGTGCTGCAGATGAAAAAGAACCCGGAGGAAGTGGAAACGGAGTCGGAGGAGGAACCCGCCAGGCAGCGCACCCTCTTTCTGGAGATCGTTCTTCTGGTGATCGGCGCCGCTCTAATCGCCGTGGGTGCCCGACTGCTGGTGGAAAACGGCACCAAGATTGCCCAGGCTCTGGGTGTGCCCGAGTCCGTTATCGCGCTGACCTTCGTGGCACTGGGCACCAGCCTTCCCGAGTTGGTCACCGCTATCACGTCTCTTGTCAAGGGCCACAGCGCCCTGTCCCTGGGCAACGTCATCGGTGCCAACCTCTTCAACCTTGTCTTGGTCAGCGGTGCTTCCGTTTCTCTGAAACCCTTCACCATTCCTCAAAATTCCACCATTGCCGGACATAACGCCTCACTGGTGATGGACTTCCCGGTGATGTTTGCCGTCATGCTGCTGCTGACGGTGCCCGCTCTGATTCGCGGCAAGCTCAGCCGCTGGCAGGGCATACTGCTTCTGCTGATCTACGCCGCTTACTGCACGGTGCAGTTCACAATGTAACAACAAATATAAAGCAATATTACTTTACACATATATGATGGAGTTATGCGATAAGATTCAAGTGATTCGGCGAGAGATTGAACTCCTTCTGGGTAGGAAAGATCGGATCATTGTGGCTATTGATGGCCGCTGCGGCGCCGGAAAATCCACCCTGTCTGCCGCTCTCGCCCAGGAGTTTGGCTATCCGGTGATCCACATGGATGACTTTTTTCTCCGCCCTGAGCAGCGGACGCCGGAGAGGCTTTCGACACCCGGTGAGAACGTGGATCATGAGCGGTTTCTAGCCGAGGTTCTCTTACCGCTTGCCGCAGGGAAGGCAGTGCGATACCGCCCGTTTTCCTGCCGTACCATGACGCTATGTGAACCGGTGAATCTGCTCCGTGCCGCTGTAACCATCGTGGAGGGCAGCTATGCCTGTCACCCTTCACTGCGGAGCCACTACGATCTGCGTGTGTTTCTGGATGTGGACAGCGAGACCCAGATGGAGCGTATTCTCCAGCGCAACGGGCCGGAGAAGGCGGAGGAGTTCCGCCGAAAATGGATCCCACTGGAGGAGCTGTATTTTTCCTCACTGGACGTGGCCTCCCACTGCGACTTGATTCTATAATAATAAAACTCCCGGAGAATTCTCCGGGAGTTTTATTATTCTGAATTGACTATCCCAACAGGCTTTTTAGCAGGATCTCCACGCCGATGGCGATGAGGATCAAGCCGCCCAGCACCGAGGCCTTTCCCGCCAGAATCGTGCCAAACCGTTTGCCCAGGCGCAGACCGACCATGCATAATCCGAAAGTTACGATTCCGATGATGATCGCCTCCACCAGAGCGAAGGGCCAGGTGTAATCGGCGATGGTGAACCCCACAGACAGCGCGTCAATGGAGGTGGCGATCCCTTGCAAAACCAGGCCCCGCAGACCCACGGGAGGCGGTGTGTCCTCGCCCTCTTTGTGAAGCAGTCCCTCCCGGATCATACCGCCGCCGATCCACACCAGCAGGATCAGGGCGGTCCAGGGGATATATTTTTGCACCGCATGAAACTTCTCTGCCACGGTGTGAACGCAGACCCAGCCGATCAACGGCATCATGATCTGGAAGATGGCGAAAGTGCCGGCAATGAGACACATACGCCTGCGTCCCATGCTGGGCTGACGTAGGCCGTTGGCCAAAGAGACGGAAAAGGCATCCATGGCCAGACCCACGCCAAACAGGATGCTGTTGAAGAAAAAGAGGGCAGACCAGCTCACGAAAATGCCTCCCGGTTAAATCATTGAGGGATCAGTGGATTTCCACCGTCTCACCGTCCACGCGAAGTGCGGTGTTGTAGAAGGCGGTGACAGCGTTGGTGAAATGTGTCACGTCGGCGGTGGCGCACGTCTCGAGACAGGAGTGCATGGCCAGCTGTGCCATGCCAATATCCACGGTGCTGACCGGCGTCTTGGTGTCGGCAATGTTGCCCAGGGTGGAGCCGCCGGCCATGTCGGGCCGGTTGGCGTAGTGCTGCACGGGAACGTCAGCGCGGCGGCAGATCTCCGCAAACACGGCGGCGGAGAGCCCATCGGTGGCGTAGCGAGGGGAGTGCTTGATGACCACACCGCCGCCCAGCACGGGTGCCTCGTTGGCGTCGGCCATCTCCGGACGGTTGGGATGGCGGGCGTGGCCGTTGTCGCAGGAGAGCATCAGGGAGTTATCCAGCATGGCACCGGGATTGGCGTGAACAGCCAGAGAGATCTCGCGCAGCAGATCACTCATGGTGGCGGCTGCGGCACCCTGTTTGGTCTCCGAACCGATCTCTTCATTGTCGAACACGCACAGCATGGGCACGGCGTCGGTATCATTGGACTGCAGGAAGGCTTCGGCGCAGGTGAACACGCAGCCCAGATCGTCCAGCCGCGGGGCGGAGAGGAACTCATCGGCAGGTCCCCAGACGAAGCCGTTTTGGTTGTTGTAGATGATGAGGTCGGTGGAGAGGATGTCCTCTTCTGCGCAATTCAGTTTCTTTGCCAACTGGGCATTGAACTGTCCGGCGGAGGAAGCCAGACCGTAGAGCGGCGTCAGATCCCGGACGGGATCGTACTTATAGCCGTTGTTGGCCTCGCGGTTCATGTGGATAGCCAGGCGGGGGATGACCACCATGTCCTTTTCAAAGTCCACCAGTTCCGTGCGGACGCCGCCATCGATCCGGACAGAGACGCGGCCGGCGATGCTGAGGGGCCGATCCAGCCAGCTGTCATTGAGCATGCCGCCGTACCGCTCGGCGGACAGGCGTACACAGTCGCCGCCGGTGAGTTCCGCCTTGTCGCGGATGCGGAAGCAGGGGGAATCGGCGTGGCTGGCGGTGATCATGAAGCCGGTGGGCATTCCCTGGGGCAGCCGAAAGGCAATGAGAGAACTGCCGTGGGGCGCGACGAAGTACTTGCCGCCGGGGACCATGGCTTCACCCCGGCGAAGGGGCTGGTAACCGTTTGCCAGCAGCTTCCGGCGGAGGGTATCTACCGCGTGGAAAGCGGTGGGGCTCAGTTTCAGATCGTGGAGCAGGGAAGTAACCATATTGACACCTCGTTGTATAGATTTGGGACGCGTGTCCCGAAAGTCATCTTTTATTATTCTACCACAAACCGTCCCAAAGGTACAGCATTTTCTTGACGCACAACGGAAGCAGATGCGGCATAGAATGGAAAAAACCTGTGAAAGGGGCGGAATCACTATGGAAAAGCAGCCAATCGAGGGGACACAGACCCCATCTGAAGGCTCATATGAGGAATTTCTGCGCAGCCATCCCGGACGAGGCAATCTAAAGGTCCAGGTGTCCACAGCCCGGGGAACCTTCCCGGTGGCGGGCGCACTGGTGGAGGTGACAAAGGCGTTTGACGGGGTGGAGCGGGTGCTCTACAAGAACGTCACCAACCCATCCGGCATCGTGGAGCGTATGCCGCTGCCGGCTCTGCCGGTGGAATACTCCCAGCAAGAGTCTACGGCGGAGAGAAGCGGGACCCAGTATCAGGTGTCGGTATATCACCCGGGATTTATGCCGCTGCGCTTCTCCACGGTGGAAATCTACGACGGCATCGAGACTATCCTCCCGGTTCCGCTGGAGCCGCTGGTAAGGTAGGGGGGAGGACAGGAAATGGCAAGTCCTATCATCCCACAGACCATCACCGTTCACCTGGGCGCACCGGATCAGCCGGCGGAAAACGTTACCGTTCCATTTGCCGATTACATCAAAAACGTGGCCTCCAGCGAGATCTACCCCACCTGGCCGGAAAATGCCATCCAGGCAAACGTGCTGGCCCAGATTTCCTTCGCTCTCAACCGCGTTTTTACGGAGTTTTATCCCAGCCGGGGGTATGACTTCGACATCACCAATACAACCCGCTATGATCAGGCATACACCCAGGGCGGCGAGGTGTTTGAGAACATCGGCCAGATCGTTGATGAGATCTTCAACAACTACATCGTGAGACAGGGCAGGGTTGAGCCCCTGTTTGCCCAGTTCTGCGACGGCGTCCGGACCCAGTGCCAGGGACTGTCCCAGTGGGGAACGGTTTATCTGGCCAATCAGGGACTGACGCCCTACCAGATCCTGCAATACTATTACGGCCAGAATATCGGCATCGTTACCAACGCGCCGGTGGGCACCAACGTACCCTCCTACCCGGGAATTCCGCTGCAGCGCGGCTCCTTCGGCGAGGAGGTGCGCCAGCTCCAGATCGAGCTCAACCGCATCGGTAAAAACTTCCCCGCCATCCCCGCCATCCCCGCCATAACCGGGGTCTTTGACGTGCCTACGGAGCAGGCGGTGATCCGCTTTCAGGATGTTTTCAACCTCTATGTGGACGGCATCGTCGGCAAGGCCACCTGGTATAAGGTCAAGGAGATCTTCAACGGCGTCAAGCGGTTGTCGGAGCTGAGCAGTGAAGGCCTGACCTTCAGTGAGGCGCAGCAGGTGTACCCCAGCGTTCTGCGCTTCGGTGACACGGGAATCGCCGTGCGCATCGTACAGTATTATCTGGCCTTCCTGGGATATTTTTACCCGGATCTGCCCCCCATCGCAATCGATGGCGTTTTTGGCCAGGAGACCTACGATGCGGTTTTGACCTTTCAGAACAAGTATGGCCTGGAGGTAGACGGCATTGTGGGACGCAATACCTGGAATGAGCTGCAGCGGGTCTATCGCGCCACAGTGCGGGATCTGCCGCCGGATTATCAGACCTACATCGGAGAGGCGTACCCCGGCCGGTTTTTGGTGCAGGGCGATACGGGCGCAGCTGTGTCCCGGCTGCAGAGCAACCTCCAACGCATCGCGCAGAACGATCCGTCCGTCCCGCAGGTCCAGGTGACAGGTGAATTTGACACCGCCACCGATGCGGCGGTGAAGGCGATCCAGCGCCAGCTGGGTTTCGACCCCACCGGAGCAGTTGGTCCCATTCTCTGGAGCGAGATCAGCACCCGCGGACGGGGATATTGAGCCAAAGAAAAGTGAAAAAAGGACTATCATTTCTCCCCATGCCGTGTTATAATTTTCTTATCGTGTAAAACACTACGATTATACGGATACAGGAGGAATGATGCACATGGAAACCTACGGATTGGAGAAACTTGGTATCATCAATGCTGCGGCGATTTACCGCAACCTGACTCCCGCTCAGCTGACGGAGCACGCCCTGCGCCGCGGCGAGGGCACGTTGTCCCTGACCGGCGCGCTGGTGGTCAAGACCGGCAAGTACACCGGCCGCAGCGCCAATGACAAGTTTATCGTGGATACCCCCGCTATCCATGACGATATTGCCTGGGGCAAGGTCAACCGCCCTATCGACAAGGCCCGTTATGACGCTATTCGCGCCAAGGTGATCGCCTATCTGCAGGGCAAGGAGATCTTTGTGTTCGACGGCTTTGCCGGCGCCGATCCCAAGTATACCAAGGCTTTCCGCATCGTCAACGAACTGGCCAGCCAGAATCTGTTTATCCACCAGCTGCTGCGCCGGCCTACTGCCGAGCAGCTGACAGATTTCACCGCTGACTACACCATCATCGCCGCCCCCGGCTTCAAGTGCATCCCTGAGATCGACGGCACCCGCAGCGAGGCCGCTATCCTGGTGGACTATGAGGCCCACGAGGTTGTCATCGCCGGCACCCAGTACGCCGGTGAGATCAAGAAGTCCGTATTCTCCGTGATGAACTATGTGCTGCCCAAGATGGGCGTGTTCCCCATGCACTGCTCCGCTAACATTGGCAAGGACGGGGACAGCGCCGTGTTCTTTGGCCTCAGCGGCACCGGCAAGACCACCCTGTCCGCCGATCCCAACCGCAAGCTGATCGGTGACGATGAGCACGGCTGGGCCGACGACTCTGTGTTCAACTTTGAGGGCGGCTGCTATGCCAAGTGCATCAACCTCAGCCCCGAGGGTGAGCCGGAGATCTACAACGCCATCAAGTTCGGCGCGCTGGTGGAGAACGTGGTCATGGATCCCGAAACCCGTGAGTTCGACTTCAACGACGATTCTCTGGCCGTCAACTCCCGCGTGGGCTATCCCGTGGAGTATATTCCCAACGCCGAGCTCTCCGGCATGAGTCCCAGCGTGCCCAAGACCGTCATCTTCCTGACCGCCGATGCCTACGGTGTGCTGCCCCCCATCAGCAAGCTGGACCGCAACCAGGCCATGTATTACTTCGTGTCCGGCTTTACTTCCAAGGTGGCCGGCACGGAGATCGGCATCACCGAGCCGGTGCCCACCTTCTCCACCTGCTTTGGCGAGCCCTTCCTGCCCCTGGATCCCTCCGTCTACGCCGGCATGCTGGCTGAAAAAGTGGAGAAGTCCGGCGCCAACGTGTATCTGGTCAACACCGGCTGGAACGGCACCGGCAAGCGCATGAAGCTCAGCTATACCCGGGCCATGGTCACCGCCGCACTCACCGGCGAGATCGAGAAGAGTGAGTTCGTCACCGATCCCACCTTTGGCGTCCAGGTGCCCACCACCATCCCCGGCGTGCCCAGCGAACTGCTGATCCCGGAGAACACCTGGGAGGACAAGGATGCCTACCGCGCCAGCTGCAAGAAGCTCGCCACCAGCTTTGTGGAGAACTTTAAGAAGTACACCAAGATGAGCGCCGAGGTCGTTGCAGCCGGTCCCAAGGCGTAACGAGAAGAATTCAATTTGAAACGCCGGAAGGTCTCTTCCGGCGTTTCGATCTGTATCCAATGGATAAAAGGAGCGCAAAATGATTGAACTGAAGATCCTTTTGGACAATGTGGACTATGACTCTCTGGCGGACGTGCTTGTCCCGCTGGTGGCGGAAAAGATGAAAGAAAGTGAAAGCGGAGGAATACTGGGTGGCATTCTGGCCAAAAATCCCTCTACAGCTTCGTCAATCGCACATACGCTTCTCAAGACCATGTCTCAGGAAAAAAGAGACGAATTGCTTGTCCAGCTTGTCAACAAGTACCGGGATAAGCTGCTGGAAAAGGGAAGAGAAGCGCTGGAAAAACAGGGCGTCAACATGGAATTGAGTGATTTATCTGTCAAGAAGATGTAAAGTAATCTTGCTTTATATTGCAGATGTAAAAGAGGCATGGGATTGATCCCATGCCTCTTTTTATATCTTCTGTATTAGTGGCGTGTTTCTTTCAGCATCTGCACGGCTCTGCGAAGAGCATCCACCTGCTCCTGTGTGGTGGCCCAGCTGGCGCAGAAGCGAACACCGGAGTGTGTCTCATCCACTCGCTCCCAATACTCATACCCGAAGTTTTGCCCCAGAATTGCCAGCTCCTCATCCGGGATAATGGGATACTGCTGGTTGGTGGGGGAGTCAAACAGAAGGGGATAGCCATTGGACACAAAGATCTCTCGGATCTGATAAGCCATCTCAATGGCATGCCGTGCAATTTGGAAGTAGAGATCATCCGTGAACAGGGCGTCGAACTGCAGGCCCAGCAACCGTCCCTTTGCCAGCATACCGCCACGCTGCTTCTGCAGGGGGCGGAAGTCCTTCTTCAGCGCGGGATTGGTGATGACAACCGCCTCGCCGAACAGGGCGCCCACCTTGGTGCCGCCGATATAAAACACGTCGCAAAGCTGTGCCAGTTCCGCCAGCGTCAGATCGGCGGCATCGGAGGCGAGACCGTAGCCCAGACGGGCTCCGTCGATGAACAGGGGCAGGCCGTAAGCAATGCAGGTATCATAGAGAGCTGTAAGCTCGGACTTGCTATACAGCGTACCGCCTTCGGTGGGATAGGAGATGTAGACCATACCGGGGTAGACGATGTGTTCATAGCTCTCGTCATTCTTATGCCACTCAACGTAGTCAGCCACCTGGCGCGCGGTAATCTTGCCATTGGTGGTGGGGAGGGTGATGACCTTGTGGCCTGTGGACTCGATGGCGCCGGACTCATGGCAGTTCACGTGTCCGCTGACTGCCGCCAGAACGCCTTGATGCGGGCGCAGAATGGAGGCAATGACGGTTGTGTTGGTCTGCGTTCCGCCTACTAAAAAGTGGACGTCGGCGTCCGGCGTGCCGCAGGCGGCGCGGATCTTGGCTCTGGCCGCTTCACAGTAGGGGTCGCAGCCATAGCCAATGGTTTGTTCCAAATTGGTGCGGATCAGACGATCAAGCACGGCGGGATGCGCTCCCTCC
>JAEEGL012054195.1_pt1 | contig 10155 bp, 8 predicted proteins | sample 9134231 | NCBI WGS metagenome assembly JAEEGL01 (sample SAMN16246548, study PRJNA631951) | gut metagenome | biome: gut microbiome; feature: rumen; material: fiber-attached | host: Bos | place: Iran: Karaj | collected 2018-10
AGAAAGAGCTTTTGTTTGATCAAGGTCGTTTAATTTTGGAATTTTAATATCTTCGTGAACATTAAAGCTTTCCATCTGCTTTGTAACATCCATATCCTTGAACTGTTCACTAAGGTTAATATCAACTTTCTGGAGAGGCATGTGCATGAGCAGCTGCTGATATTCACTTCCGTCGTTGTATTTGTACAATTTGAATGAGTTTTCGGAAGAGCTTGAGTCATCCGAAGAAATCATTTTTTCCATATCTATAAACTTTGAAAAATCAAGCCATTCCTGTTTTTTAGAATCGAGTTTAGCAAGGCTAAATTCATAAGTAGCGCCTGTTACAACTTCAACTTCTTTTGGAGTTGTTAAATTTTTAAAATCACAGGCACAAAAAATCAAAGGAACTGCTAAAAGTGTTAAAAATGAAATCTTTTTCATAAGCGTTTCACTCCTTTTATGCAAAGCATCGTAAAATTATAGCATAATCTCCATATAATAACAAATAACCGGGGTTTTGGTTACTTTTAGTTATTTATTAAAAAATGCTGCGAATGGATTGTAATTCATTCCATCATCTTTATCGGCATTATAGGTGTTTTTCTCGCGGGTATTCTGATTATTTCTTTCGGAAGCAGAACCTGCCCCCTTTTTAACAACTACAACGCGGCGGGAAGGGGCATCACGCTTTGGAGTGCTCTTCTGGCCTGTTCCGGCACGGCTTGCTGCATCGCTCTTAAGAGAAAGTGCAATTCGGCGGCGGTCACGGTCCAATTCTATGATTGTAAATTCGTGAACATCACCTACTTTTACAACATCCATTGGGTTTTCTACAAAGCTGTCGCTAAGTTCGCTAAGGTGAACAAGGCCTGTTTCGTGAAGTCCAATGTCTACAAAGGCACCAAAATCTACTACGTTTTTGATTTTTCCGGTTACCTTCATGCCCTCTTTAAGGTCTTCAAACTGCAAGACGCCCTTTTGCATGATTGGAGCCGGGTAGCCGTCACGAGGGTCGCGGTTTGGCTTTTGCAATTCTTCTACAATGTCGCGGACTGTTGTAACACCAATATTATATTTGGCTGCAATTTCGTCAATTTTTCCGGCTGGAACTGTCTGACCTGATTGTATCAAAGGCAAAACCTCGCGGGCTGCATCGTAGTTTTCCGGATGAACCCAGGTGTTATCCAGAGGGTCAGAGCTTTCGGCTATCTTAAGGAAGCCTGCACACTGTTCGTAAGCTTTTGGTCCAAGCCCCGGAACATTCTTAAGGTCTTCGCGGCTTTTAATTTTGCCGTTTGCGTCACGGTAGGCAACAATTTTTTTTGCAGTAGTTGAGTTTATGCCCGAAACATATTTGAGCAGCGAGTAGCTGGCTGTGTTCAGGTTTACACCAACGTTGTTTACTACAGAGCCAACAACTTCATCAAGCTGTTCGGCAAGCTTTTTCTGATTTACGTCATGCTGGTAAAGACCAACACCAATTGCTTTAGGATCAATCTTAACAAGCTCGCTCAGCGGATCCTGCAGGCGGCGGCCCATGCTAATGGCACCACGGATTGTAAGATCCAGATCCGGGAATTCTTCGCGTGCAATGTCGCTGGCAGAATATACTGAAGCTCCTGATTCGTCTACAACTGTATAAACAACGTCGCTATAGTTTTCGCTGATTACGCGGCTTACAATTGCCTGAACTTCCTGGCTGCCGGTTCCGTTACCAACTGCAACTACCTGAATATCATACTTGTCTATTGCGTCGTTAAGCATTTTGTAGGTTCCTTCTGGGTCTGTTACCTGGAAGAACTTAAAATAGCCAAGATATTTTCCTGTTTCATCAAGGGCGGCACACTTTGTTCCGGTACGAATACCCGGGTCAACACCAAGTACACGGCTGCCTTTAATTGGCTGGGTCATAAGCAGGTTCTTTAAGTTTTCGCTGAATATACCAATTCCATGCTCGTCGGCTTCATCTGCCTCGTCACTGCGGATTTCGCGCACAACAGCCGGACTAAGCAGGCGAACTACTCCATCTTCGATTGCATCCTTATGGTAGGTGTTGTGAATGTCGGCCTGGCGCTGCAAGGCAGAAACGGCTCCATCTACATCTACATCAATTGTAACTTCCAGAGCACCTTCGCGCTCCCCACGGTTTATGGCAAGAATGCGATGCGGCTTTACCTGGTTGAGCGGCTCGCTAAAATCCCAGTACATTTTGTAGGTGCTGGTGTTTTCGGCAACAGTTGCATCCTGGCCTTCCGGAACAATTCCCTTTGTTTTGATTGCGCCGGTCTTCATATAAAGGTTGTGAACTGCTTCGCGGTTTGCTGTTTCCTGGCTGATGCGTTCTGCAATAATATCCTTTGCTCCGGCAAGAGCGTCGGCGGCAGACTCAACATTAAGAGCCGGATCTTCGTTATCGGTTTTAATAAATTTTTCTGCTTCTTTTTCGCAGGCAGTGTCATCATGGTCGGCAAGAATAAAATCTGCAAGCGGTTCAAGCCCCTTTTCGGCAGCAATCATTCCACGGGTCTTCTTCTTTTTCTTAAATGGAGCCCAAAGGTCTTCGAGTGCTGTTAAAGTTGTTGCAGACATTACCGCATTGTACAAGGTTTCGGTAAGCTTTCCCTGTGCAAAAATGCCTTTAACAATTTCGAGGCGACGGTCTTCCAGATTATGATAAGACTTATAAAGATGATCACAGTCACGAACCTGAACCTCGTCCAGATTATCATGCTTTTCTTTGCGATAACGGCTGATAAACGGGATTGTACATCCTTCTTCTACCAGGCTGATTACCGCACTTACCTGCTGAACACGAATATTCAGTTCGGCGGCAATTTTTTTCATAATTTCCACTTCGTTTACTGTAAGTGAGTCGATTGTTTCTTGTGTAAATTCCATAGTTTTTGTGCTACCGGATGGCAGCTTCCTTTTTTGATTTGTATGATTTATTTGATAAGATTTTCATCTACGTTTGTAAGCTCTGAAACTTCTTCCTGACTTTCGTCTTTGTTATAGTACTGATCAAGTAAGGCGCTGCAGTTTATTGAAAGCAGCTTATACAAAGCCGGAATAAGAAGTCCACGTTCACGTTCATCAAGTCCGTTGGCACCTGTAGAAGTAAGGAAAGAAAATACATAAAGCATATCTTCGTTTACAGGACGTTCCATAACAAGTACTGCATCTGATCTGAATAAAAAGCCTCTGATATTAAAATGAATATCCAGGAGTTTTTCGTAAAGCTTAATTGGCAACGGTTCTTCATGCGAAAGAATTGTAAAATGCGAAAGGCTTATATCCTGCAAAATTCCAGAAATGGATTCTTTGTGTTGTCCATAAACAAAAGTATAGGTACAGGCCGGAGTACACAAAGCGCGGATTGTTTTTCGTCTGCCCTGTGCCTGGTTTGCAAATAAGGTTTTGGCAATTAAATCAAAATTCTGTTTTTTCTGATATTCCAGCTGAATACAACCGCACTGGATTCCCATTTCATAAAGATAGCGCTTTTCGATTGTATCTTTGTCGCTTTTTGTCTGGCGCTTTGTGTAAAGAACACCAATTGAAGACCTTGCCTTTGGATTATGATATACAAGATCTTCTATATAATCAAACCAGTTTACTCCCTGAAGCGGAAAATCAATATTAAAGAAAAGAATTACATCTTGAAAAAGCGAAAGGATTATTTCTACCTTCTTTTTTACGTCTACACGTTTATCATATTCAACAAAATAACATTCATAACCAAGAGCAAAATAATCTTCCAGGTATGAATTAGGGATGAGAGATGTGTCTGGTAATATAAAAAAAGTCTTGCGACCTGTGACAATATCGCTTACCGAAATGCCCAAATTTCACCTCACGTGCTTGAATTATTATACAATAATTAAATAAAAAAACAATTATGAAATTAGATAAAATGCGTAATTGAATGATGTTCTACCATCTTTGTTTTTACAGAAACAACATAGCTTCCGAACATTGCGGTGGCTGTATCGAGCAGGGTTGCAAAAGAACAAAGAATTACGGCTGCAGGCTGTAAAAGCAGATAGCTGGTTTCGAAGCCTTTTCCATAAGCGGTACATATAATAGTAAGAAGAATAAAGGAACCGCCTGAAGGAGTTCCTCCCAAAAGGAAGGATAATCCAAATGCTGTAAAGAATACCCAGATAATGTCGCTGAACGAAATTGCAAGTGCTGTATAAGAACGCCAGATCATAATAAAGCTGATGATTGCTACCATGGCAGAACCACCGCGTGCAAATACAGAAAACAGCGGATAGGTAAAGCCGCTTATTCTTCTTTTAATTCCAAGACTTTCTTTTCCGTGACGGATTGTGAGTGGAAGCACAAGATTTGAGTCTCCACTTATAAAAGAAAGCATCATTGGTGCAAGGCTGGCATATAAAACTCTGTATGGATGCGGGTCATGACATACAAAACGTATGATAAGAGGATAAATTAATCCTGCTATGATTACAAAATCAATGATGAGCATTACTACCAGAGAGGTGTAGATTCCTGTTGCAAAGGCTGCGCGGAAGGTGATTGTCCAGTTGCACATAATTGCAATAGAAAAAATTGCCATAATCTCTGTAAAAAATACAGAAATATGATAGAAAAGCTGCGAAAGTGAATCTGCAAGGGCAAAAACAGGCTTAAAGGTTGTAAGCTCGCTGGCACTTTCCCAACCGATAAGGCTTCCAAAAAGGAATGCAACCAGAAGGAAAGAACCTTCTCTTAAAGTATCAAATGCAGAATATGGGAAAAGTGACAGAATAAGAGTCTTTACATCAAGACCTGTAATCTGACCGGCAATTTCATTTGTAATTGGAATACGAGGAAGCTTTGCAATAAGAATAGAAACAAGACCTACAAAAGCAAGCAAAAGTGATGAAATTACAATAAAACCTGCTGTCCAGGCTGTAGATTTTAAAAGAATCTTAGAGCTTCTTAATTTATTTATTGCAACAATTGCCGACGAAAAAATAACTGGAACAACAAGGTATCTTCCAAAACGAATAAATAATTCTGTAAGAAATGTAATAACCGAAGAGCCGGTTGCAGAATCTACCGGAAGAAAAACTGCTGTAAGCACACCAAGTGCAATTCCAATTAAATATTTAACCCATACTTTCATAATATAAAGTATATCATAATAGTTGGGTGCTCGCAATGACTCAAAAAGTGTGCTATAATAATTCTATGTCTGATATTTTAATTGTTGGTAAAGATTTACCTGATTGTCTTGATTTTGCCGAAGCCTTTGTTACAACCCGCAAGGTTTACTGTGTTACAAAGGATGAAAGCGAAGCATCAAATTTTGAAGCAGAAGGTCTTTTTGCCTCTACCTGGAACCGTTCTTCTGCAATTTCTTCCCGTTCACTTATTATAAAGGCCGAAACTCACCTGGAAGACTTAAATCAGATTGTTCTGTTCTTTGATTCTTATTATTTTGGAACAAAATTTGAGCTGGACCGCACCGAAGACGTTTCGCCTGCAATAGACACCATGATTGCAAGCTATCAGTTTTTTGTAAACGAGCTTTTGCTGCGGCTTGAACAAAGAAAAGATCCTTTTACTGTTGTTTTTCTTGCAAAAACCTACCCTTCCAAGGTCGAAATTCTTCGTTCGGGTAATAAGAACATAAATATTCATCCTACAAGCAATATTGTAAACGCCGCTCAGGAGGCTTTTATTTCTCTGGCAGAAAATTTTGCAACCCTTACAAGCGATAAACACTATCTTTCTGTTTTACTTGCCCGCTGCGATCAGGCAAACGAACTTTATAACAGCGAAAAACAGCTGGGAATCTGGGTAAAAGAAAGCATTGCGGCTATAGAAGGCTTTAAGTCTCATCAGAATGTAAAACAGGCCTGCAGCTGGGTTCGAGCTGGTGGTAAGGTTTCTAACGGCTTTTCGTTATTTAAATAGGAGCTTTTATGTCTGAACTTATTATTGATTATATAACCCGCCTTGCAATAAGCCTTGCCTGCGGATTTTGTCTTGGGCTTGAGCGAAAGATGCGCCAGCATACTGTTGGAATTCGTACCCTTACTTTGATTTGTGTTTCTTCCTGTCTTTTGACCATAGTTTCTGTGTCGCTTGCAGATGCGGGAATAATTACGGGAGACCCTACTCGTGTGGCTGCAGCGGTTATAACCGGAATTGGTTTTTTGGGTGCGGGTGCAATTGTTAATCAGGGACTTAATATACGCGGGTTGACTTCGGCTGCAATAATTTTTACAGCTGCAGCTCTTGGGGTTGCCTGTGGTGCAAGACTTTATATTCCTGTTGCAGTTGTTCTTGTTTTTTCTATTATTCTTCTGCTTATTATTGGCCGCATGGAAAAACGTCTTTTCCCTGCTGATAAACGCAAATGCATTAAAATTGATTTTAAAAATTCTGATGTAGAAGAAAATGAAATCCGTAAAATTCTTGAAGACAATGGCATTGTTATTCTGGAAGTAAATTCTACTTACGAAATAGAAAGCGAAAAGCTTTCGCTTATTTATGTTGGAAAAATTCCTGCAAGCCTGGACACGCTGGTTCTCACCAAAAAGCTTTCTTCGTTACCACAAGCCGCTTTTGTTTCTATTGACAGCTAAGACCAAATCTCCGGTCGCCAATCTAGCGTCTGCGACGCTCGTGTGTTGAATCGCTGTAGAAAAGTTCTTTGTCTGCGTACATCCGTTTATCTGCAATTTTAACAAGCTCTTCTATTGCGTTCACTTCGCTCTTTGTTCCCTGCGCAATTCCTATAGAAATAGAAAGTTCTTTTATCTGATTATGCTTAAAGCGTTTTAGCTCTTCTTTAAATTCTTCTACTACCTTGTTGCCGTCTTCTATATATTTTGCAGTAATTGCAACAAATTCGTCTCCACCGGTTCTAAAGACCTTCCAGCCGCTTGCACTAAAATAGTTTTTCATTGCAGTAGCGGCCCCCTTAAGCAGATCATCTCCGGCAGTATGGCCAAAGGAGTCGTTTGTAAGCTTAAGTCCATTTATATCCATTGTTGCAACAGTTACAGTTCGGAAGCTTTGTTTTGCATTAATTTTTTCCAGCTCGGCCTGGTATGAACGCCGGTTCTTAAGCCCCGTAAGCTGGTCAAACAATGCTTCTTCTACAAAGCGTTCTGTATTTCTTGTAAAGTTTCCTACAACAAGGCTTATGCTTATGAGCACAATAAGCGTAATTGTAAGACAAATGAGCAGGTTTCTGAGCAGGATTGTAGAAAAAGAAGACTTTTTTTCTCCATCGTAGTCTATAACGGCAAACCATTCACATTCCGGAATGTATTTTATGATTGTATATGCGTCGCCTTCATGCGGATTGTATAGATAAGGTTCTGAATAATTATAGGTTTTGAGGGCCTGCCTGATTTCGTTTTCGGTTCTTTCCATTACAATCTGGCCGGATCTTGCAACCCTTACGTTTCCGTCTTTTGAAACAAGCTTTATGGTAATATTATTTGAAATTTCTATTTCCTGGAGCGCCTGCATAATCTGCCTTACCGGAACACCAATTCCACAAACTCCAAGAAAGTTGTTTTGTTCATTCCTCATGCGGGTGTTAATGTAAACAATAAGCATATTATTGTTTACCTGGTCCGTATCTACATTGAGCTCATAGGTTTTGCCGGATTCTTTAAACGGTATGTACCAGTCGTCGTCGGGATTTGAAGGGTCCACATATTTGGCAAGCTTTCTTTCTGTATAATACGCCATGGTTTTGTCTTCTACCATAAAGGCGGCTGAATAACCAAACTTTTGAATAATATCTTTAAGATAGCCGGTAATGATTTTGTCTTTTTGTTCACTGGTAAAAGGGCTTTTGCTGCCTAAAAGAAGTTGGGTAAAAGTGTTGTTCATTGAGCGGGAAACAGCTATGGCTTCTGAAAAAATGTCTACAACAGATGAAGCTACTTCGTTTACGTAAATTACTGAATTGTCGCGATTGTTTTCTTTGATGAGCCTGTTTATTGATTTTAATGAAACCGTCGTTGATATTCCAAAGCTAATAATAAAAATAAACGAGGTTACCAGTAAAAGAAGATTTCTCCGCATAGAAAATAATTATATCATGGAATGGGATTTTGTAAAACTTCTTTAAAAACAAAAAGGCTGCCCTGCGGGACAACCTTTTCCATCAGTCTGCTGAATATTAGAGTTTTTGTATTAGAGACCTACGCTGGTCATAAACTTTTCAGCAGCCGACATGATTACTGCATCGCTAAAATATGAAGGGTCTTTGATTTTAGCCTTTACTTCTGCAATGCGGTCAGCTCTTACATCAGGAGTTTCAGAGGCAACCTTATCAAGGTAATATGCTTCGGCCATCTGAACGGCTTCTTTTGAAACAGAAATTGAATCTGTTTCGCTGTTTACCTTTGCAGAGCTCTCTGTCTTACGGATGTTCTGAACATTGTTCAGTTGAGAAACATTGTTTACACCATTTATCATCATAACGTCCTACCCCTCTACCCTTTAATTATCGGCAGATTCATCAGAAAGTTGAATAGTTTTTGTACCAGAGATGAAAATTGCAAACTCACCTTTAATAGAAGGCCTGCTTGTAAAATCATCCTTTAGTTTTCCAGCAGAACCGCTAACAATCTCCTCATGGAGCTTGGTCAGTTCCCTTCCAACAACTACGCGCCGTGTACTATCTATATCGGCAATGTCAGAAAGAAGTTTAGTAATTCTGTACGGAGATTCGTAAATAATTACTGCATCCCCTGTCTGCATTAATTCTCGCAGGCGGGAACGCCTTCTTCCTGGTTTGGGTGAAAGAAATCCTTCAAAAATGAGGGTTTTTCCACCGCTTCCGGCAACACTAATTAAGGTTGCAAACGCCGACGCTCCGGGAATTGGTACAACATCGTGCCCGGCTTCCCTTACCACGTCTACAAGAACTGCGCCAGGATCACTAATTCCCGGGGTTCCTGCATCACTTGCATAGGCTACAGACTTACCCTGATCCAAAAGCTCAACAATTTTGCTTCCGGCAGATTTTTCGTTCTGTGCCCTGCAGGAAATTAAAGGCTTTTTTATCTCCAGATGGTTTAAAAGCTGGAGAGTATGGCGCGTATCTTCTGCTGCAATTACATCAACGCTTTTAAACGTTTCTATTGCACGCAAGGTGATATCGCCCAAATTGCCTATAGGCGTTCCTACTATATATAGTACTGACACAATTATATTATAAACACAAAATGAAGGAATAACAAGAGATTTTTATTTATAATGCGCAAGGTCTACCCTTCTATCTTTTTAATTGTATTTTTCATTTTTCTAGTTTATACTATTATATAGACTACATACTTATGGAGTACTCGACAATGAGCAGCACAAACAATTCTAATCCAAATTCTATTTTTACATTTTCGGCAATCCATTTTATTTATTACATTTGCACTTTTCTGGTGCCTTTTGCAGTAAGCTGGGTGACCTTTGTTTACATGGGCGTTTTTTCGCTTAAAAATACCCTTATAGGCTTTACCTCTCCTTTTGCAATTGTGGGAATCATTCTTATTTACGGATTTATTCTCTACTGGTATTTTTCTCAGACGAAGAAAATGAAGCAGTTTGATCCTAAAAATCCTGAATCGGTAGTAAAAACAAACAAGGTTTACAAGCGTTTTCAGTCGGTTACATTGGGATTTGCCCTTTTAAATGCTTTTCTTTCTGCCTTTCTTGTTCAGGGTGCTTTTGCAGAAAAAAAGGTTTTTGTAGATACCCTGCCCCTTTATACTGTCTGCTGCGGAAACGTTTTTCTTATTGCCCAGGTTTTTTACAGCCTGCTGGTTCAAAAGTCTGAATATTCTCTTGCAAAGCTTCCTTACAGCAAAGAGTTTCAGTCTATGTCATTGGTTACCCGCTCTGTATTTATAAGCGTTTTTGGAGCTGTGGGCTTTATTCTTCTTCTTACAATTTCGCCGGTTCTTTCTTCGGCTTTGAGCAACATCCCTTCCCGTATACTTGTTGCAAAATATATTTTCCCGGAAGGTGTCCTTGGTGCAGTATTTATTGTAATTACAAGCCTTTTGCAGCAGCGCGCCATTGCCATTCGTGTTTTTATTATGAGGGATTTTACAAATCAGGTTGCAAACAGAGACTACACAGGAGAGCCTTTGCCTGTTACAACCCGTAATGAATTCGGACTTTTAATAAACGACC
>JAEEGL012132710.1_pt1 | contig 10155 bp, 10 predicted proteins | sample 9134231 | NCBI WGS metagenome assembly JAEEGL01 (sample SAMN16246548, study PRJNA631951) | gut metagenome | biome: gut microbiome; feature: rumen; material: fiber-attached | host: Bos | place: Iran: Karaj | collected 2018-10
CTCTTTGGGAGAGCCCGACCCGATGAGGATGGCCAGCAGCTCGGCATTGGACAGCGCCTCGGCCCCGAGCCTCATCAGTTTTTCGCGCGGGCGGTCTTCTTCGGCCCACTGATTGATGGAGAGCTTTTCCATAATTATTTGTAGAAATTCTTTTCAAAGGCAGTGAACTCGTCTTGTTTCAGTACGCAGCGTTTCCACCACGACTCAATGAAGCCGAAGCCATAGCCCATGAGCTGTACGAAAGCAGCGGGCACAGAGAGCAGTCCCACCCGCAGGCTCTTGTTCTTCAGGGCAGAATCGATGAAAATCACGAGGCTGTAGAGCAAAATAGGAATCCATGGCAACGCACAAACCCAATACCACGTACGCCAGTTGGGGGCATCGTAGTGCATCAGGGCGCGCCCCACGGCCGAAACGAGCACCAGAGCAATGACGCCAATAGTAAAAACGGCCGGTAGCAGATGAACCAGTTTCAGGGTGCCGGGATGGCGCTTCTCAAGATTGATGCGCGCAATGCCGCTGTTATACACCTGGCGGAAAAACTTGCGGAAGTCGGTGCGGCGCTTGTGCCACACCCACGCGTCGGCGAAAAGCCTCGGCTGGTGGCCAGCCTCCACAATGCGGTAGCTAAAGTCTATGTCTTCGCCAAAGCGCATCTTCGAGAATCCTCCGAGCTGCTGGTAAACGTCGTGGCGAATGCCCATGTTGAACGAGCGCGGATAAAATTTGTCGAGCTTTTTCTTGCCGCCGCGTATGCCGCCCGTGGTGAAAAACGAGGTCATGGAGTAGCTGATGGCCTTCTGCACATTGGTGAACGAGGGGTGCGAGGCGTCGGGACCTCCGAACGCCACAGCCGGCTGGCGGCTCATCTCGTCGTCAACGGCCTTCATGTATCCCTGCGGCAGCACCACGTCGGAGTCGAGCACAATGAGCATGTCGCCCTGTGCGCGCTGGGCGCCGTAGTTGCGGCTCTGCCCGGGGCCCGAGTTAGGTTTCGCAAAGTATTTCAGGTTCAGCTGCGGCTTGTATTTCTCTACCACCTCGCGACAGTCGCGCTGTGAGCCGTCTTCCACAATGAGCACCTCGAAATCTTTCATAGTCTGCCCGGTAAGGCTTCTGAGCAGTTCGTCCACCTCGTCGGGGCGATTATAAACAGGAACAATAATGGAATATTTCATGTGGGCAAAGATAAACATTTATTCCGATTTGGAGCCACAATTTCAAAATATTTTGTATTTTTGTGGCCAAAAAGAAACGATGTTATGAAACAGGAAGAAAAGACCCAGATAGAAAGTCGCATTGTGGATGTGCTGAAAACAGTTTACGACCCCGAGATTCCGGTGGACATCTGGAACCTCGGCATGATTTACAAAATCGACGTGAAAGACGACGGAAGCGTGGATGTGGATATGACTTTCACCGCCCCGTCGTGCCCTGCTGCCGACTTTATTCTCGAAGACGTGCGTTCGAAGATTGAGAGCGTTGAGGGAGTGGGCAGCGTCAACGTAAACCTGGTTTTCGAGCCGGTCTGGGACCAAAGCATGATGAGCGAGGAGGCGCGCGTTGAGCTGGGTTTCGACTAAGACCAACGCGCAGCACACTCCTTGGTTTTGCCAAAAGATAAACTAACACATCAGAACTGAAAGAACATGAACAAGAACATATATTTCCTTTCCGATGCCCACTTGGGCTCGTGGGCCATCGACCACGGACGCATGCAGGAACGCCGGCTGGTGAGATTTCTCGACAGCATCAAGCACAAAGCCGCGGCAGTCTATCTGCTGGGCGACATGTTTGACTTCTGGTATGAATGGAAATACACCGTGCCGAAAGGGTACACCCGTTTTCTGGGCAAGCTTTCCGAACTCACCGACATGGGTGTGGAGGTTCACTATTTCACTGGCAACCACGACATTTGGATGTATGGCTACCTGGAAAAGGAATGCGGGGTGATTCTCCACAAAAAGCCCACCACCACGGAGATTTACGACAAGGTGTTTTATCTTGCCCACGGCGACGGACTGGGCGACGAGAACAAGAGCTTCAGATTCATCCGCAGCATCTTCCATAACACCACGTGCCAGCGGCTGTTCTCCACCCTCCATCCGCGCTGGGCCATGTGGTTCGGACTCTCGTGGGCCAAACGCTCACGACTGAAAAGGGCCGACGGCAAAGAGCCACCCTACATGGGCGAGGACAAGGAAATACTCGTGAAATACACCAAACAATACATGCAGACGCATCCGGACATCGACTACTTTATCTATGGCCATCGCCACATAGAGCTCGACCTGATGCTCAGTCATAAAACGCGCATGATTATTCTCGGCGACTGGATTTGGCAATTCTCATACGTTGTCTTCGACGGCGAGCACTTCTTCCTCTCCGAATACGCCGAAGGCGAAAGCCAGATGTAAACCGCCGCAACCTGCTGCCACCATTCGCAGCCTGCGTATCTGTCAGGCCGACGGGCGCTGCCTCTCACGCGAGAGACAGCGCCCGTCGGCCTTTGTTTTCCCTTATGCTTTTCTGAGGGTTTCCACGATGCGGGCCATCTGGTTGGGAATGCGTATCTGCTGCGGACACTTCGAGAGACACTCTTCGCAGTCTTGACAAGCCTGCGCCCACGTCTTCTCGTCGGGAAGGGCAGCCCTCATCCCCTCGGCAAACTGCTGTTGTCTGGCCTGATAGTCGGCGGCTCCGCGGTCGGGCAAGGGGAGTATATGCTCATTGACGGCCTCGTTGTAGTAGGCAAAGTTAGCGGGAATATTCACTCCGTAGGGACACGGCATGCAATAGCTGCACGTGGTGCACGGAATGGTGGGGAAGCCTGCCATCACGTCGGCAATGTTAGCCAGCAGTGCGTTTTCGCTTTCAGTGCACGGGTCGAGGGGCGAGAAAGTCTCCACATTGTCGATGAGATGATCCATTCTGTTCATGCCGCTCAGGGTAGTAAGGATGTTTGTGTGCGAACCCACCCATCTGAATGCCCATCGGGCGGCACTGTCGTTGGGTCGCAGGGCTTTCAGCTGCTCGGCTTGCTCGCTCTGCAGTTTGCCCAGCGCGCCGCCACGCAGCGGCTCCATCACCACACACTGAATATCCAGCTTCTGACACTTGTTGTAGAGATATTCCGCGTCGGCGTCTTTCCTCCATCCGCCCTTGTTGAGCGAGGCGTGCCGCCAGTCAAGGAAGTTCATCTGTATCTGCACAAAGTCCCAGTGGTAGTCGTCGTTATGGTCGAGCAGCCAATCGAATACGCTCACATCGCCGTGGTAGGAGAATCCCAGATGGCGTATGCGGCCGGCTTTACGTTCTTCCAGCAGGAAGTCGAGCAGCCCGTTATCCATGAAACGCCCGTTGAGCGTGTCGAGCCCGCCGCCGCCGATGCTGTGCAGCAGATAATAGTCTATGTGGTCGGTCTTCAGCCGCTGAAACGACTGGTAGTACATGTTTTTCGAGTCTTCGAGCGACCATAACCGCTGGTTCTGGTTCGACATCTTCGTAGCAACGTAGTATTTGTCGCGCGGATGCCGCGAGAGGGCATTGCCCATGAGCACTTCCGAGCGGCCTCCCATATACATGGGCGCGGTGTCGAAATAGTTCACTCCGTGTTCAATGGCATAATCCACCAGCTGGTTCACCTCGTCCTGGTCGTTGGGCAGGCGCATCATGCCAAACCCCAGCAGCGATATTTGTTCGCCTGTGCCGTGCTGCACCCTGTAGGTCATGCGGTTTTCTACTGGCTGTTTCTTCTCGTTGTTCGCCAAGACGGCAAACGGTTCCATGGCCATCAGTGCCATGGCAGAGCCGGCACCCAGTCCCAGCCGCCTCAGAAACTCTCTGCGGCTCATCTCTTTGCTGTGCTTCTTGTTGTTTTCCATTTGTGCCATATTGTGTTAAGTCTGTGTTTGGTCAGCATAGCAAACATCCGCTTTCAAGCCGGTTCTGGCCCGCCTGCGGCAAAACAAGATAATCGTCACTTTGCCTACTTCTGTTTACTACTCTATCTGAGCGCAAAGATACACAATTATCTTGAAACCCCGTGCATGATTTTTGATAAAAAATCGAAAAGCGAAGGTCAGAGTTTCTGCACCACCAGCTCCGACGAACCATCTTCCAACGAGTTGTATGCATCGAAATGGATATGAGTGTCAGCGGGCACATTGTCTTGCGCCAAATTCAGCAAGTGGTTGGCGAGCGACATCAGCCCCTCTTTGTTGGCCGAAACAATCACCTCACGGGCCGACGACTCCACTTTTATCACGAAGCTGTCGGTCCAGTTAAGTTTGAGTCCGTCTTTACTGTATTCCGGAATTTCTAGGGTAATTTTCATAAGGGTAAAATGGTTGAAGATTTTGGGTATTTAAAATAGGAACAGAATGCACGGAATTCTCCGATGAAATGGGGATTTTTTGAAACTGCACGGTTGCAGGCCGGCCAGGGTCGGAACTTGTCTGACGGGGCTGCGTCAGCGGTGCGTCGGCGCGGGTAAACCGTATGCCGTGGTAGAGCGGTTGCCGGCCATGGCGGCTCTCGGGAATGAAATGCAGCCGCACGGCCCGTATATGGCGATTTTCGTCGAATTCATCGGCATTTTCCACCTTCTGACTGTCAATTTCCAGTTTGAGCAGGCCCCAATCGTCCAGGCGCACACGGTCGCCCTGCCGCAAGTGGTGGCCCACAGCCTCGGCCAACCCCACAAGCACAGCGATGACAGAGCCGCGCGAGGCACCTGTGCTGCGGCACACCTCGCTCACAATCTGGCGGGTCTCCACGGTCTGCTCGTGAACGGCTACAGCCTTGTAGCGGCCGTAGTTCTTCAGCGTGGGGCGGTTTTCTTTCGTAACTTTGTATTTCATGTTGAGCGATGGTTGGTGAATGATGATGGATTTTTCAAAGACTTTTTATTTGCCTCTCCGCGAGATAAAATCCGCAAGGCCGGGCCGGCGGAAATAACTCACGGCGGGACGCTCGAATTTTCTAGAAAATCTGAGCGCAAAGTTAAGCGTTATTTTCGTAATAGCGAAAAAGGCGCGAACATCTCACGGGTTAACGAACTTTAAAGTCTGGAACGGCGGGCGCGAAACAAGAAACCTGCGCGAAAAGGCGCGTGTCAGGACGACGGGCACCGCGATTGGGAAGGAGAAAATGGAGGCGGGAAATAGCAGCAAATCAAGAAAAAACATTATTTTTCGAAAAAAAGTGGGAAAAAGTGGAGGATTGTGGGGAAAAATATGTAATTTTGGAGCCGAATTGTGAATATAAGATGTACGTATGCGTTTTTTAGGAAACATAGAAGCCAAGATTGATGCCAAGGGAAGGGCTTTCCTGCCGGCCACGTTCCGCAAGGTGCTGCAAAGCGCCGGGTGCGAGCAGCTGGTGCTCAGGAAAGACATCCATCAGGACAGTCTTGTGCTCTATCCCATGGACGTCTGGAATGCTCAGATGGACGTGCTGCGCTCCTCGCTCAACCGCTGGAACAAGGCCCATCAGCAGATTTTCCGCCAGTTCGTGGCCGACGCCGAGTTGATTGAGCTCGACGGCAACGGTCGTTTCCTCATCCCCAAGCGATACCTGCGCATGGCGCACATAGAGCAAAGCCTGAAATTTGTGGGTGTTGACGACACCATCGAAATATGGAGCAATGACGAGGGCAACCAGCCCTTCATGGAAGCCGAAGAATTCAGCCGCGCCATGGAAAGCATTATGGGAGGTGAATAAGCCTTATGACCATTCCTACCGACAGCTATCATGTTCCGGTTCTCCTCGACGAGAGCATCGACGGGCTTGACATCAGGCCCGGAGGCACCTACGTTGACGTGACCTTTGGCGGCGGCGGACACAGTCGCGCCATTCTGAGCCGTCTGGGCAAAGACGGCCGGCTGTTTGGCTTCGACCAGGACGAGGACGTGCTCGGACAGGTGCCCGCCGACGAGCGTTTCACCTTTGTGCGCAGCAACTTCCGCTACCTGCGCAACTGGATGCGCTACTACGGCGTAGAGCAAATCGACGGTCTGATGGCCGACCTCGGCGTTTCGAGCCACCATTTCGACGACGGCAGCCGCGGATTCTCGTTCCGGTTCAAGTCCAGGCTCGACATGCGCATGAACCGGAGTGCCACCATGACGGCTGCCGACGTGGTGAACACCTACGACGAGCAGCAGCTCTGCAACGTGTTCCGCCTGTATGGCGAGGTGAAACAGGCGCGCCGCGTGGCGGCCCAGCTGGTCAGGGCACGGGCCGCACACAAGATTGAAACCACCCAGCAGTTCATCAGTGCCGTCACCGGCCGCACCATGACCGACGAAGACGACGCCGAACTTACCGAGAGCCGGCAGAAAAAAGAAATGGCCCGCCTCTTTCAGGCCCTGCGCATCGAGGTGAACCACGAGATGAGCGCCTTGCAGGAGATGCTCCAGGCCGCCACCGGGCTGCTCAGGCCAGGCGGACGGCTAGTGGTCATCACCTATCACTCGCTCGAGGACCGCATGGTGAAAAACATCATGAAGGCCGGCAACGTGGAGGGTCGCGTCCATCAGGACTTCTTCGGGCGTACCGAGTCGCCGTTCACGCTGGTGAACAACAAAGTCATCGTTCCCAGCGACGACGAGCAGGCCCGCAACCCGCGCAGCCGCAGTGCCAAGCTGAGAGTGGCGGAGAGAAACGAGGAATGAGAAGTGAGAAATGAGAAATGAGAAGTGAGAAAAGAAGAGTGCAAGCAGAATGAACGAAGAGAAGAAAGACATACAAAACCCCATAACGGCGGCAGAGCCACTGCCCGCCGACCATGCCATTGCTGACGAGGACGGAACCATTGTGCCTCCCGACACGCAGGTGAAAGCGCACAATGCCGCCTCGTCAACACCCAAAAACACCGCCAACAGCCCCAAGGCTGCCACGGCGACGGGCGGCGACGGGCCTGCCCGCGACGACGATGCCGGCAAAGACGCTGAAGCCAGCAAGAAAGCCGAGGAGAAAAAAGAGGAGAACTTCGGTGCGGCCCTGAAAGAGGCCATCCACGAGCAGGCCCGCGAGGACGAAAGCACCCTCACCTCGAGCGTCACACTCAGAAAGGTGCTCGGCGGCGACTTTCTCACCGCCTCGATGATCCGACGGCAAATAGGCATGATTCTCATCATCGTCGCCTTCACCATCGTCTATATCTCCAACCGCTACAGCTGCCAGCGCAATCTGCTGGAGATTGACCGCCTGAACAGCGAGTTGCAAGACGCCAAATACAAAGCCCTCTCGAGCAGCAGCATGCTGACCGAGAAATGCCGCGAGAGCCACGTGCTCGACATGCTGAAGCAGAACAACGACAGCCTGCTGCACATTGCCGACCAGCCACCTTATATTATTTATGTACCACAAAACTGATGAGTAGTTTGTTCGATAGAAAAAAAATAGTACCGCGCTATAAGATGATTGCCTACGTGATGTTGCTCCTGGGCATCGTCATCATTGCGCGGGCGCTCTACATCAGCACCGTCAAACGCGACTACTGGATGCAGGTGGCCTCGCGTCTGAAGAAAGACAGTGTGGTGGTGAAGCCGGTGCGCGGCAACATTCTGAGCTGCGACGGACGGCTGATGGCCAGCTCGCTGCCCGAATTCAAGATGTATATGGACTTCAAGGCCCTGCACGATGCCGGCAACGACTCGTTGTGGTACGACAAGCTCGACAGCATCTGCAACGGACTGAACCAGATATTCCCGCAAAAGTCGGCGGCTGAGTTCCGCACACTGCTCGAAACGGGCCACGCCAAGATGGCGCGCAACATGGCCATCTGGCCCCGGCGCGTGGACTACAGCACCTACAGCGAGGTGAAACGGCTCCCCGTATTCAACCTCATCAGCTATAAGGGCGGATTCCACGCCGAGGAGTTCAACGCCCGCAAGCGGCCCTTCGGCACACTGGCCTCGCGCACCGTGGGCGACATGTTTGGTGCCAAGGACACCGCCCGCTTCGGTCTGGAACTGGCCTACGACACCATTCTGCGCGGCACCAACGGACTGATACACCGCAACAAGGTGCTCAACAAGTATCTCGACATCATGGACACGCCGCCCATCGACGGTGCCGACATCGTCACCACGCTCGACGTGGGCATTCAGGACCTGGCCGAGCGTGCCGTCATCGACGAGCTGCGCGAAATCAACGGCAATGTGGGCGTGGCCATCGTCATGGAGGTGGCCACGGGCGACATCAAGGCCATTGTGAACATGGAGAAATGTCTCATCGAGGGGCGTGTGGAGTATCGCGAGCTGAAGAACCACGCCGTGAGCGACCTGCTCGAGCCCGGCTCGGTGTTCAAAACGGCTTCGATGATGGTGGCGCTCGACGACGGCAAGTGCGACACGTCGAAGGTTGTGGAAACCGGCGGTGGTGTCTATCACATGCACGGCCGCGACATGAAAGACCACAACTGGCGACGCGGCGGCTACGGTGCCATCACCCTGGCCCGCGGACTGGAGGTGAGCTCAAACATCGTGGTGAGCCGCATCATCGACGAGTACTACAGTGCCCACCCCGAGCAATTTGTTGACCGCATCTACAGCCTCGGCATTGCCGAAGACCTGCACATTCCGCTCAAAGGCTCGAGCCCGGCCAAGATACGCCGTCCCCGCATGGACAAAACCGGCAAGCACTGGGCCAACTGGAGCAAGACCGCACTGCCCTGGATGAGCATTGGCTACGAAACGCAAATTCCGCCCATTTCAACGCTCACTTTCTATAATGCCATAGCCAACAACGGCAAGATGGTGGCTCCGCGATTCATCAAGCACGTGTCGAAAGACGGACAAATCATACGCGAATTTCCCGTGCGCGTCATCAAGGAACACATTGCCAAGCCGCAGACCGTGAAGACCATGCAAACCATACTCGAACATGTGGTGAGCCAAGGCCTCGGCAAAAAAGCCGGCTCGCAATCGTTCAAGGTGGCCGGAAAAACCGGTACGGCACAGATAGCCAAGGGCGGCGGCTACCACAGTGGCACGGTGAACTATCTGCTGAGTTTTGCCGGATTCTTCCCAGCCGACAATCCCCGCTACAGTTGCATTGTGTGCATTCAGAAGTCGGGACTGCCTGCCTCGGGCGGCGGCATGAGCGGCGTGGTGTTCCATCATATTGCTGAAGGCATCATGGCGCAGAACATCAAGCTGAGCGTGGTGGATGCCCGCGATTCGACATCGGTCATGGTGCCCAGCATCAAGGACGGCAACATTCTGGCAGCCGACTACGTGCTCTCGCGCCTCAACGTGCGCACCGACGACGGCTGGAGCGGAAAATTCGCCGAGGGTGCCCCCATTTGGGGCAAGGGCACCGAAAACCGTGGCTCCGTGCAGTTGCAGAAGGTGAAGCACTACGGCAACGCCCATGTTCCCGACGTGCGCGGCATGGGTGCGCGCGACGCCGTGTTCATGCTCGAAAGCCGTGGCGTGAGGGTTCGCATCGAGGGCCGTGGCAAAGTCACCGAACAGAGTCTCCCCCCCGGACACTTCATCAAGAAAGGCGAAACTTGCCTGCTGAAACTTAAGTGAGTGAGGAGTGAGGAGTGAGGAGTGAGGAGTGAGGAGTTAAGAGTTAGGAGTTTAAATAGAAACGATATGAAACTGAAAGAGTTGCTTACGAACATCGTGCCGCTGAACGTCATCGGCAGCACCGAAGTGGAAATAACCGGCATCAACATCGATTCCAGACGCATTGCCGACGGACACATTTTCGTGGCCATCAAAGGAACGCAGGTAGATGGTCACAATTTCATCGGCAAGGCGCTGGACTTGGGTGCCGTGGCTGTATTGTGCGAAACGATGCCCGCCAACCTGAAAGCGGGCGTCACCTACGTGCAGGTGAAATCCACAGAGGATGCCGTGGGGCGTGTGGCCCCGCTGTTCTGTGGCAACCCCTCCAAAAAACTGCGCCTCGTGGGCGTGACGGGCACCAACGGCAAAACCACCATCGCCACCTTATTATATAATATGTTCCGCCGCATGGGCCACAAATGCGGATTGCTCTCCACGGTGTGCAACTATATTGAGGACGAGCCCATCCCCGCCAGCCACACCACGCCCGACCCCATCGAGTTGAACGCCCTGCTGGCACGAATGGTGGATGCAGGCTGCGAAGACGCGTTCATGGAGTGCAGCAGCC
>JAEEGL012313272.1_pt1 | contig 10155 bp, 9 predicted proteins | sample 9134231 | NCBI WGS metagenome assembly JAEEGL01 (sample SAMN16246548, study PRJNA631951) | gut metagenome | biome: gut microbiome; feature: rumen; material: fiber-attached | host: Bos | place: Iran: Karaj | collected 2018-10
CATGGAGCACTCTTATGCTGCGTGTCTGCATGATGAAGGTTGCTAACCATCTTGCTCACCGCTGTAAGGCTAAGTGTATTATTACCGGTGAAAGTGTTGGTCAGGTTGCAAGCCAGACTATTGAAAACATGACCGTTACCGAGCACTTTGCAGAGCTGCCTCTTCTCCGCCCTCTTTGCGGTATGGATAAGGAAGAGATTATTAAGGATTCGTATTTTATTGATACTTATGAAACTTCGATTCTTCCATATGAAGACTGCTGTGTATTGTTCAGCCCGAGACACCCGGTTCTGAGAGGACAGCCAGAAGAAGCCGAAGAGATTTACAAGAGCCTCGAGGTTGACGAGCTGATTGATAAGGCTTACAGAGAACGTGAGATTATTAAACTGACGGTGAATGGAGAGCCGGTGAAGAAGACGGACTAACAATGAAAGCTGAAGATAAAAAACTGATATATAACCTTCTCAAAACTGCAGACGCTTATGAATGCGGATATACCCGCGATAAATTTGCCGGGGAACCGGAGTTTACAGATGACACAGAAAATCCGGTGGTTGAGCCTGTCGAAAGTCGGTCGCAAGGCGACCTTACCAAGTTTGCTGACACAAACTTGCCACCAAATGAAAGTACACCTATAACAACCACCGATAACACCGTATCCACTGGCATTACTCTCGATGAGCTCAATGCTAAGATTCTGCGTTGTACCCGCTGCGGGCTGGCTCGTACCCGTAATAATGTTGTGCCGGGAATGGGTGTTGAGCATCCTGAGGTGCTTGTTATTGGCGAAGGTCCGGGACACGACGAGGATATGCAGGGACTTCCTTTTGTTGGTAAGGCCGGAGTATTGCTTGACCGTATGCTTGCTGCAATCGGACTGGACCGTAAGACTAACTGCTATATCGCAAACATTGTAAAATGCCGTCCGCCCGAGAACCGTAACCCTATGCCGGATGAACAGTCTGCCTGCTTCAGTTTTCTTGAAGCACAGATTCATATCTTAAAACCAAAGATGATTCTCTGCATGGGTAAAATCGCAATCGAAAAAATTACCGGTCAGAATATTTCTATAAATGCACAGCACGGAGAATTCTTTGAATACAACGGCATTCCTGTAATGCCAACTTATCACCCAAGCGCTTTACTCCGTAACGAAGAACTTAAACGTCCTGCCTGGGAAGATTTGAAAAAATTCAAACGACGTCTTGACGAATTACAATCTAACTAACGGCAGGTAGTTAATGCAGTATCTTGAAATCATACTGAATCTGCCTGTAAATCAGGGCTTTACCTATTCCTACATTCCTCCAGAAAAAGAAAAACCAGAGCTTGTTCCTGCAATCGGTAAACGTGCAGAAATCATGTTCGGAAATAAAAAGACGCAGGGCTTTATAATTAATATCAGCGACAAGCTTCCGGAAAATTGTCCTGTTGGCCCTGAAAAAATCAAACCTATTAAACGTGTTATAGACAAGGAGCCTCTTTTTGGAAAAGAGCTGATTGAAATGGCAAACTGGATTGCCCGTTACTATCTTTGTACTCTTGGTGAAGCAGTTTTTTCCATGATTCCAAGCGGCAGACGGGGAACGAGTGCCGGTGGTTTTGGCTTTGAGGAAGAAGTTGGAGAGAAGAAGAAAAATGAATTGTCGGATGAACAATCAAAAGCAGTTGAAGAAATTCTGAAGTCTGCGGTGGTTTCGATACGGCCTTCGGCCTACTCAACCACCGTACAAACCGGCTTATTTCATTATCTCTACGGACCAACTGGTTCCGGTAAAACTGAGGTTTTTCTTTCTCTTGCAGAAAAGATTCTTGAAATGGGAAAAGGCGTTATTTATCTTGTCCCAGAGATTGGCCTTACCGGCCAGGTTGTAAAAGCTGTATCTGAACGCTTTGGAAATACTGCAGCAGTTTTACATTCAGGACTTACTCCTTCACAGCGTCTTGCTGAATGGAACCGCATAATGCATAAGGAAGCACGTGTAGTTGTTGGAGCACGTTCTGCTATTTTTGCACCTGTACCTGACCTTGGGCTTGTAATTATTGATGAAGAACATGATGGTTCTTATAAATCAGGGAATAATCCGCGGTACCATGCGCGACAGGTTGCAATGCACCGCTGTACGAGTCTTAAAATTCCGCTCTTAATGGGAAGTGCAACGCCAAGTGTAGAAGCCTGGTATGGAATGCAAAAGGGTTCTATTGTAAGGCATACTCTAACCAAACGACTTGCCGGCGGTGAGATGCCGCATATTTCCTGTATTGATCTTTCATATTATCCTGGAGACGGATGTATTTCAAAACCGCTCGAAGAACAGATTAATAAAACACTTGAACAAAAACATCAGGTAATTTTATTTTTAAACCGCCGCGGCTTTACTCATTTTTTCCGATGTAATTCCTGCGGTTATGAGCTTAAGTGCAAAAACTGTTCTGTACCACTTACCTATCACAAAATTGAAAACCGCCTTCGCTGCCATTATTGCGGCTGGTCTACTACAACTCCGGAAAGCTGCCCACAGTGCGGCTCTCTTGATATTGGAAGCTCTGGCTTTGGAACAGAATTTATTGAAGCCGAAACCCGTGCTAAATTTCCGAACGCACGAATTATGCGTCTTGATACAGACATCTTAAAAAACAAGGAAGAACTGCTTACCTCTTTAGAAGATTTCCGCCAGGGAAAATATGATATTCTTCTTGGAACTCAGATGGTTGCAAAGGGACTCAACTTCCCTAACCTTCAGCTGGTTGGAGTTATACTTGCAGATGCCGGTCTTCACATGCCAGACTTCCGTGCAGGAGAAAGAACCTTCTCGCTGATTACTCAGGTTGCAGGACGTGCCGGCCGCTACTTCCCTGATGGAAAAGTTATTGTGCAGACCTACAGCCCTGGCCGTGGTCCAGTTCTTTATGCCTGCCAGAACCGCATAGAAGATTTTTACGGTAGTGAACTTGCAGAACGTGAAATGCTTGATTTCCCGCCATTCAGTCGTTTACTCAGGCTTGTCTTTAGAAGCTATAACAAAGCGCTTGCTGCACAAACAGCACAGGATGCAATAAAGATTTTAAGTGAAAGCTCACCGCGTGGTATGGAAATAATAGGACCGGCGGAATGTCCTATAGAAAAAATCAACTCAAGCTGGAGATATCAGATTCTTTTAAAGGGTGGCTCAATTGTTCCGCTGCAGACTGCGGCACGTAAACTGCTTTTTGAATATACGCATAATCAAAATGTTTATATTGAATACGATGTAGACCCGGTAAGTTTACTATAGATGCTGAAACAAGTTCAGCATGACAGCACTGAACATTATACGTGTCGACGTATACCGTCGAATTTTATTTCATACAAAAAAAGTCCGTTTGGCGGTGCAGTAACTCCGGCCTTTGTTCTATCTTTTGCTTCCAGGATTTTTTTCATTGCATCTTCCGGTGCATTTTCTTTATCGAGGTTTACGAGAGTTCCGGTTAATGTTCTAACCATCTTCCACAAAAAGGCATTCGCTTCAATTTCAAATACGAGTAAATCTTTTCCCCAGCGATCCTTCTGCAAAAAGAATCTTGCACCATCTATGTAGCGGTTATTTGAAAGGCTGTCATCTCCGCTTGCTGCAAACGAAGAACAGTCCAGCTCCCCTTTAAGACATTCGCAGTATTTATTAAGACGTTCAATATCTGGAGTATAGTTTTTTACACGCCAGCAGAAGCGAAGATTATCAGCCGTAACATTTCCATTTAAATCAGTTGAAATAAAATATCTGTATACACGACTGGTTGCAGACTTACGTGCACTAAAATCTTCTGGAACTTCCTTAGCATCTACAATTCTAACATCATCAGGTAAAAAAGCATTAAGTGCCCTTACATAGTTTTCTGCAGGCATGGAAGCAAGAGGTGAATAAAAATTAGCAGCCTGACCTACAGCATGCACTCCGCTATCTGTACGACCGGAACCGTAAAGAGTAGTTTTTTCTTTATGGATTTTTTCGAGAGCCTTTTCAACTTCCCCTTGAACGGTTCTTCCAGCTTCGCCGCCATCAGCATCATCCTGACGCTGCCAGCCGCAAAAGTCTGTTCCATCATAGGAAATTGTAAGGAGAATATTTCTAGAACTCATCGTCATTTACAAGCTTAGAAAGATTATCGTAAAGGTTACGGGCATGCTCAAGCAATGGACCAGGTTTACTCTTTGAAGATTTACCTAAACCAAAGATACGGGCAATTGCAGTTTTAGATTCGCTGAGTTTTTTCAGACGCATCTGAATATCATCCTGTTGACCGTATTTATATTCAAGAAGACCACAAAGATAAATTACACCATCCCAGCCATAGTTCTTATCAATGTCAGGGCCCATATTATTTAAGGTTGAGCTTTTTTCAACACGTTCAGTTTCATTAATTACAGCCTGCTGATAGAAGAACAAAGCCTTGCTATAGAACATCTTTGAAATCAAATCAAAATTATGCCCTGCACAATGCTGATTAATTTCTGCAGTAAGCCAGGCAAGACGAAGTGTAAGAATTGCTTTTTTCATAGTTGGTAGAGTGTAAGCACCCATATCATCATAAGTCTGGAGAGCAAGATAGTACATTGCAGTTCCATCATAAAGAGTGCGTTCATGCTTTAAATTGTAATAAGGGAAAATTTCTTCGCAGGTTTTATGGCGTTTTTCTGAGTGTTCAAAAAGCTTGTCAGCATCATCAGGATCCATTTTTTCTGTAAAGTCATTCCATAAAAGTGCTGTATAACAGTTAGGACAAACACCAATTTCATAAATAAGAGGATAAATGCGACCAAACTTTGCAGACGGCTCATAAATACGGTGAAGCTCTTCTGTAAGACCGCCGGCAATCATACGTCCGTTACCGCTTCGCATTACTTCACGTTCAAAAGGCTTTTTACAAACAGGACATGTAACCTTATCTTTTGACCAATAAGAAATACTTGCCTTTTTTTCTGGACCTGCTTTTTTTGTAGCCATTTATTTCCCCCTTATTTATGCTCAAGCACAACGAATGCAACTGCATATTCCTTTTCATGACTAAGAGTCACAAAAGCATTACATTCGCCGAGACGTTCCTTCATAAGCGAAAGAGCTTCTCCCTCTATATTCAGTAAAGGCTTACCTTCACTGTTATTTGTTATATACACATCCTTTAAGCTAAAGCCTGTTATACCAGTTCCCAGAGCTTTAGAAAAAGCCTCTTTTGCTGCAAAGCGCACTGCATAATGCTGGCATTTAGCAGAATCTGATTTTGCAGTTGAAAACTCCTTTTCATTAAAAAAGCGTTCCAGCATTTGTGGATTCTGAACCCATTTTTCAAAACGCTTAACTTCTGCAATATCAGTTCCAATTCCTGCTATCACTACTCTGCTCCACCTTCAGCTGCATCAGCCTTTTCTACAGACTTACGAACGATAGTTAGCGTCAATTCATCATCAGATTTTTCAATGAGATTCAAATTAGACGGAAGAACATATCTTAAAGGAAGCTCGTAAGTTCCAGGTTCATAAACATCACGAAGGTTTACCTGAACAGCATGCTTTGAAAGAATATAATCTTCAAGCACAGGCATAGAACCAGAAAGTTTAATTGAAATAAGAGGAAGCTCACCTGCAATTTCAAGACCATCATCAAGATTAAGAACTTCTACATTTATATCTGTAAAATCTCTTTCCATTGTTTTTGGTTTTACACTGACAGTAGCTTTTATTGGTTCCTCTTCGGTTATAACAAGCAGCTTATTTGGCTTTTGATATGAAGTTTCTGTTGTAAAGTTTGTCTCAGCATTTGAAACATTAAGTCTTGTTGTAAAAATCTGTTCGGTAGCATTAACAACAGATTTTGGACCTGAAATTTCTATTGTAGATGGAGACATTGTAATTGACTCAATTTCATAGCCGTGCGCAACTTCACCAACAATTGAAGGTGCAATTGGAACATATTTGATTGCTTTTGTATCTACATCAATTGTAATTGAATCATCCTTAAGTTTTACTTCAAAAGGATCATACTCTTTAAGCTTTTCAGCCAGAGTAATTTTTACAGGCAGCTTGTAGGTTCCTTTTTCTGTAATTGCATCAAGACTGATTGAAGCTGAAATATCAGCTGGAGAAACTGATTTAATAGTTTCATCGCTTGCACGAACTACAACAGATACAGAACCTGGAACACTGCCAACGTGCATTACCATTCCGTCTTCAATAATCTGAAGCGGAACTACAAAGGTTTTGGAATCAATTAATGAAGCCTGATGGAAGAAATAAAGAAAGATTGCAATTACAAGACAGATTACCTTTGAAGGCCATTTATCGAGGATTTTATCAAGCAAATGTTTTGTGTTCATCTACAGTATCCTCCAGTACCTGAGCTTCAGAAGTAATTTCAAGAAGATTTTCAAGAATCTTTCGAACCTCTTCGAGAGTTAAGTCATAATTCAGTTTAGAATCGTAGGCCAGCGAAAGAGCACCTGTCTCTTCCGACACAACAAGAACAACGGCATCAGAAACTTCTGAAAGACCAAGAGCTGCACGGTGACGTGTACCAAAGGTCTTTTTGATTGTGTAGTTTTCTGAGGTTGGAAGGAAGCACCCGGCAGCAATCAGTTTACCACCCTGAATAAAGCAGGCACCATCATGAAGAGATGTATCCTTACCAAAAATTGTCATAAGAAGGCTCGAAGACAAATCAGCATTTAAGCGGGTTCCAGTCTGAATGATATTTTCCAGCTGAGTATGGCGCATAAAAACTGCAAGCATACCGCGCTTCTGCTGTGAGAGCATTTCTGCAGCAATAAGAACTGCATCAACGTAAGTGTGGCGTGAACGTGTACCAAAGGCAAACCATCCGTTCTGTCCGATTCGGATAAACAGCTTACGGATTTCCGGCTGGAAAATCAGGGCAAAACCAATTACAAGAGCCGGAGCAATAATATTCATGAGCCAGAGGATTGTCTGAAGCTTTAACAGAACTGCAAGACCGTATACGATTACAACGATAAGAAGCGATTTAAGCATCTGGACGCCGTTTGTTTTTGAGATAAAATCGTATGCTTTATACAGAATGAATGTCATTACAGCAATGTCTAAAAATGGCCGAATGAAATCATAAAGGTATAAAATTCTGTCAAAACCTAACATAGTACAACCTTAAAATAATTATACTATATTATCGGAGAAATTTCATCACATTTAAGGTATCAATTGCAGAAGAAACGTCGTGAACGCGGATAATTTTTGCACCCTTCTGTACGCTTATGAGGTCTGCGGCCAGAGTTCCGGCAAGGCGTTCTTCGGTCGGGCGGCCGGTCATATCGCCAATACAGCGCTTTCTCGAAAGTGCCATAAGAACCGGGTAACGTCCAGAACAGATTGAAAGAGGCTCGCGTATAAGCTCAAGATTCTGTTCAAGAGTTTTATCAAAGCCAATTCCAGGGTCAAGAATGATTTTATCTGAAGCAACGCCGTTTGCAAGGCAGAAAACAGCACGCTGTCCAAGGAATTCAGAAACCTCTTTTATTCCGGCGGCTCCAGTATGCATAAGAATTACAGACACACCTGATTTAGCTATAAAAACTGCAGACTCTTTTGAAGGCTCAGTTGCAGCAGCGGCAGTTCCGTCAGAGGAAGCTGATTCATTTCTTTCAGGACGAGCTACTCCGCTTAAGGCTGTTATGTCGTTCCAGATGTCTGCACCGGCTGCAAAAGCGGCTTTAAAAACAACCAGCTTATTTGTATCTACGGAAATTGGAATACTTGATTCACGGCGAACTGCTTCGATAATCGGAATTACACGTCCAATTTCCTCTTCAACAGAAACAGGAGTATAACCAGGACGGGTGGACTCGCCGCCGATGTCGAGAATATCTGCGCCCTCTTTGATTAACTGAAATGCACGTTCTACTCCGCCGCGACTCTCTGAATAAAAAGAGTCTGGTGTAGCATTTACTATTCCCATTACAAATGCCGGACGTTCCGTTGCGGCATGCTTTTTACCAAGCTTTAATTGCAGCATTCTTTGACCGCCTTCTTTATGTGAGCCGGAGAAAGTCCTGCCATTTCCAGGACCTCTTCGCGCGTTCCATGTCCATAGAATTTATCTTCAAAACCAAGAACCTTTGTATTTGTAATTCCCTTTTCTGCAAGAAGGCCGGCAAGATATTCACCCATACCGCCGATTATAACTCCATCCTCAACAAAAACAACACCTGCATATTTTGACGCAAGTTCAATAAAGTAAGTTTCATCAAATGGTTTAATAAAACGGAGAAGATAAATATCAGCATATCCACCATCAAGCAAAACAGAACGAACAGCTTTTTGTACCTCGCTGTACATACCGCCTGTCGCAACAATCAGTATCTTATTTTTCTTGGCCTCAAGCTCGGCCTCGCTGATATTTTCTATCGGAAATTCTGTACAAGGAATTAGTATACCGCGGCCAAGCTCAACTGGCTGGCTCATTTGCGGTACTTCTGTAGGACAGGTCAATTTCGGATATCTTATTACTACTGAAGTTCCTTTTTCAACAGCCCACTCAAAACAAAGCTTCAAATCAGCCGCACTGCATACAGTCAAAAGCTCCAGCTCTGGAATCGGGCGGAAAAGTGCAATGTCATAAATTCCCTGATGTGTTACTCCATCAGCCGGTACAGCACCTGCTCTGTCGAGCATAAAAACTGCATGAGATTTTTGAAGGGCAATATCATGAATAAGCTGATCTACAGAACGCTGAATGAAGGTTGAATAAATGCAGACTATCGGAACCTTACCGCCCTTACTTAAGCCACCTGCAAACGTAACTGCATGCTCTTCTGCAATGCCAACATCAAAAAAGCGCTCTGGGAATTTATGAGAAAAAGCTGAAAGACCAGTCCCTTTGGCCATGGCGGCAGTAATTGCAACAATATCAGGATTATTTTCACCCTCTTCTACAATCAGGTTGCTGAAGGCTTCTGTAAAGCTTTCGGTATCAAATTTTTCTACAGTACCATCGCTAATCTGGAAAGGACCAATTCCATGGAAAAGCTCCGGATTATTTTCTGCAGGACTGTAGCCTCTTCCTTTTTTAGTAACTACATGAACTACAACCGGGCGGTGAAGCTTGCTTACACGACGCAGTTCTTTTTCCAGAGAAGCTTCGTTATGTCCGTCGAGAGGCCCCACATATTCGAACCCCATATCAACAAAAAGATTATTTGTAAGCAGAAGACCTTTAAGCGCACGTTTAAGTCGGAAAATCAGTTTTTCAAGACGGTGTCCAAGATAAGGAATCTTATCGATAGCTTTATCTACACGGTAACGGAAGGTCTGGTATCCGGCAGTCATGGTAAGGCGGCTGAGGTAGCGGGAAACCGAACCGGTATTGTGGTCTATAGACATCTGATTATCATTGAGAACTACAATCAGATTTTTGCAAAGCTGACCAGCATGTGAAAGTCCTTCAAAAGCCATACCGCCGGTAAGAGCACCGTCGCCAATTACGGCAATAACCTTTCCATCGTCGCCATTGAGTTCGCGAGCGGTAAGAAGGCCAAGTGCGGATGATATTGAAGTTGATGAATGTCCGTTTATAAAAAAGTCGTGAACGCTTTCGTTTTTGTTTGTAAAGCCCGAAAGTCCGCCCGCTTTTCGCAGGGTCGGAAACTCTTCATATCGGCCGGTAAGAAGCTTATGAGTATAACACTGATGACTTACATCCCAGACAATAGCATCCTGAGGGCTGTTGAAAACGCGGTGCAGGGCAATTGTAAGTTCAACAACACCAAGATTACTTGCAAGGTGTCCGCCGTTTTTTCCAACAACATTGATTATGGTAGTACGGATTTCCTGAGCCAGCTGCTTGAGTTCTTTTTGAGAAAGCTTTTTGATGTCTTCCGGCGAATGAATCTTTGAAAGTAAAATTTTTATACCCCAAAAAACACGGTGGTTGAGCCTGTCGAAACCACTTGTATTCTTATAAACGGTGGTTTCGATACACCGCGCTTTGCGCGGCACTCAACCACCGTCGTAATCTTATAAAAAAAGACCGCGTATTACGCGGTCTTTCAACACATAGTCTCGACCTAAAAACTACTTGCTCTTATGTCGATTACGTCTAAGCATCTTCTTTCGCTTATGTGTCGCCATCTTCTGGCGCTTTCTTTTCTTTCCAC
>JAEEGL012846610.1_pt1 | contig 10155 bp, 8 predicted proteins | sample 9134231 | NCBI WGS metagenome assembly JAEEGL01 (sample SAMN16246548, study PRJNA631951) | gut metagenome | biome: gut microbiome; feature: rumen; material: fiber-attached | host: Bos | place: Iran: Karaj | collected 2018-10
AGGACTTTGGAAGAATTCAGGCGATGCACGGATCGATATCGAAGGGAAGCGGAAAGCGGCAAAACCCTGGAGGAACTGATCACCGAAAGCGGTGAGGATGAGCAACGCCTGTGTGTAGCAATATAACAAACTCTTAGGGAGGTAGAAAGAATGAGTAAGATCGCAGTAGTTTATTGGAGCGGTACCGGTAACACACAGGCAATGGCGGATGCCGTGGCCGAAGGCGCAAAGGGCGCAGGTGCAGAAGTGACCGTACTTGGTGCATCAGAGTTTAATGCTTCTAAAGTGGCGGAATTTGATGCCATCGCATTCGGATGTCCGGCCATGGGCTCCGAAGTTCTTGAGGAATCGGAATTTGATCCCATGTTTACGGAAGTGGAGACTGCCCTGTCCGGCAAAAAGATCGCCCTGTTTGGTTCCTATGGCTGGGGCGAGGGTCAGTGGATGCGGGATTGGGAAGATCGCTGCAAAGCGGCAGGGGCTGTTCTTGTATCGGATAGCGTGATGGCCAATAATGCACCCGGAGATGATGAGATCGCAGGCTGCAAGGCACTGGGCGCAGCTCTTGCATAATTGCTCTTTGTACCCGTTTGAGAAAGAGGGGATCCGCAGATATTGCGGATCCCTTTTGGTTTGCATAGTTTGCGCAATGGCCCATTCATACGGGTGAAAAAAAGTATGTCGTCATTTATAATGATACGGTGAGAAAACGGAAGTGGTACATCATTTTTTGAACATAACCCTATCGCTTAATGGATTTGATGAGGAAGGGTTCTTTTTTACAATGAGCATACCAAATAACTTATGGAGGGTAATGTAGTGAAAACGATCAAAAAAGTAACAGCATTATTGATGAGTTCCATGATGATCGCCGGTATGCTCTCAGGCTGCGGAAGCACGGAAACGGGGACTGAGGCGGCTTCGTCCGGGAACACCGCAAAGGAGACAACTGCTCCGGCGGGAGAAGTGAAGGGGGAGAGTAAGAGCGATGGCAAGAAGACCATCGTTACCGTCTGGACGAAAGATCGTCACGATGCGGAGTATCAGCAGGCAAGAGTGGATGAGTACAACGCAACGAATACGGACAACATCGAAGTTCGCTATGAGATCTATTCGGATAACTATCCCCAGGCTATTGATATTGCGTTCCAGAGTAATGAGGCTCCGGATATCATGGTCCATCAGGCAGCGGTCTTTAACAACTATGTGAATGCCGGTAATTTCGCAGATCTGACTCCTTATATGGATGATGAGTTTCTTTCCGTATTTGGGGACTGCCTTGTGGAAGGCGTGAACGTCATCGACGGAAAATGTTATTTTGTTCCCACGGCAGCCACCACATGCAGACTGTTTTATAACAAGAACATTTTTGAAAAAGCAGGGATCGCAAATCCTCCCGCTACGTTGGAAGAAATGGTGGAGGATGCCAGGATCATCACGGAAAAGCTTTCCGGAGAAGGGATCTATGGCTTTGCTGCGAATTTAAAGAGTGCCAGTTCCGCCCTCAGCCGTTCGCTGATGCCCATGGCGGAAAGAAGTCTTGGCAATCACATGGGATTTGATTTTGCAAAGGGTGAGTATGATTTCACTGTTTACGCGCCCTTGGTGGAAGCCTGGAGGATCCTTGTGTCTGACGAGTGTGCGTTCCCCGGATGCGAGTCTTTGGATATCGATCCCTTAAGAACACAGTTTGCAGACGGCAAGATCGGTATGTATATGTCTTATACCCATGCGGAACCCGGTGTATATGAGAACCAGTTCCCCATGTCCGATGAGTGGGGCTGTGCAGAGATCCCGGTACTTGGCGGAAATGTAATGGGTGCAGAGAATTACACGCCCAATAACGGCTATCTGTTCAATGCCGCCAGTGAAAACCTGGATGCTGCATGGAAAGCTTATGTTGCTATTTTTGCCAATGTGGAGAATCTGGCAGGTTACTATAGTGAAGGCCTTGGCATTTCTTCCGTGGATGCGGTGATCGCAAAAGCTACTCCGAAGGCGGTTTATGCAGAAAATCCCAATCTTCTCCTTGGCGAGAACGATAAGGTATGGCCCAAGGCGCCTCATGAGAGCAATGTGGATGCGGTCGTGGTGGAAGGAAAAGACATGTACACCACCCTGGGTGAACTGATCTATCTGGATGTGGATATTGAGACTGAGCTTCAGGCCCTTACGGACAGATACAATGATGCGTACAGAAAAGGCATCAGTGACGGTATCGGTAAGGAAGTGAAGATTGCCGGATTTGATCCGCTCAATCCTTAAGACAAAATGGGGGGCTGAAATATGCCCCCCTTTCAAAAGAATTCTCTGTCGATTTGGAGATAAAAATGAATAAGAAAGTTCGGGAAAATCTAAGATCTTACAGCTTGCTGCTGCCTAATCTTATTTTTTTTATCCTTTTTTCCGTATATCCGGTGTTTTGGACACTGAAATTTATCTTTTACCAGTACGGTGGATACAGTGTTTCAACACCGAAATTTGTGGGATTTGACAATATCCTCCGGGTATTTCGGGATACCACATACTGGCAGGCTGTAAAACACACCTTTGTATACGCCGGTGGAAAGATCCTGCTTACCATACCTCTGGCTTTTTTCCTGGCCATGATCCTGAACACAAAGAGAAAGGGGAACGGGCTCTTTCAGAGCATCATCTTTATTCCCACCATCATGAGCGCAGCCGTTATGGGGCTTGTGTTCTATCTTCTCTTTAACGTTTACAGCGGACAGATCAATACCTACCTCCTTGATCTTGGGATCATCAGCAGGCCCATTAACTGGCTTGGCAGGGAACATGCCATGAAAACCCTGATCATTACCGCGGTCTGGGGAGGTGTTGGTAACTACATGGTCTATTTCCTTGCGGGACTGCAGCAGATCTCGGAAGAAGTTTTAGAGAGTGCGAGACTGGATGGAGCAAACAGGCTCCAGATGATCTGGTATGTCACCATCCCCATGCTCGGACCCATCTTAAAGGTCATCCTCATGCTGTCCATCACAGCAGCTTTTTCGGACATGAGTAACGTTATGGTCCTGACAGAAGGCGGTCCCACCAATGCCACCATGGTCATGGCTCTTTACGGTTATCAGTTCTTCTTTCCAATCTCGGCATCGGCCGCTGTGAACCCGCAGTACGGATATGGTGCGGCCGTCAGCTTTGTATCTGCCCTGATCGCAGGTGTTGTCACGGTGTTATATCTGAAAGTGTCCAAAAAACTGGACGAAAATGTATAGTCCTCTGCGGTATCGCAACGCAGAGAAAGGCTTGGATCTGCTATGAAAAAAACGAAAGATAGAATCCTGGGTGTGGCCTCCTATGCCTTTGTTGCGGCGATGGTGGTATTTACCCTTTATCCGATCTTATATGCGGTGATCGGGTCCTTTAAGACAAACGCGGAACTGACGCTTGGAGCGCACTTTCTGCCGGAGACCTGGCACTTTGAGAACTACTACAAAGCTTTTGTACAGGCAAATTTCCTGAAATATACCATGAACAGTGTGGTAGTCAGTGTTTCCGTAATGATCATTGCTACCCTGACATCGGCTCTTGCCGGGTTTGCCTTTGCGCGAAGGGATTTTTTCCTGAAAAAGTTCTGGATGACTCTGTATGTTGGGTTGATGTTTATTGCGCTTGGGTCGGTAACCCTATATCCGATCTACACCATGCTGATGAAAATGGGGCTTAATAAGACCGTTGCGGGACTTGTACTGGCGCTGGTGGGTGGACAGGCTGCTAACGTAATGCTGGTCAGCGGTTTTGTAAAGAGTGTTCCCCTGGAACTGGATGAAGCCGCCATCATTGACGGATGCAGTGTATACGGTATCTTTTTCCGGATCATCCTTCCAATCATCCGGCCCATTTTGGGAGTTGTGGCGCTGTTTTCTTTCCGGCATGCCTGGAATGATTACATTACCACACTCATCATGAGTATCTCGCTGCCAAACCTCAGAACCCTTACGGTGGCAGTGGTACAACTGAAATACTCCGTAAACGCGGCAGCTGAGTGGCATATTATGCTGGCGGGTGCATCCATTGCCATCATTCCTATCCTCATCGTGTACTTTTTCTGCCATAAGCAGTTTATCGGCGGGCTGACGGCAGGTTCCGTGAAAGGATGAGTCGAAAACCGCGCCCTGAAAGGCGGTGATAAGGTATAATGAACGCGGAGGGCTGACACCGTGAAATTCATACGAAACAGAAAGTTCAAAGCAAAGATCATCATTCTTATCGCCGTCATAACTGTTTTTAACGGCCTTGTTTCCGGTATGCTCTTTTCCGGGTATGCAGCCTCAGATACCATCGAAAACTACTGCGAGTCCTCCGAGGACCTGGTATGGCAGTTCAATGAATACATTGGAGAGAGCCTGTATGGGATCACACGGAAGGTTTATGCCCTAAACTCGAATCTGTCCTTTACGGATCCCATGAACAAATTTCTGGCGGATCCGGCAAGTGTGAATAAGGCTGTTCTCATGGGGGACATTGCGGAAGAGATCAGCGAACTGGTCAACAGCAATGATCTCATCAGTTACGCTTTCATCCACACAAGACTTGGGGACTTTGATAACTTTATCAATATACGTGATCAGGAAGCACTATTTGAAAACTCCGAGATCTACCGGTACTTTGAGGAACATCCCAAGGACGGGATCGCCTGGTTTCCGGCATCGGAAAGCTATATGTACAAGACCAATGAGATCATCATTCCCGTAGGGTATCGTTTTGCTTTCGGAACGGACAATATTTACGTGGTGGTGGCTATTTCACGAAACAAACTGGACGAATATGTAAGAGATACACTGGAGTCTTATGACCATGTGTACATCTTAGATGAGAATAACCATGCCATCACCGGAGAGGATGTCGGAAAAGAACTGGCGGAAAAGATCCGGTGGGAAGAACTTGAAAGTGAAAATGCCAAATGCGAGAAGATCACGCATAACGGCGAGTATATGGTCACTTCCTCCGTGGTCCGTTCCAATGGCTGGCGGATCATTGCAGTGAAAAATATGGATGCGCTGACGGGGAATATCAGAAAACTCAGACTGTTCGTGGCATTGTCGCTGGCGGCAAGTACTTTGGTCTGCATTATTTTTTCCGTACTGATGGTACGCAGGATGACAAAGCCTTTAAGTGAGCTGGCAAACGTCATGAAAAACGCGCCAAGAGGCGGCGAAGATACCAGTTTCCACTATGAGTACAATGACGAAGTGGGAGAACTGGCAAGCAGTTTTAATCTGATGATCCGTGAGATCAATACGCATATTGAGGAACTGGCTGCTGAAAAAGAAGCCAAGCGCGTGGCAGAACTGAAGGCCCTCCAGGCTCAGATCAATCCTCATTTTTTGTATAACACGCTAAACGCCATCACCTGGCAGGCGGCGGATATGGGAGCAACGGAGATCAGTACGTTATCCAATTCCCTTGGCAAGTTCTTCCGGCTCAGTCTTAATCACGGAAAAGAACTGATCGCCCTGGCAGATGAGTTTGAGCACACGAGGAGCTACCTGGAGATCCAGAAGATCAGGTACAAAAGTAAGTTTGAATACCGTTTGGATCTTAAGGATTATCTGAAGGATCTGATCATTATCAAATTGGTGATACAGCCGCTTGTTGAGAATTCCATCTACCACGGCATCAAGGAACTGGATCGTAACGGTATGATCACCGTCAGTGCAGAGAGACTCTTAAGCGATACCGGCACTCCCATTATCCGAATCATCGTTGAGGACGACGGAAAGGGGATCCCGGCGGAGCATTTATCCGTGATCAACGGACTGTTAAAAGAAGGAAAGAGTGACGGTAACACCGGTTATGGGATCTTTAATGTCAACGAACGGATCAAACTATACTACGGAGCCGAATATGGGCTTTTCTTGGAAAGCGTGGAAGATCGGTATACGCGGGCAATTTTAACAATACCGGAGGTAAAAGCGGGTGCTTAATCTGATCGTAGCGGATGATGAAGAATATGTCAGAGACCTGATCGTAAAATGCATCAACGGCTTTGCGGATTTTCATGTAGCCGGTGTCGCATCAAACGGTAAGGAGGCCCTATCGGTCATCGAACAGGTAAGACCGGACATTGTTGTCACGGATATCTGCATGCCCGGGATCAGCGGTCTTGAATTGATCAGGACCCTGAAGGATCGTTATCCGGATGTAAAGACGGTGATCATCAGCGGTTACGATGAATTTTCCTATGCAAAATCTGCCATGACCCTCGGGGTGTCCGATTACCTTTTAAAGCCTTTTTCTCCGGCTGAAATTGAAGAAGTCCTGAAAAAGATCAAGTCGGAACTGGAGGCACAAAATGCCCTCAGCAAGAACCTGTCGGAAATGAAAATGAGATTGGAAGCGTCGGAAAAGAACGAGCAGAATGCCTTTCTTTACAGTCTTATTATGGCCAAAACGGTGACGGAGAAAGATCGTGAAGAGGCAAAGCGTCTTCACATCTTCGAAGAAGATGTGCTTTATTGCACCGGGATCGTAAAAGTCAAATCCGGAAATCCGGATATGATCTATGAGCTGATCGATATTTCCAAGCAGGAACTGTTTGATGATCGGATCCGTGTTTGCGTGCTGCCCGGGAACGGAAAGCATATCATCTTTGTGTTTGCTTCCGCGTACCGTCAGCAGTCCCTGTTTCATGCAAAGATCAGGGAGGGCATTGACAAGCTGGCATCCAGTGTGGAAAAGCATTACAAGACCAAAGTGTGGTGCGCTCTCGGTAACGTTTATAATGACATAGCCATGATTCATAAGTCATATGAAGAAGCAGTGCTTGTGTGGAAGGGCGTGCTCAATGAGAGTGAAGCCACCATTTCTTTCAAGGATCAGGAAAATGCGGAAAAGATCGCATCTTCCGACCGCGTTCAGAGACCGAAGGAGTTAGAGAGCAGCCTGACGACCTGTATCCGGATGGGACAGGCACAGAAGGCCAAAGAAGTTCTATCCCAAATTATGGATTTCTATTCCGGCTTTTCCGTGGAACTCATGGATTACGTGGGACTTTCCCTGATCGATCTTGTGTTTTCCATCTCCGCAGCCCTTTCCGCAACTTCCAAAGAGGCAGGGATCGTTGACGACGAAGAAACAATTGAATATCTGAAACAGCATATGACTTCCGGCAGTTTGATGGAAGCCAAAAACGTGCTGGAAAAATATGTGGACAGATGCTGCGAGAGCTTTTCCCATGTGTATGAAAATCAGGGGGAGAAGATCGTGGACAGCGTGAAAAAACTTGTGGAGGACAATATCGGCAATGAGGAATTTGGCCTCGAGACCGTGGGCGATGCCCTGTTCTTCAGCGTAAATTATATACGCCAGATCTTTAAGACAACTACCGGTGAGAGCTTTATGGAATATCTCATCCGCCGGCGCATGGAGCAGGCCGCATGCCTCCTCGATGGAGGAGACCGGAAAGTGGCGGAAGTGGCACTTTTGTGCGGATACAGCAATCAGCGCTATTTTGCCAGCGCATTTAAGAAATATTACGGGATGACTCCCACCGAGTATAAAGAGGGCGTGAGAAAATGAAAGGATTTTTATCATGGCCAAAATGTTACCGGAGTACAGGTCCAGTGATGTGATCACCCGTTATGGGGAAGGTGTACCTGTACTTTCCAAGAAAGATATCCCTTATGAGGCGGACTGCATCTTCAATGCCGGTGTGACCGCCTACAAGGGAAAGTATTTTATGGTGTTTCGAAACGATTATCGGTTTGACGGGAAAGGAGCATTTGAGAAGTGCGCCATCGGAATTGCCCAAAGTGATGACGGCATTCGATGGGATGTAGAGAACAGGATCTTTTTAAAACCGGAGGATCTTGGGGATCCGGATGTAACAAAAGTGTATGATCCCCGGCTGACGGTGATCGAAGATGAACTGTATATGTGTTTTGCCGTAGACACCCATCACGGTGTCAGAGGCGGCATCGCAAAGATCCATCATGTAAACGAAGAGGGCGAGAAGGTGGAGGTGCTCCATCTGACTGCTCCGGATAACAGAAACATGGTTCTTTTCCCGGAAAAGGTGGGCGGTAGATACGTCAGGCTGGAGAGACCTTTCCCGGTGTATTCCCGGGGCGGCATCGACAGATTTGATATTTGGATCTCCTTTTCTTCCGACCTGAGATATTGGGGAGATACCAAACTTCTTTTGGGGGTCGAGGATGTTCCGTTTGCCAACGATAAGATCGGCCCCGGAGCACCGCCTATCCGCACTAAGGAAGGTTGGCTGGTGCTGTTCCATGCCGTGGATATTGACAGGACACGGGGAAAGAATGGATGGGAAGAAAAGTGGCAAAAACGCTATTTTGCCGGAGTGATGCTATTGGATCTGCAGGATCCTTCAAAGATCCTTGGTATATCCAAAGAACCGCTGATCGCACCGGAAACCGCCTGGGAGACGGATGAAGGTTTTCGTACCAATGTGGTGTTCCCCGGAGGCCTGATCCCGGAGAAAGACGGAACCGTCAAGATCTATTATGGTGCATCCGATACCGTGGAATGTCTTGCTACCGCAAAGATCACAGACCTGATCGCTCTGTGTAGGGAGGGATAAGGGATGGATGAACTTTTCTATGATGTTGTTGTGGTGGGCGGAGGTCCCGCGGGGGTCGGAGCTGCCATCCATGCCGCAAGAGGCGGTGCACATACGTTACTGATCGAAAAAGAAGGGTATCTGGGAGGTATGGGGACAGCAGCCTGTGTTCCCGCCATGGGGCCTTTTCTGGAAGATGAGGAGTATCTGATCGGAGGAACCGGACAAATAATCTTTGATCTCATAAGAGAGATGGAACAAGTTCCCGTAGATGCCGGAAAACGATGGTACCCCATTGACTCCGAACTGTTAAAGCGCTTGCTGGATGAGATGGTCACGGAAAGCGGATGCGATATCCTGTTCCATACCCGGGTGTATGATGCGGTGGTGGAAGAGGATGTGATCACAAGGATAAAATGTGCCGGGAAAGGCGGATGCTATGACGTCCGGGCTGAAGTGATCATCGATTGCAGTGGTGATGCGGCAGTGATCGCGGCAGCAGGCGGAGAGTTTGAAATGGGGGATGAAAACGGTGAAGTGCAGGCTCCAACCCTGTGTTTTAAACTTGCAAACTTTGATGTACAGCGGTTTTTGAAATATCAGAAAGAGGAGGGGGAAGACGGGAACCTTTCTCTGGCATGCGCCCGGGCCCGAGAAAACGGAGGTTTTCCGGAGGATGAGCTGAAAGCCGGGGGGATTGCTTTTGCATCGGACGATGTGGCTCTATTCAATTTTGGTCATGTTTATCACGTGGACCCCCTGGATCCCTTCAGCTTGTCAAATGCGGAGATGACAGCCCGGCAAAAGATCAGGAAGCTGGTGCGCTTTGTGAAGGATTATGTGCCCGGCGGTGAAAACAGTATTCTGGTATCCAGCGGTCCGGAGATCGGGATCCGGGAGACCAGACGGATTGTGGGGCTTTACACCATGACCGGCACCGATCATCAAAACAGGGCGGATTTTCCGGATGCCATCACTTACTATAATTACTCCATGGATCTTCATGGAAATTCCAAAGAAGAGGCGGAGGAAAGATACGCACTTTACCAAAACACGAAATACAAAAAGGGTGAGCGGTACGGGATCCCCTATCGGATCCTCGTTCCCATTCGGATCAAGAATGCCCTTGTTGCCGGGAGATGCGTGAGCACCGACAGAAACATGAATGCGGCCATCCGTTTGAGGCCCTCCTGCTTTTCCATGGGAGATGCGGCCGGCACGGCGGCAGCCATGTGTGTGCGCGATCATATCAGACCCGGAGAGGTAAACACGGATATCCTGAGGGAAAGGCTGAAGGAGAGTGGCGTACTGTTATAGCCGAAAAACAAGATCGATTTTCGTTGAAAAATCGTGATCATATGATATAATTTAAAAGCCTTAATCAATTCAGTATGCTGTTTGGATTAAGGCTATTAAATTATGGGAGACATACAGCAATGAAACAATTAAAACCGATCACAAACAAACTTCTCTGGGTATTTGCCCTGGGCTAGTTGGGATGGAGCCTGTTGTCCGGCGTCGTCTCAAACTGGATGGTGTATTACTACACGGGTACCCCCACGGAACAGAACCCCAATACCGGTATCTTCGCTACCGGGATCACCCAG
>JAEEGL012941201.1_pt1 | contig 10155 bp, 12 predicted proteins | sample 9134231 | NCBI WGS metagenome assembly JAEEGL01 (sample SAMN16246548, study PRJNA631951) | gut metagenome | biome: gut microbiome; feature: rumen; material: fiber-attached | host: Bos | place: Iran: Karaj | collected 2018-10
ACAGCTACCTAAATTTAGAGCTGTTGCGGCAAGCATCATATGAGTTGCAACAATAGCACAGTCTATATCTCCATGCTCTTTTTCATCTATTGCTCTTTTATATGAAATAGATTTATCATAGCAGATAATAAATAATGTTTTAGCATTAAATGTATATCTTGGATTAATTTTAGAAAGTAATGCTTCATTTTCAACTACATAGATTCTTTGAGGCTGAATGTTTTTAGCTGTTGGTGCTAAATTTGCAGCCTTAAGTATTTCTTCTACATTCTCTGTTGAAATTTTATCCTCTTTAAAATTTCTACAAGAAAATCTTTCATTTATGCAATCATAAAAGCTTTTATTACTATCCTTTAAAGTCATATTATTTTTCCTCCATAAATAAATCTATTTTTAATTCTTTTATAAAATCCCTAACAAATTCTTTTTTATGGTTCCATTCTTTTCTGGCAATAGGAGTTACCATATAATCCTGATTTAGGATATGTGCTGAATGCTCATAAAGTGTATTTAAGCCATCAATATATGATTTTGGATTTTTTAAGCCTTCGCTCATCAAATCCCACAATATACCTAAAGCACCCTCCTCATCCATTAAATCAGCCTCTAGCATAATGATTAATTCAGGCTTTGATTTATCATTTTTTAATAATGATTTATCAGAATGGACTTCAATAATATCTGATACTTGCTTTATAAAATCAGTATCAAATCCATTTTTTAAAGCATAATCTTGAAATAATAAAACACCATTATGCGGATGGTTATCTTGACCGTAAGCATAGCCTACATCATGAAAAATTGCCGCAGTAAGGCAAACCTCTTCATTAATTAGCACATAATCCTTCATTAGGATTTTACACCATTTAAATACTCTTTCAGTATGCTCATAGCGATCTCTAAATCCTTGATTAGGCTTCTTAGGTCTAATTGCATCATTAGCCTCTAAAACTTCCTTTACATAACTTAGCATTTTTTCATAATCCAAAATAAACACCCCCACTATTTTTTATAATTTAAATTAACATCCAAATAAGTAATTGTAATATACCCTTTAGATGCTAAAAAAACATCAGTGTCCTCGTTTTTATCATAGGTAATAATATCTTCTTTTACTACATATTTTCCATCTTTATTTTGTTCATATTCAGTTTTAAATCTTTTTATACCCTGATTTGTAAATTTGATGCCCTTTGATTCATTATACTCTTCAGTTGGCCAGTTAATATTTACTGTATAATCTTTAGAATATATTTTGTTTTCAAAGACATATTTTAATAAATCCTTAATTTCTTTTTTAACAATATTAAAATTTCTATCACAGGATAAGGCAATTGAATTAATATGCTCAATAAATCCTTCTCTTGCTGCAGCAACAGTCCCAGAATAAATGATATCAGTTCCAATATTTAAACCATTATTTACGCCAGAAAATACAAAATCAAATTTAACATCTAATATTGATGTTGCAAGCCTTACACAATCAACAGGCTTACCATCTGTCTGATAGGTATTAACACCTAAAACTATATCATCTATTTTTTCAAAGCTTAAAGGTCTTGTTAAAACTATTGAATGAGAGGCTGCTGAACGTGCTCTATGTGGGGCAACAACATAAACCTTGCCATATTCTTTTAATTCTTGTGCTAAAATTTTAATACCTTGATGAAATACTCCATCATCATTAACTACTAAAATATTCATAATTCTTATTCCTTATTTTTCAAAATAGGCTAAATCTTCTTCTCTAAGTTTTATATTATCATATTCAAACACTTCTGTCCTATTTGTTGTGGCAGTAGTTTTAAAGCCCATACTTTCAACCTTATATTTTTCTTCAACATCAATTTTTAATATATTAATATTTGAATCTAGATAATATACTAATTTGACATATTCAAAATCTGGCTCCATAGTTGAACCTGAATCTGTTGCTATTTCATGCTTATACCAAAATGCTGCCTCATTAGGCTTTAATTCTAATTCAATTTTATACATATTTGCTTCAACCTTAACGGTATCAGAAATAGTTTTAATTGTATCATTACTGATAATATAAGCACTAGCTTCAAATGGTAATGTTCCATATCTATTGATATATTCATCAAAGGTTATCTCCTCAGGATCATCTGTTTTCCAGGTAACATCTGTTTCTGATACTGTTTGATAATCTCTAATTAGAGCCTTTTTTAAATCTTTATTTAAATATTTTTGTTTACCTAATTTAACAATTCCAACTGATATAGTTGTAACAATAGCTTTAGAACCAACAATTATTCTTTCATCTCTAATTTGCTGAGTGAAAAAAAGTGCTTTAGATGAACCAGTTGTTGTAGTTTTAAAGCTCTCCTTTAAAGATATATTGTAAAGTGCATTAGCTATATTAGTTTTAGAATCATTATCTTCAATATTATTTACTGGTGGTAAAACATCTGTTTTATCATCTGTTTGTTCATTATTATATGTTATTGGCTTCTTATTAGATGCAATAACAAAATAAATAGATATTGAAATTATTACTAATAGACTTATAGATAAAATAGTGATAATTATCTTCTTTTTCATAATATGCCCTCAAAGTTTATTATATAATAAAACGTCATAAAAATCACGTTATTTATAGTAATTAATAGCAGTAAAAAGAGCCAACTTATAATTGGCTCTTTAAAATATTACTTAATTTTAGCTACTCTTACAGTATCTCTAGCAATCATTACTTCCTCATTTGTAGGAACAACGAATACCTTAATCTTTGAATCAGGTGTAGAAATTAATGCTTCCTCACCCATAACCTTGTTAGCTTCTTCATCTAACTTAACGCCTAAAACACCTAGACGATCTATAATTTTCTTTCTTAAATGGCAAAGATTTTCGCCCATACCAGCAGTAAATGCGATTGCATCACAACCGCCCATATAAACATAATATGCAGCGATATAATCAACGATTCTCTTAGATTGAACAGCAAATGTTAATTGAGCTCTATGATCACCAGCATTTGCAGCCTTAGTAACATCTCTTGCATCGTTACCGATACCAGACATACCTAAATAACCAGACTTCTTATTTAAGATATTAACAACTTCAGAAGCTGTCTTACCTTCTTTTTCACAAATGTATGAAACAACAGTTGGGTCTAAAATACCAGAACGAGTACCCATTGGAATACCCTCAAGTGGTGTTAAGCCCATTGAAGTATCCTTAGACTTACCGCCTTCAACAGCTGTAATAGACGCACCATTACCTAAGTGACAAACGATAATCTTAGTATCCTTTAGAGGCTTATTTAATAATTCAGCTGTTCTTTGAGATACATATTGATGTGATGTACCATGTGCACCATATTTTCTAATACCATACTTTTCATACCATTCATATGGTGTAGCATACATATATGCTTCCTCTGGCATTGTTTGATGGAATACTGTATCAAATACAACAACTTGTGGAACATTTGGTAATGCAGCTTGGAATGCCTTAATACCAATAATGTGAGCTGGGTTGTGTAAAGGTGCTAAATCAGCTAAATTTTGAATCTTAGCGATAACTGAATCATCAACTAAAGTTGAATCCTTGAAGAATTCACCACCTTGAACTACACGGTGACCAACACCATTGATTTCATCAAGTGATTTAACGATACCCTTTTCAAGTAAAGTCTTTAATAATAATTCAACGCCCTCTTTATGTGTAGGTAATACAGGATGTGTTTCTTCCTTCTTACCATTTAGCTTTAAAGTAAAAATACCTTCAGCTAAACCAATTCTTTCCATTACGCCTGATGTGATAACTTTTTCTTCTGGCATCTCTAATAATTGGAACTTAATAGATGATGAGCCAGCATTAACTGCCATAATTTTTGCCATTTTCTTAATTCTCCTCTTTTTTCTTGTAATTTTTGTTGAACCAGTCCTCAATAATTCTTAATGAATTATTAAATTCATAAGCATCATCAAAGCTTGGTAGCTTTATCATAAAGCATTTTCTATCCTTAACAACGTTCTTTTCTAATATAACCATACATTTAGGTTTAATCTTTAAGAACATTGAATCAGGTAATTCAATAATACCTACGATTGTTGATGTTGATAATAATTCTTCCTTAAATTTCTTATCATAATCATAATTGAAGAAATCATTTTCAACAATACCAATCATAACCCCACCATCTTTTAGCATCTTGTTATATTTTAATAACCAGCTATATGGTAGATATTTACTATCCTTATATTCACTTTTTGGTAAATCAAATGCTATTACATCCATGTTGCTTAAATTTAGATTTAAAGTATCCTGTAGATACATTTCTACTGGCTGATTTAATAAATCTGCAAGTATAACTGTAAGCTTAGTCATCCATAAATCATTATCACAAGCAAATAAATTAACATCATTCTTTAAATAATTTGAAATAGTTAATAATAAATTACCTGTTCCACAAACTGGATCTAATATGTTTAATTTTTCCTTTTCATCAAAAAACTTTGTGATGAAATATGACATGAATATTCCTAAGGTATCTGGTGTTGTGTTCCAGTTTGAAATATTCATTTCCTTAAAGCCCTTTAAAACGATAGCCTGCATTGCTTTTCTAACATCTTCAACACTAAAATTTATACCCTCAATTTTATCATAGATAGCTTGAAGATTTTTCATATCTTCCTCTTCTAAATCTTGAGTAACTCTAGCTTCCATTATGTTTTTAGCTGTCATTTCAATTAGCTCAAAATATGGCTTATGATATATTTCGTATAGATAATTACATGATTCATCTACACAATCATAAAATGCTTCCATATTCTTTGAAATAGTATTATCCACTTATAACACCACCAACTTTCATTATATCAAAACTACATTTCATTGTAAATAATTATAAGATGCTCCAAAAGGCTGTAAGCGTCATCAAAAATAGGGGTCGCACCTATTTCCTTTAATAATTGCTTAGGCCTATAGCCGTATGATAAATAGGCTCCATTAACATTAGAATTTGAAACGAATTCAAAATCAACATTTGAATCACCTATATATAATATTTCATCATTTGAAACATTATAATTATTTATTACATAATCCATCTTTTGTGGATTAGGCTTTCTTTTCATATCATTATCACCAATAACAAAATCAAAATAACCATTAAAGAAATGCTTCATTAAATTCTTAGCTATCTCTTCATTCTTATTAGTAATAACACCTAAGATAATATCCTTTGATTTTAAATAATCTAGCAATTTATATATTCCATCATATGGTTTGGTATAAACTGCATAATTAATTTTATAATAATCCATAAAATCCTTATAGATATCATCTATTAATTCTTCTTTTTTCCCCTTTAATGATCTTAATACTAAATTTTTAATACCATTACCAATATTTTTCTTTGTATCAGATAAATCTACAGTTTCTAAATCATATTTTTTTAAAACATAATTTAGTGATTCATGTAAATCATAGATAGTATCAAGCAATGTACCATCTAGGTCAAAAGCAACAAGCTTAATCAAAGAAATGCTCCTCCAAATCTTTTTTATTATAACATATTATTCTTCATTGTCATAATCATCTAAAAATGAATACTTCTTGCCATCCTTCTTATAGCCTAAAATCATATTCATATTAATATTAGATGCGGCAGAAAAAATATTTTTTTCTACATTATCATTATAATTTTTTCTTAATTCTTCAATTAACTTTTTAGTAGATAATCTCATACTAGAATTAATTTCATTATCAACGCTACATGCCTCTGTAAATCTACAAGCGCACATAATAAATCTTAAATCATTATATTTAGCCCAATTTTTGATATCTCTTTCTCTAATTAAATACATTGGTCTAATTAATTCCATACCTTGATGATTATCACTATGTAGTTTAGGTAACATTGTTTGGAAAGATCCAGCATTTAACATATTCATTAATGTTGTTTCAATAACATCATCAAAATGATGGCCAAGTGCTATTTTATTGCAGCCTAAATCAGATGCAATCTTATATAATGCACCTCTTCTCATTTTAGCACATAAATAGCATGGACTCTTTTCTTGAGAATTAGCTATTTCAAAGATATCAGTATCAACTATAGTTGCAGGAATTTGTAATAATTCTAAATTCATCTTAATGTGATTTAAATTATGTTCATTATAACCTGGATTCATTACCAAATATTTAACTTCAAATTCAAAATCTGAATGTCTTTGTAATTCTTGAAATAGCTTAGCCATAAGCATAGAATCTTTTCCACCAGATATACAAACGCAAACCTTATCATTTGGTTTAATAAGCTCATATTCCTTTATGGCAGAAATAAATCTAGCCCAAAGCTTAGCTCTATATGTTTTAATTATTGTTCTTTCAATTTCTTGACATCTATCCATAATATCACCTTTTAAAAAATAACACTTAATATCTTACCACAATACTATTAAAATGCAATTTTTTATTTTATAAAATAAAAAGAAAAAAATAAATATAGAAATGATAAAAAAGTGCTATGAGATATTTTATGTTTTATAGCTAAAAAGGAACTTCAATTTTTGAAGTTCCTTTTTCTTTAGAATACTTGTGGTATAACACCCAATGTTCTTAATATCAAATATGTTAAATATAAAACATATAGTATTAAGAAGATTATACCTTCTTTTTTACCTATTTTCTTCTTTAATGCTAAAACAAATAATAATACTGTTACACCAAACATAAATAATAAATCAATTACTATTTGGCCATCAGTAGTTAATGGATTAACTGTTGCTGCGATACCTATAACAAATAAAATATTAAATATATTTGAACCTATTACATTACCTAAGGCAATATCATTTTCGCCCTTCTTTGCGGCTACAGCTGATGTTACAAGCTCTGGAAGTGATGTACCAACAGCTACTATAGTTAAGCCAACAAGTGATTCAGCTAAATCCTGATTAATTCCAATAGATGTAGCTCCAGTGATAGCTAAACCTTTAGCCCCAAATACTACAAATTCACCACCAGCTGCAATTCCTACTGCGCCTAATATTACAAAAAGAATTGCCTTCCACATCTTCATATCTTTTATTTCTTCTTCATTTTCATCCTCATGTGGATGTTTTTTAGCATCAATAACTAAGAATGTTACATATGCAATCATAAGTATAATAAAGATTATACCTTCCCATCTTAATATTGCATAATTACCAGTTGCAGTTCCTATACCAAAGAATATACCAAATATAACTAGTAAGAATGATACTCCTAGTAAGAATGGAAATTCCTTCTTTAATGATTCTTTTTTAATTATTATTGGTGTAAACAGTATTGATATACCTAATACAAGTAATATATTACAAATATTAGATCCTACCGCATTACCTAAGGCTACATTAGCATTTCCTGAATTAATTAAGCAATTAATTGAGTCAGAAAGTGATACAGCAAGCTCAGGACAAGATGTTCCCATAGCTACTACTGTTAAACCTATAATCATAGGTGCTATTTTTAATTTTTTAGCAATTGATGATGCTGCCCCAACAAATATGTCGCAGCATTTAACAAGTAAGAATACACCAACTGCCATAAATAATACTAATATTAATAATTTTGGCGCTATATGCCAATCTAGATAAAATTCAGGTATCATAATTTTTCTCCTTAATAAAAAAAGACTCCTACCACATTTTTGGTAAAAGTCTCGAAATTTCATTTATGTCCGAGTATTTTAACAAATACTGTACTGACGGATCATAACCCTATTAATAGGTTTCTACTCCCTTTTTACTTGAAGTATTATAACATATTTAAAGTATTGTTACAACTATGGAATGTATTCTCCTGGTTCTAGATTTCTAACCTCTAAAACCTCAGGTACATTTTCAACTAAAAGTGCCTCAATACCATCTTTAAGTGTATAATCCATAGCCATACAGCCATTACAAGCTCCAAGCATTCTAACATAAACTATGCCACTATCAAAGCCAACATATTCGATGTCTCCACCTTCACTATATAAATAAGGCTTAATTTTATCAATTATTCTAATTATTTCTTTTTCAATCTCTTGTTGATTCAAATCACTCATTTTAAATTACTACTTTCTATTTTTATTTTTGTTTCTATTATTGTGATTAAATGCTTTCTTCTTAGAAGGATCAAAATCAGAAGATGATGAAACATATGTTGTTGCGTTCTCAATTACTTCTTCTTTTTGTTCCTTATAATTTTGTTTCTTATTATTTTGCATTTGGATATTGTCCTCATTAATGAATTGCTCAACATCCTTATTCTTATAGCCCTTAGGCATTTCGTTAATTCTATTTATATCCAATACAATTCTTGGAGTATTCTTTACACTTGCTTCTAGGACTAATTCATCCTTATTAAACGCTACCTTATTCATTGAAGCAACAGATATTGTTGATGCAGTTTCAGTTTCTCTTTTTGAATAAGCTTCAAATTCTTGGTTAGTATGAATTCTTCTCAAAATAAAATATGGGCATCCAAGTGCACATGAAGTTTCAAGATATTCATCTACCTTACCTATGTAATTATCACTATTTTTATCATCAGTAAATCCCTTTAATCTTAATATAGATGATGAAATATCACCAACTATATATTGATATCTATCGAAACATTCTTCGATATATTTAGATTCAAAAGCTTCCTGATCGAATGCATTTCTAACATCCTTCTGGACAAAATACATTCCCTTTGAGCTATTAACTACCATATTAAAATCACCGTTTAGTATTATACTATAATATTTTAATTTTTACAAAATTTTATTTGATAAAAGATAATTATAAAATCCTTCTATTCCAATCATTATATCGTCATAGCATGTTTTAAAATCTCTAGTATACCAAGGATCAGAAACATCTCTATCAATACCAGCAAAATCTAATAATTTAAAAACCTTTTTATCATCCTTTGTAATTCTAATAATATTTCTAATATTATATGAATCCATACCAATGATATAATCATATTTTAAATAATCTTCATATTCTAAATGCATAGCAACTTTACCACTATAATTAATACCAAGATTATCTAATATTTTTCTAACCGGAGGATAAATACCATTTCCTATTTCTTCAAAACTTGTCGCTCTAGATTCAATATGGAATATATTTTCTTGTTTTTTATCCTTTACATATTTTTTAAATAAAAATTCTGCCATTGGGCTTCTACAAATATTACCATGACATACAAATAAAACATTAATCATATTATTCTCCAAACAAAAAAGAGCATGAGGCTCTTTTTCTTCTTATTTTCACGCTTTTTCAACTAGGCATACACATTCACAGGCCATAGCTTCTCCAGAGCCTATAAAGCCCATTTTTTCATGTGTAGTAGCTTTTACTGAAATATTTTCTAATTCAACATCTAATAATTTAGCAATTGATTTTCTAATTAATTCTCTTTTAGGTGCAATCTTAATAAATTCAGCATAAATAGTTAAATCTAAATTAATAAGCTTAAAGCCTTTATCTTTAACCATTTGATAGCATTTATCTAAAATAATTTTAGAATCCATATTTAATGTGGCATCTGAATTATCTGGAAAAAATGTTCCTAGATCACCTAAGGCTAAGCTTCCAAGTAAGCTTTCAGCTACAGCATGTAAAACAACATCAGCATCACTATGACCTAAAAGTCCAATTTCTGATTCAAATTCTACACCACCAAGTATTAATTTTCTACCCTTAACTAGCTTATGTGTATCCCAAGCATGCCCTATTCTAATCATTTTTTTCTCCTATTATTTTAGCAAGCTCATAATCAAGTGGAGTTGTTATCTTAAATGATTCTTCATTTGCTAAAACATAATTAATTTTTACATTTGGTAAATATTTTTCAATTAATGATATATCATCTGTAGACATATAATTATCTTCTTTTGCCTTATTATAAACATATTTAAAATTATTTAGTGAAGCACATTGAGGAGTAGATGCCGCAATTAGCTTACTTCTATCTAACGTTAAATATTTATCATTGATATTTTGTTTAATTGTATCCTTAACATTTAAATACGTTAGGATTGCCTCATCATTATTTTTTAATTCTAATATTTTATCTATAGTATTAGAATCTATAAACGCTCTAGCTGCATCATGAATTAATACATAATCGCCTGTTGCAAGACTTAAGCCATTTAAGACG
>JAEEGL013386589.1_pt1 | contig 10155 bp, 12 predicted proteins | sample 9134231 | NCBI WGS metagenome assembly JAEEGL01 (sample SAMN16246548, study PRJNA631951) | gut metagenome | biome: gut microbiome; feature: rumen; material: fiber-attached | host: Bos | place: Iran: Karaj | collected 2018-10
CTTCTCCTTAGCAACACTTATTGTTGTTACTGCTTCAATAGGTATTATGGCCTCGAATCCTCCCGCATCGACTATATCCATAACTGCATTCTTCGCGGCCATATAGCCAATGCATGCCAACATTCCTCCTGCCATGCATCCTGCCATCATAACAATCCTTGTGGACGGTAAAATGGCAAGTAACAGAGCGCTTGTCGGAACTGTCAGCAGCCCAACCATCAAACGATCCACCATCATATTTCCATATTCCTCTGCTGTTATCTTTCCTTGTGAAAGTTCATATCCATGAATTGCCGCCTCTATCACGATTACTGTAAGAGTTGCAACAACAGACGGATTGGCTCCTTTAAGCGCTTCGCCAAAAGCACCAGTTGAGCAAAGCGTAGTGACAACCCTGCTTACCGATCCTTCTACAAAGCCCTCCGTAGCAGCTATAGTCCCCTCTATTCCGACATCTTTCAAATCATTTTCGTTCAAATTTCCCGATTTTACCGCCTCTTTGAGTATGGAGAAGATATCAGGTCCAACGGTCAATACTGTGTTAATTGCAGCAACTTCTAATCCCGTTCCAACAGCTTGTTTTACTATGAACTTGGGTCCAATAATCGAAGTAAGAGATACGCCAAAATCCTCCGGCTTGAACTTACCATCTTTTGACAATTCTGCAATTGCCTGGGCTTCTTCATAAGTCAATGGCTTTGACTCTATTCCATCAGGTGCATGTAGTCTATCATGAAGGTTATTCATTGTCTCTTGATAGGCTTTAATCTGAGCATCTGTGGTATCACCACTTCCCAAAGGAGGAAGACTATTTATCTTGTTGTTCAGGTAATCATAAGCCGCTTGTAACTGATCAGAAGGAATTATTCTTGTCTGGCCTTTATAGATTGATGCATACAACTCATCATGATCCATCCCGTTTCCATACTTATCAACGTATTCTTTAAGCGATATAGGCTCCCCTTTAGTATTACTGCAATAATCCTTATAGGCACTCATTATATTTTCTGCCTGAGCTTTTGCACTTTTCGAAGCATCTTGATAGTATTTCAAACTTGCATTTTCCCCATAAGTGGTAGAAACATCGACGGAGCCGAGTTTATTACTGCCAACGGTAGTTGCGCGTTCTGAAGAGCCTCTTGCTATTGCATTAATATTAAATGTATCTGTTGCCCACTTTTCTGCGAGTAGACCTGCTTCCTGTGCGGTTCCTCTTGCGGATCCCATAGATGCGTTCATATCATTCTTTAGTGTCGTTATAGCCGATTCCAAACTTGCCACATAGTCAGTAGTCATAAATTCTGAAGTCATAAACGCAGAATAATTGGCGCTCATAAACTCTACAGAATAATCCCATCCCTGCTTAAACTTATCAAAATCAATATTTGAATACCATGTTACAACAGAATCTTTTATCATTCCTGCCGTATTTCCTAAGGCGTCTATGGCATTTCCCGCTGCGTCCATAGCCTTTCCCGCAGTAGTACCCACAGCATCCATCGCTGTACTTGCAGTATCCTTCACGCTTTCTTTTGCAGATTCAAGCGAGCAGCCGATTAGATTACCGCATATTACTGTAACCAACGCCATAGAAACAAGTCTTTTGTATCGCATTTTAACTCCTCCTGATCAAAGAGAACGTATTCCTATATCTTGTGTCAGCATCCTTTGAGTATTTAACATATCATAAGTCATTATTCGTTTTTTCGCAACGTTTTCGATCCAAAGCTATGAAGCGTTATGCGAAGCCTGCAAGCCCTATCTTCACCCTTCCCGCGCCAGCATATCAAACAGATCGTAAACCCTTCTGACTTCACGCTTGCGCTGGCGGTTTTGGGCATGTCGTTTCCATTTCCGCTGGTTTTTCGTGTGTGTGGGCATCTGATGTACTCCCTCAAGTTCGTTCTTTCGGCTTTTGTCGTGCCTTTCTATGTAACATAATGCTCCATGGACAGATGAAAACTCCTGCTTGTCCCTTTGAACGTGGAAGTATTCAAGGTGCCTCATCCACTTGTTCTCTTCGTCGAGAACGCCAAGGCCCTTCAGGTAATTGTGGTGCAGCAGCTTGAATCCCTCTCTGCTCCGGTTCTTAACTATCTTCCAAAAACCGAGGTCCGTTGAGACAAGGATCCAGTCCGGACAGAATGAATTGCCGTACATATCAAATCCTTTGCCGAGCGTGACAAATCTGTACTTCCACCCCTTTTTCTCACATATGGCGGTAACAGCCTTCGTTTGAGAAAAATCTTTGAACTCAATTACATCAGAAACTGTCCGACTTTTGCCAATCCGTTCGATAGCTTCGATAAACATGTCCCGGTCAGACATCGCCTGCTCATATTCCATAAACGCCTCCCTTCTACCTTCTCCCAAACAGCTTCTTAAGCCCTGCGACCAGCAGGAAAGGCAGTATCAGTATAAGGATAACAATCGCTATTGCTATGTAGGGGCTTGCGAATATCAGGCACACTTCGAAAAAGGTACCGATCAGTTCAAAAATGATGCAGATGAAATCCCATAAAATCTCAAGAAACAACATAACTGTCACCTCCGATCCGCTATGCAAGCTCTGAAAGCTACACTTCCATGTGTCACTCTGATTATATATGGGGCAATCGAGAGAAAACTCCCCACAAGCTCTGACGGGCTCCGCTGGTTGTTTGTGGGGCGTTGAAGGCATTTTGTTAAAACTCCGTTTGATCTAAAGCCTTATTTCTTGTCTCCCACAATATGAACTTCCACCTTTTTAACCTTGCCGTAATCACGTTCGGTTCCGAACATATAGCCGTCAAGCTTGACAGTATCCTCTTTCTCTGCGTAAAAGGTCTTGGAACTACCCATGCCATACCCTACAAGCCTTCCGGATGCATCAAACATCACTGCATACGGATATACATACTTGTAATCCTTTTGGTTATTGTTCTTCACTTTGGCTGTGATCTCCAACCCATACCATTCGCCTTTATTGAACGATACCCCAAGAACATCGACAGAAAAATAGTTCTCTGCTGCTTTCAGTTCAAACAGTGCCTTAGGCACACAACCGTTATTCGTATACGCTGAGCCCAATTCATATAAATCGTTTATTATATAAAACTCTTCTCCGGGTTTTACCACGGCAGGAATGCACCATGCATGGTCATCGGATCCGATCCACTGCCCGTCATTATCATAAAAATCAATACCTGCATCGTCAATTCTCACGATTCCTTCGCCCGTGTTCTTATACTTTGCCCAATATGCGCAAATACGCTTGTTGTCATAATCCATATAGACTTCAGTTTTCTCATCTATCTTCTCAACCTGTAACAAGGGTGTAGGAGAGGGTGTATTCGTCGGGCTTGGCGTGGGTGTAGGAGTATTATCGGGTACAAACGCAGGATCTGTGGATTTAAAAACCTTGCCGGTCGTCTGATCCACATATTCGACGATAAGACCGGAAACATCGCCTGTTCCGCCGCTGAAAACGCTATAATACTCACCGAGTATCCTGAAGATTATCTCTACGAGTGTTTCGCCGAATTCCAAATCGCGGGATTTTGTAACAACAGTATATTTCTTGTAATCATCGCTTGCCTTTATGGACACGATATTCGGATAGGCATCGTCATTTACAATACTTGCAAATGATTCTTCCGCATCATTCCTGAAATCTTCAAGTATCGCCTTCTGCTGCGCCTTTGTCATAACCAGAGCAGCGCTTCCATCAGGATTAACAGACACCTTGATATCGCCATACTCTTTATAACTGTCAGCAATCTCATCCGAGGTTTTTTCATTCACATAATCTGCCGGCATAACGACCGTTACAGGTATTAACGTGTCTATGACAGTTTTATCCGTATCAGCTTTTGTCTGCGAAGAAGTGCTCTTGTCCGCAGTTGTTTTGTCCGTTACCACTCCATCATCTACATTTTTCCCTGTATCCTGTGTTGTCCCGCAAGCTGCGAATAATAATACACATGACACTACTAGCCAAAAAAGTGTTTTCTTCATCTCTTCTCCTCCTCCGGTCCTATCACCGTATATCCTCTTGCTTCCAACGCCGCGATCACGTCCGGTGTTATGTTCGGATCTTTCACGGATGCGCCGTTATTCTTTCCGATCAGCGCATGCAGCGAATCCACGGTCATATCAAGGCTTTCCGCCAGACGTTTCAGGTTGTCCCTGTCGGGAAGCCCCCCGTCTGTCTCCCATTTTGCTATAGCGGATTTCGATACGCCCACCTTGTCGGCAAGCTGCTCCTGGGTCATTCCGAGACCTTTTCTTCTTTTTGCGATAAAGCGTCCAAAACTTCTCTTCTGCATCGTTGCCACCTCTTATTCTAAAGTTTACGATGCGTGTGTTCAAAGCACTTTTTGTTTACGCTCCGTAACCTTTTGATGACCTGATTGTACATCGGAGCGTATAAAAATATTCCCACCAAAAAGGTGGGAATTTCGTCGGATATAAAAAGGATCGATGCGATTGTATTTTGAACACTTACCTTAATTCTTTATCATCAAGGTGCTTTAGATATTGTTTTTTCAAAGTCCGTTCGTCTACAAAAAATGCAATCTCGGAACGGGACATTTCTTTATGCTCCATCTTTAATCGGACAAGTGTCATAGTGCAGATAAAATCAGCCACTTGAAACAGTCTGTAATCCATTGGAAGCACTTTCTTAAACTGTACATTGTCCAACAGGGCATTCAACACCGATGATAGAATTTTGTTAACTTCTATCTGACCATTATCATAATACACCTTGATGGTATCAAACCCAAAGAAGAATTGTAAATGATCTCGGACGAAAACAGATAACTGTTTACTGATTCTGCCTATAGCTTCTAAAGAATTATCAAATTGCTTTTTTTCAATGTAAAAAGATCGGAACTGGATATCCATTCGGCGGATAAATCCCATCATCTTTTTCAGAATGCGTTGTCTTTGAGCAATATCAACTCCCTTATAGTCTTCTTCACCTCTGATTATCGGACCCGCATGAAGGCAATGACCTGAATAACCAATATTAAGTAAATCCGCATCGAGTTTAGCCAAGTCTTCCGAAATATCCTTGCTCTGGTCATGAAAAACAAATGCTATTATGTAATACGGAGAATGATGCTGATATTCTCCCCAATCTCCGGATTCATCTATAAAAATACTAAGTTCGCGCATACCTCTCCCAAAGAAAAAATGACGGGCGTCCCGCCCGTCAAGATGTGGACCCGGGTCTTTCGACCAGCCCTAGATACTATTATATTATCAGAGTGAATCCGAAAAAGCAACAAAAATCGTAAAAAACGAAAGGGTATAAACCAAACATCCTTTATTCTTTCATGGATGTATCATTTCTCTTCCGCGCTCAGCCTCGCAAAGCCCTGCGCTTCAAGGATATCATCTATCTCGCCGAGGTCGTATTTCCGATTATGCACCGCAACGATGATGCATGCGTCACGCGGATCCTTGGAATACAGTTCGCTCATTCCGTAAAGCTTCAAGGCACGGTTTACCTCGGTGACCGTGAAATGCCCCGCAACGCAGAGCCTCATAATGAGGTCGCGGTTCTTTGTTTTCTTTTCCTGCCTCACGATCTGCCCGCCATACGATTCGCTCGTTCCCGCAAATGAATAAATATCCTGTAGTTTACGCCCCTTAGAGTTGGCCGTTTCGGAGAAATAGTAATAAAACGGGCGGTTGCCTGTTGCAAGGTACTCTCGGTTATCCTTTATATATGCCCCAAGTTCCTTCGGCGAGGTGTTTTCAAGGATCTCATTCAGTTCTTCGGTCTTCTTTTCAAGCATACACGCCTCCCTATCATATGAGTCCGGTCTCTTTCAGAGCATCAATGACCTCTGCCGCAGATAAACGCTCTTCCGCATTAAGTCTTGTACATCTCTCTATCACGCTGTATAACGGCGACGGGGCTTTTTCTTCCTTCGGATAATGCCCCGTCGCCATAACATTCATAAGAATTCCGAGTGCGTATATATCGGTCTTTGCGGAAGATGCCGACAATCCAAATCCTGCCTGCTCAGGTGCGGCATACCCCATCGTTCCGATATACTTTGTATCGTCGGTCTCATCCTCCTTATACCACTTGGATGCGTTCATATCGAGAAGATACACTTCTCCGTCGGCGGAATACATGATATTCGAAGGTTTCACATCCCTATGTATGATGGGAATCGGGAGGTTATGAAGATCATCAAGTATCTCACAGATCTTTGCAGCTATCTCCGCAGCGCATTCCATGTTAAGCCTTGCGTCTCTAAGCACATCCGCAAGCGTTGCGGCGTGGATGTATTCCTCGATCACGATAAGCCGGTCCCTGCCCTCATAAACCGCTTCAATACAGGGCATATGCGGAACGGGATGTTCCATGAGATACATATATACGCTGCTGTCATATTGTCGGAGTATCTTTTCTACGTATACTTTTCCTGTATCGGCATGCCGCACGATCCTCACATTTCCGCCATCATTCAGATCCTGTATCCACGCATATGCGGACAGTTCAAGCGTAGCCTCATCGGAAAGACCGTAATACAGGTCGCTCGCATCGGAGAAGTATTCCGCTTCCGACGAGTATAGCCCGCTCTTGTTGATGGGATTCACGGTACCGCATTTCCTGCACGCCCATTCCCCACAATCCTCAGAGAAGCCTTCCTGCACATTCAGAAGATTGCCGCACTTGTCGCACCGCCATATAACATCCCAGTCGAAGTCAGGCCGTATCAGCATCTGCCCGCATCCTTTGCACACCCAGTAAAGGCTGTCCGCATTAAAACCCTTCTGCTTGGTGAGATCCGCATCGCAGTTCGTGCAGTATTCCCACGCAGTTTCATTCGGAAAATATACATCTTTTTTCCTAAACAGATCCCGCAAAATGCTCATTCGTCATCCTCTATTAAAGCATCGATCATCTCAAGTTCATCGATCCATCCCTGTTCATCGGACTCAGGCACATTGGAAAGCTCATATCTTCTTCCGGTTACGTTTGTCCGATCATCGGAAAGTCCAAATATTGCTTTTATCAATTCCGCGAATAATCCCATACGCCACGTCCTTTCTACATTCTATCCCGAATGCACAGTTTTCGCAACGAAATAAAATCGTCCCTGCTCACGCTGTCTCAAGCTCATAATAATCTATAAAATACGGCATCATGAAATTCAGATACTTTGACAGTTTCATAAGCGCCTCATTATGCTTCTTCGCATAAAGAACATTGTTTATCGGAGCGCCACCGCGGCAGAGATCATAACAAGCAGTGGAATATGCCCTGGTAAACAGATACAGTATCTCACCTGTCGGAGTCTTCAGGTAATAGTCAAGGTTATTGTTTGCCTTTTTAGCTACGATCATGTAATTGCTCTTTACAGAATACCTTCTTGCCATATGCGGTTCCTCCTATGTTTCATTGTATTCGCAGGCCTTTCCTGCATCCGTAATAAGAGTATCAAAAAAGACGTGAAGAAAACTCCCCACGCCCTTCAGTCCGCTCTGCCGCTCTGCCGGTATTTAGTCGATCGTAACAAAACCGTCCCTTATCTCGTGCCCTTATAAAACATAACGGGGTCCGGATTCGAACCGGCTCCTTAGAACCAAACATTCTACGCACGCCACGTGCTACCCCGTAATTAACAAACAGACGTTCCGGGTTGCTTTACGCCACTATTTTCGCATACCTCTCCTTTTCAAGGATCTCCATCATAAACTTATAAGGAGAAAGCTGGCCGCCGGCGATCATTTCGAACAGTCTCGGTGTAACGCCTGAAACAAGTGCTACGCCCTGTTCGTTTTGCTTAACAGGCTGCTGTCTGTTTCTGCTCGCGACGTTCCAGAATTCGATCTCCGGGAGTTTGTAGCCGTGCTTGGCATATTTCTTCTCGGCATTTTTAAAGTTTACATCCGATGAATTGTCAACACATGCATCAAACTCCATATCCGAGATGATTATAAGCTTTTGTGGCAATTCCTCTTGCGGAACATTGTTTTTTACTGCAGTATTAAGTATCACGTCAAAAACCGCTTAAAGATTTGTATTGGCAATCTCGTTGAAAGAAGCCGCATATCTCAGCCTGTCGGCAAATGTATCACCTTTAAGTTCAATTAGCTGCGGCCTTTCCGAAAACTCAATAAAATGATTTGCAAAAACGCCTTTGTTATGCTCTGCAAAATACAGTCCAAGTGAGAGTGCAACTGCAGCAGGCATGGGTTGCTTTGCCCCATACATTGAACCGGATGTATCTACAACAGCAACGGCATTTTCATCTCCTCCAAAATCAGGCATGGATTTCCATGTGGCGTTCAGTACCTGTTCCTCATCAACGGAAATATCCCTCATAAAGGTTCCCTCTCCCCACATTCCATGCCTTAGATAAGGTTCCACTAACTCATAAGGCATTACATTGTCCGCATGCATTTTCGCATCACCGCTTGATACCTTATCCAGGAACGCTTTGTATCTCTCGTGATCATTTCTCATAAAAGCCTGTTTGTATTTAAACAGTGCTCTTGAGGACTGCTTTGAGTAATCAAAGGTATAATCCTTCTCCCTGAGATTATTCTCGATGATACGTATCTTCGCCCGCAAAGCCGAAAGTGATTTCCTGTACTCTGCATCGGATATACCAAAAGCCTTTGCTATCTTCTTTGCAGATTTCACGGTTGTTTCATTTGACGCATTAACCGAAGGAAGCCATTTACCCAGAAGAGATACACTTTCTCCGTTTCGTAGAGCCTGTATGTCTGCTTCGTACTGGATTTTAAGAAAATCCATCATCTCTTTTTCGCAAGGCGTACCCATCAAAGTCAAAAGATCATCAAAACGGCCGTATTCTGCAACATAGGCAATGTTCTTTTTTACAGACTCAGGGTGATTCTTTGCGATCCAGTTGAACGTAGTACGGAAAACACGTCTTTCGCCAAGTCCGCCTCTTATGTCCCTTGCAAAGAAGATGATCTTCATCGCAGTATCGGCATTCTCACAGTAAGCACGAACAAAACGGGTTATTATCTCGTCTTCGCTTTCTCTTCTGAGCGCACCAACGGTCGCAAAAAGATCCAGACAGTCAGAACCGGTTGTCTCGTAGGTAACTGCACCGTTTTCGGTATATGTTTTATTCATTTCATCTTTCATGTATTCCAGCATGGTAACACCTCCTGTATACTGTTTTACAAGGCACCTAAAATGCGGGGTATGAGCCCGCCGAGTTTGATCTTCTCCGCTTTAATAATGGCTGTATGTGCCTTTTTTCCTCAAAGCACCGACGAGGTTTTAATCCCGGACATACGACGCCTCACAGACATGCTGTTTAACGACTTTCTTGTCAGATGTTGTAGGTTTGCTGTAGGTGCTTTATTACAAGACGCAAGTCTCGGCGGATACACGGCTTTGCCGCGTTGATTCTGCTTGGATGAGAAAGGTTGCTGTATGCGTCTTTGGGTGTTCCATGCTGTCAACATGGATACCCGAATATAACCGGACTGACAATATCAGTCTCGGATTTGTTTCGGCCAACAGATCATATCAATCGTATGTGTCAATCTGATGATACGATTATGTCAATAACGGGACATTTGCACAAGACGCGCCTCCGCCCAGGACGGAGTGGAGGTCTTATCCTCCGAAGAAGTGTTGAAGACTCCTGAAATGATTGCTGTTAGCGTCTTTTAAACATTTCCGTTATTTGGGTCCTACTCGCTTTTACTGCCGAATATTAGCCGCAGGACGAAACCGATCATAGGAATTCCCAGCGTAAACATATATAAAGCAAACAAGACAAAGAACAGTATCGAAAGCCCATCGATCGTCCCTCCCAAAGCAGAGAAGAAAGCCCAGATATATAGCAGACATCTTATTATTTCTCCGACAAAAGGGATAAACATAACGACACCTACGATAATGATCCTTACTATAAACGGCATCCTGATATAAAAGATCGGCGCAAAGCAGAAAACAAAGCTTATGATATACCAAAGTACCATTCCCGCTGCTCCAAATGTGGTTACAAGTTTCTCTTTCATCAACGCTCCTTTTGCCAAAATACTGTTCTGAAAGGATCCCGCTTACACGATATGTGTTAACGCTGGATAGAATATATCAGACTCTTCGGAGTATATGGTCGTTTCAGAAACGACATAAAAAAAGAAGCCATCTAAGGCTTC
>JAEEGL013841682.1_pt1 | contig 10155 bp, 6 predicted proteins | sample 9134231 | NCBI WGS metagenome assembly JAEEGL01 (sample SAMN16246548, study PRJNA631951) | gut metagenome | biome: gut microbiome; feature: rumen; material: fiber-attached | host: Bos | place: Iran: Karaj | collected 2018-10
GGGGCAACAATTATTGCTAATCTTTCGGCAGGAAATGAAATTATTGGAAAGGCTGAATATCGTCGTAATCTTGTAAAATCTCAGGCTGCCCGAAATTTCTGTGCATATTTGTATGCAAATGCAGGAATGGATGAATCAACACAGGATATGGTTTTTGCAGGTCATAATCTTATTGTTGAATGCGGTACGATTCTGGCAGAATCAAAACTATTTTCGAATGAAACAATTTATGGTGATGTTGATATTGAAAGAGTTTGCCAGGAAAGAAGACGTACAACAAGTTTTTCAACATCGGTGAATGAAAATTTCTTCCCTAAAGATTATACTTCGGTTTATTTTGATTTGAATGCGGAACAGAAAAAAGGTGGATTTAACAGGAATCTTGAACCACAGCCATTCGTTCCAAATGACCCGGCAAAAAGAACTCAGCGTTGTGAAGAAGTAATCACTCTTCAGTATCAGGGACTTGCTAAACGTTTGCGACATATTAATTGTAAATCTGCAGTTATTGGCCTTTCTGGAGGTTTAGATTCAACTCTGGCTTTGCTTATAACATGCCGTGCTTTTGATAGTGTTGGACTTAGCCGTAAATTGATTACAGCAATCACTATGCCATGTTTTGGAACAACTGACAGAACTTATAAAAATGCCTGTTCTCTTGCCCGTGAATGTGGAGTTACTCTTAAAGAAGTGAAAATTTCTGATTCTGTTAAACAGCATTTTAAGGATATTGAACAGGATGAAAATGTACACGATGTGACTTATGAAAATTGTCAGGCTCGTGAACGTACTCAGGTTCTTATGGATTATGCAAATAAGACAAATGGAATTGTAATAGGAACTGGGGATCTTTCGGAACTGGCACTAGGGTGGTGTACTTACAACGGAGACCATATGTCTATGTATGGGGTAAATTCTTCAATTCCAAAAACTCTGGTAAGATATCTGGTTCAGTGGTTTGCTGATGAAAAGGATTCTGCCGTTCTTAGAGACATTCTGGATACTCCAGTTTCGCCAGAACTTCTTCCACCATCGGATGGTCAAATCTCGCAGGTTACAGAAGATTTAGTTGGTCCTTATGAACTGCATGATTTCTTCCTGTATTATCTTTTGAGATTTGGTTTTTCTCCGGCAAAAATTTTATTCCTGGCAAAGCATTCAGATTTACCTTACAGCAATGATGATATGCTTAAATGGCTTAAAGTTTTCTATCGTCGTTTTTTCAGTCAGCAGTTTAAGCGCAGTTGTATGCCTGATGGAGCAAAAGTTGGAACAATCAATCTTTCTCCACGTGGTGACTGGCGTATGCCAAGTGATGCAATGGTTACTGCCTGGATGGATGAAATCGAAAAACTTTAATACGTCGAGTCAAGGCACGCTAACGCTTAAAGCCTTGACTTCGCCGTTTTGAGGGGTTGTACTACACCCTCAATCAGCTTGTTCCACAATAAGAAAATTTGCAAGAATCTGAATATTATTTTCGAGGCCTGCAGTATAGGTAATTTTTTTATCTGTTGAAATAATAATCATGTCGAAAGCCCCGTCTGGAGAGTTTCTGTTTTTTCTCCAGTATTCGAGGGCTTTTTCTTTGCCCATAACAAAAAGAGCTGTACTTAAAGCATCTCCATAAAGACCTTTTTCTGTGATGATAGAAATGCTGGCAATATCATTTTGGGCAGGTTTTCCAGTTTTACCATCAAAAATGTGGATGTAGTTCTGGTTATTTACTGTAAAATAGCGTTCATATCCTCCGCTTGTAATGACAGCCTTGTCTGAAATCTGGAGGCCTGCAATAACATTTCCTCCCCATGGATTTTTTATTCCGATAGACCAGTTTGTGCCGTCTGCCTTTTTGCCAAGAGTCTGGATGTTTCCGCCTAAATCTAAAATTGCTGAATTTATCCCCTGTGATTTTAAAATCGAAATTGCCAGATCACCTGCATAACCTTTTCCTACAGCACCAAGATCAATCATAAAATCTTTTGGCATGCTTACCAGATTTTCATTTATGCTGATTTTTGAATAATCTGTGAGTTTCAGGAGTTCTGAAATTTCGTTGTCATCTGGAATACGGTAGTTTTCATTTGTAAAACCCCAGGCAGAAGTAATGGGATAAAGGGCTGGATTAAGGGCTCCGTCTGTTTTTTCTGCAGCTTTGAGGGCATAAGTTAAAATATCTTTTGTAAGGGCATTAACTTGAAGTTTTGGGTTTTCCATATGATTAAGAATATAAACTTCACTTTTGGGATTTGTTGTAGAAATCAGATTTTCAAGATTTAATATTTCTTTTTGAGCCAGAAGATTTGCCTGCTTAGAATTTTTCCCGAAACTTTTAATTGTCATAAAAGTGTTCATTGATTCAAAAGAAAGTGTATCAGAGGAATTTGAACAGGAAATAAGAAATACTGAAAGTGTTAGCAATAATAAAAAACATTTTTTCTGCATGAAACAAAGGTAGCATTTTAAGAAAGTTGTTTAAAGTTCAAAAAGGAGAGGGAAGAGGCGGATTTTTTTTGATTATTACCTAGCATAATAGTAGGTTATATGATATAATAAAAAGTGGAGAAAAATTATGTTAAAAATTTCAACAAGAGGGCAGTATGCTCTATTAATTATGACTGAACTTGCAGAACAGGATCCTGAAAAGTACGTTCCTTTGAAACTTTTGTCACATCGTCATAATCTTTCTGTAAAATATCTTGAGCAGATTTTAGTTCAGTTGAGTAAGTCTGGACTTGTTTCTGGTCTACGTGGAAATAATGGTGGATATAGACTTTCAAGACGGCCGGAAGAATATACGGTTGGAGAAATTTTAAGGGCTTTGGAGGGAGATCTTACACCATTTTCTAAAACTGAATCTAACTCTTTAAGTTCTGTTGGAAATGATGCTTTCTGGAAAGATTTTGGAGATCTGATAAATCATTATGTTGATTCTGTAACTTTGGAAGAAGTTGCTCAGAAGAACCGGGATTTTACAGGATTTGATTATTGTATTTAATCCCAAGTGTTTTGAACTAAAATTCCATTAAAAACTTTCTTTACCCGGTGAACAAATTCCGGGAGTTGAAAGTCTCTTTTTTCTAAAAGCCGGCATTCTTCCGGGGTGTACATTGTTTTATCCTCGGTGTAAAGAACGCCGGTTTTGTCGTTAATGGCAATGTACTGCCCGAGAATTTCTATATATCTGTAAGTCCATCCTGGCTTTTGAATCATATTTATATTTTAGCATAAAATATCATCTTTTTCTGGTTATTGCCACAATGATGGTTCTTTTCAGAAGACTACCCCTTTTGAAGGCTTTTTTTTAATTAAAGTCTTATACAAGATTGATATATTTTTGTACATAAAAATCTTTTTTAAAAAATTGTATAATAAGGGATTATGAGAATTAAACTTTTTTCAGATAAATTTTTTCTTGAAAAGCTGATGAAACTGACACTTCCAATTATGCTTCAGAATCTTATGCTTGCTCTGGTTGCTGCGGCAGATGCTCTTATGCTTGGCAGTGTTGAACAGAATTCAATGGCTGCAGTTTCTCTGGCAACTCAAGTTCAGTTCATTCAGAATATGATTATTGCTGCCGTAGTTTCTGCCGCATCGATTCTGGGTGCCCAGTATTGGGGAAAAAAAGATATAAAAACTGTAAAAGATATTTTTGCAATCAGTATAAAATTTTGCGGTGGTTCTTCAATTTTTTTCTGGGCTGGCTGTGTATTTTTCCCAAAATATTTAATGCTCATTTTTACAAATGATTCAGAACTTATTGAAATAGGAATTGATTATTTAAAAATTGCAGGATGGTCTTATTTATTAACATCAATTTCCCAGTGTTATCTTGCAATTATGAAGGTAAGTGAGCATGCAAAAGCGACTGCAATTATCAGTTCTACAGCAGTTATTTTGAATATCATTTTAAATGCGATATTTATTTATGGACTTTTCGGTCTTCCTGCAATGGGAGTCAGGGGTGCTGCAATTGCAACTTTAATTGCCAGAATTGTTGAATTGTTAATGGCAGTTTTTCTTTCGTTCAGATATTCCTATGTTCGTTTAGAAATAAAAAGACTTTTTAAGCGAAATTCTGTTTTATATGCAGATTTTATAAAAACAACTCTTCCGCTTCTGGGGGCTTGTCTTTTCTGGGGTGTTGGATTTACTTCTTACACCGCCTTTATGGGCCATCTTGGTGCAGATGCCGCCGCGTCGAATTCTATTGCTGCGGTTGTAAGAGATCTGGTTTGTTGTCTTTGTAATGGTATTGCAAATGGCGGCGGCATTCTGGTAGGAAATGAACTTGGAGCTGGAAGACTTGATACAGGCAAACTCTATGGCGACCGTCTTTTCTGGATTTCTATAGTATTAGGGTTTGCTTCTACAGGAATAATGTTTCTGGTAACTCCACTTGTTATGAAGTTTGTAAAACTGTCTGATGGTGCACAAAGTTATCTTTTTGGAATGATGGTCATAATGGCCATTTATATGATTGGACGTGTAATTAATACAGTATTAATAAATGGGATTTTCTCGGCAGGTGGTGATACTATGTTTGATATGTATAGTCTTGCTATTTGTATGTGGGGAATTGCAGTTCCTCTGGCAGCTTTGGGAACCTTTTTTCTTAAGTGGCCGGTACTTTTAGTTTATGCCTGTACCTGTCTTGATGAAGTCGGAAAAATTCCATGGGTCATTTTTCATTATAAAAAGTATAAGTGGGTAAAAGATTTAACCAGAGATTTGGCTTAAAACCTTATCTGCACAAGTCTATTATTTTGTTTGCTCAAAGAGTATTATACAGATATAATTTTTTTAAATTAGGATTTACAGGACTTATGAAGAATATTGCTGTATTAGCATCAGATTTTACAGTAGAGCATTGTCAGGATTTTATAAAAGGAGTTTTGGAATTTTATGAAAATTGTCCTGATGTTAATGTTTTTATAACTCAAACTTTGTTCAGTCATGATTCTCCGGGAATTTTTGAATATCAGTATTGGTCGGGGGCTGAACTTTTAAAATCAAAACAAATTGACGCTTATATCATCATTTCTGCAGTTTATTGTTCACTCTGGAATAAACAGAAGCTGGAAGAAGTAGTTTCTCAGTTAGATAACAGGCCTGTAATTTCTGCTTCGATTGAACTTGATACAGGAAATTGTTATGCAGTCGTTAATAATTGTGACAAATCTTTTGATGATATAGTTAAACACCTAAAAGAAGTTCATGGCTGTTCAAAAATTGCCTTTATTTCTGCCTGCTCAACCGGTTCTCCTGAAGCAAAAGAAAGATACGAATGTTTCTTAAGTGCCATGAAAAAAAATGGACTGGAATTTAACGAAGATTTTCTTTTTGATGGGGCTTTTGTTGATACAGAAGCAGAAAGAGTTTTTAGCGAAAAATTAAAATCAAAAGCTGATGTAAAATTTGATGCAATTGTTTCTTCCAGCGATTTAATGGTCGTTGGTGCAAAAAGAGTTCTTGATTCTTTAGGAGTTTCTGTTCCTGAAGATGTTAAGATTGTTAGTTTTGATGATTCTATTTATGCAAGTCTTTCTACACCAAAACTTTCCACCATCAATCAGAATATTGTGGGGCAGGGGGCAAAATGTGCAGAAATTGCTCTCAGAGTTTTGAATGGCGAAAAACTTGAACATAAAATCTTTTCTGATTTATTCCCTGTGTACAGACAATCTTGCGGATGTATCAGTAAATCAGATCCTTCTTTTATTTTCAAAAATACTGAAGGAAAAATCTGTCAGGATACAACTCTTAAAGGAAACGTTCTTGTACTCTACATGAATGAAATTCTTGAAAAGCATAAATATGCCTCTCTGCTAGATTTAGTAAAAGCTGCAAACACCTTAAAACAGTTGTTTTTCAATCTGAACTTTCTGGTTGATGTTGCAATGATGGAAGATCTGGCAATCTGTTTGTATGATGAACCAGTTTTCCTGCATAAACATCAGGAAGCAGATATACCGGCAAAAGTTGAAATGATTATGTATTCAACCCGCAAGGGCGATGTAAAAAGCTACAAACCTGAAATTGTTTTCAACCGTCACAGAAGTCTTTGTCCAATTAGTTCTGTAAGAGAAGAGAAAGGTGCGTATATCATCTATCCTATTTTTTCTGGGGAAGCAAATTACGGATATTTTGTTGCAAAGCCTAGAAAAAAAACTTTTGGTGCATATACCGTCAATCTGAAAATATTGATAAGTGCAATTTCTTCTGCCATCGAATATACAAACAACATTGTTCATAATGAAGAACTGACAAATGAAAATCATCATCTTTCTGAAGCAAATAACGATCTTTCACAGCAGGCAAAAACTGATGATCTTACACAATTGTTGAATCGCCGTGGTTTTATGGAAATTGGTCAGCGTACAATTGATATTGCTTCTGAAATAAATAATTCATCTCTGGTATTTATTGCAGATATGGATGGTCTAAAAAATATAAATGATACTTATGGTCATGAAATGGGTGATAAAGCCCTTAAAGCACAGGCAGAAGTTTTAAAAAGAGCTTTCCGTGTTAGTGATATTATAGCCCGTCTAGGTGGTGATGAATTTGGTATTGTTGCCAGCAGTATGACCATGCAGCAGGTGGATGTAATCAGGGCAAAAATAAAAAGATTAAATGCAGTTGTTTCGAAAGAGATGGAACTTCCTTTTGAAATTTCAATAAGTCTTGGAGTTGTAGATTTATCCTCTTCATCAATCCTTACAAAACTTTTAACAGAAGCAGATAAGTCTTTATACGAAGAAAAACGGAAGAAACATTCAGCTGCTGTATGAGTAAAATTGTAAGGCCCCCATTTTTAAAAAAAGACTCAACAATCGGTATTACAGCTCCTTCTTTTGGCTGCACAATCGAACCATATATCACAAGATTTCAGGAAGCAAAAAGGCATTTTGAAAGTCTGGGCTATAAAATTAAGGCTGGTGATACGGTTTTTATGAATGATGGAATTGGAATTTCCACCAAGCCTCAGATTGCCGCAAAAGAACTGGTAGATTTTTATTGTAATCCTGAAATTGATTTTATTATTTCTGCAGGTGGCGGCGAACTTATGTGTGAAACTTTGTCTTTCATTGATTTTGAAAGAATAAAAGCTGCTCCTGCAAAATGGTTTATGGGTTACAGCGATAATACTAATTTTATTTTTCCGCTTGTAACTGGCTGTGGTGTAAAGGCAATTTACGGAAGTAATATTTCAGGTTTTGGAAAGCCCTGGGAAGCTGCCGAAGAAGATACTCTGCAACTGATGGAAGGGCGAAAATCAATTTTTGAAGGTTATAAGAAATTCCAGCTGCCGGAAGACGGAACAGAAGCTAAAAAAGCAGATCCTCTTAGCCCTTACATTTTGACTCAAAAAAAAGAACTCAGACTTTTCCCCGAAAATAAAGAAGTTTCTTTTAGTGGTGTGATGATTGGTGGTTGTCTTGATGTTTTGAACAATCTTGCCGGAAGCCGTTTTGATTTTGTAGAAAAATTTAATTCTGAAAACGAAAGCATCATCTGGGCACTGGAGGCCTGCGATTTAAGTCCAATGGATATAAGGCGTTCTTTGTGGCATTTAAAAGAATGCAGATGGTTTAAGAATGCTTCAGGATTTTTAATTGGTCGCCCGCTTGCAGCCTGGAAACAGGATATGATGGGTGTAAATCAGTATAATGCAGTTACAGATATTCTGGGCGATTTGGGAGTACCTCTTGTAATGGATGCTGATTTTGGCCATATTGCTCCAGATATTCCTCTTGTGATGGGTGCAAATGCATTTGTTCAGGTAAAAGGGGAAAATTTCAGCTGTAAGTTTGATTGAGGGGGTAATACAAAACCCTCAAAACGGCGAAGTCAAGGCTTTAAGCGTGAGCGTGCCTTGACTCGACGTATTGTAGTTTTTTTCGGGGTGGGATTAAGTGTCTAAAGGACTGGAAGATTTAAACGAGGAACAGAGAGAAGCCGTTACTTCAACAGAAGGTTTTATCAGAATTATTGCAGGTGCTGGTTCTGGAAAAACAAGGGCTTTAACATATCGTTTTGCTTATCTTGTGAATGAAGTTGGAGTTCTTCCATCAAATATTTTGTGCGTTACTTTTACAAATAAAGCATCAAACGAAATGCGCTCACGAATCCGAAAACTTACGGGTGATAATGACACGGGCTATATTTCAACTTTCCATGGATTCTGTGTAAGTATTTTGCAGGAAGATTCTAATGCAGTTTCTTATCCAAAAAGTTTTCTTGTTTTAGATAATTCAGATATTGATACAATGCTGAGTCTGGTTTATGAAGAAAGAGGCCTGACTCTGCAGCAAATGACATACGCAAAAGCCCGCGATATGATTGAAATTCAGAAACTTTTTAAAAAGCCAGAGTATTATGTTGATTTAATCAGCATGTCTTTAGAGCAGATTCACCAGAAGTTTCTGGAAGCTACAGAAGTAGAAGACATCATTTTTTACGGATATTTGTATCAGGAAAAGAAATGTTTCGGACTTGATTACAATGATCTTTTAAAATTTGTTTTGTATATTTTTCAGAAAAATCCGGAGATAAAACAGAAGTGGCAGGAAAGGCTGGAATACATAATGGTAGATGAATTCCAGGATATCGATTTTATTCAGTATGAACTGGTGAAGGTTCTTTGTGATTTTCATAAAAATCTTTTTGTGGTGGGCGATCCTGATCAGACAATTTATACCTGGCGTGGTGCTGATATCAGATATCTTTTGAATTTTGATTCAAACTTTCCGGATGTAAAAACTATAATGATGATGAAAAATTATCGTTCTACCCCGGAAATTCTTTCTGTTGCAAACTCGCTGATAAGTAAGAACAAAAAACGAATAGAAAAAAATCTTATAGCAACCTGTCCATCTGGTCCAAAAGTAGATTTCTTTCATGCTAAATCAGCGGAAGATGAAGCTGTTTTTATTGCAGATAAGGTAACAGAACTCCTAAACAAAGGATATTCTGCCAGTGATATTGTTGTTCTTTATAGAGCCCATTATATCAGCAGGACTATTGAAGAAATATTTCAGAAAAAACAGATTACTTATACACTTTTTAGTGGTCAGCCTTTTTTTGACAGAAAAGAGATAAAAGATTCCCTTTCTTATTTAAGAATGATTGCTTATAAAGATGATTTGTCTTTTTTAAGAATAGTTAATTCACCAAAAAGAAATATTGGTGAGCGGAGAATAGCATTTCTTAAAGAATATCAGGAAAAAAATGGCGGTTCTTTATATGATGCTTTGAAAAAGAGTCTTGAGGATGAACTTTTTTCAAACACCAAGGCCCGTTCCTTTATCAGCCTGGTTGAAGAATATTCATCATCTTATTCAAATATGCAGATTTCAGAAGTTTTTAGTGCCCTTATGAATGATTCTGGCTATGAAAGAGAGTTAAGAACAGAAGGAAGTCAGGAACGCCTGGATAATCTTGCGGAGCTTAAACAGTCAATTTATGAGTATGAAACTTCCTGTGGTGAAGAATGTACTCTGGAAAATTATCTGGCTCATGCCGCCTTGTATACAAATGCAGATGCCGGAACAAGTAAAGATGCAATCCGTTTTATGACAATTCATACTGCTAAGGGGCTGGAATTTCCTGTCGTATTTATTGCCGGGATGAATGAAAATATGTTCCCAAGTAAAAAAGTTGATTCTCTGGATGGCATGGAAGAAGAAAGACGTCTGGCTTTTGTTGCATACACCCGTGCTCAGAAAGAACTTTATTTTACAGAGGCAGAAGGAACTGTTCAGGGGTTTGGTTACAGATATCCATCCCGATTTATTTTTGATGTTGACAAAGAACTTTTGAATTACGAGGTAGAACTTCCTGAACATCTGGTAAGAAAATCTGCACTTGAAATAAAGCATTCTCAGGATAAACTGGAAAAACTTTCTGAATTATCAGGGCTTTCCACCGGCGATATGGTTTTACACAATATTTTAGGAAAAGGCCAAATTCTCGAAATAGATTTAACAAAACACGTTTATACGGTTAAATTTGAGAATGTTGCCACTCCAAGAAAAATGAGTTTCAAAGCCCCATTAAAAAAGATTTAAATCAGAAATTTTGAAAATTCACTTGAATATATGTTCAAATGTTGTTATATTTACTCTAGACACTTGAATAAGTATTCAA
>JAEEGL014196311.1_pt1 | contig 10155 bp, 10 predicted proteins | sample 9134231 | NCBI WGS metagenome assembly JAEEGL01 (sample SAMN16246548, study PRJNA631951) | gut metagenome | biome: gut microbiome; feature: rumen; material: fiber-attached | host: Bos | place: Iran: Karaj | collected 2018-10
AAGCGTTGACATTCAGATAAAGAAAAACAGCGAATTTTCCGATGACAGATCCGCTTACGATCTGATTTTGAAGAATAAAGAGCGCCTGTTGAGCTTTGAGGAGCCTACACGTTTTATCTTCTCTCACTCCGCATTGCGTGAAGGCTGGGATAATCCGAATGTGTTCCAGATATGCACTTTGAAACACTCGGATTCTCAGACTGCAAAGCGTCAGGAAGTCGGACGCGGTCTGCGGCTTTGTGTGAACAATGACGGAAATCGTATTGATACTATGTCTGTCGGCTCTGCCGTACATGAAATAAACAAACTTACTGTTATCGCAAGCGAGAGCTACAAAACATTTGTTTCCGATTTGCAGTCTGACATAAAGACCGTTATTTACAACAGACCGGAGAAGGCTGCGATAGAATACTTTGCCGGAAAATCGGTCAAGAACAGTGACGGCCAGATCACTGTGATCGACAAAGCGACTGCAAATAAAATACATAACTATCTCGTTCGCAATGACTATATCGACGATGATGACAAGGTGACCGACAAATATCGTGATGCCGTTACTGCTGAAAACCTTGCTCCTTTAGCAGAAGAATTGCAGCCGATAGCCGAAAGTATTCACAAGCTTGTTCAGGGTATATTCGATCCGAAGATACTTGATGAAATGGTTGTGGACGGCAATGCAGCAACAATCAAAGGGAATCCGCTAAACGACAATTTCGAGAAAAAGGAGTTCAAGGAACTGTGGAATATGATAAACCACAAGTACACCTATAAAGCGGAATTCGATAGTGAAGAGCTTATAAAGAAAGCTATTACGCATATTAACGATAAGCTGTTCGTGACCGAACTTCAATATACCACTACTACCGGAAGCCAAAAGCAGGATATGGAGCAGCATGAGCTTGGTCGTGGTGAGTCGTTTGACAGCGGTAAAACACGCACTCAGACTATAAAGAACGCAGATGTCGGCAAACTGAAATATGATCTGATAGGTAAGGTGGCAGAAGGGACAAAACTAACAAGGCGTACGGTCGCTGCAATACTCAAAGGGATCCGGATCGATAAGCTGTATATGTTCCGCAATAACCCTGAAGAATTCATTTCCAAAGTATCACGACTTATCAATGAACAAAAGGCAACAATGATAGTCGAGCATATCACCTACAACCGTATTGAGGGAGCCTACGACAGCAACATATTTACCGCTGGAAAAGTTGAATCATCTCCCGCCAATGCCTTCAAAGCACAAAAGGCTATACAGGATTATGTCTTTACTGACGGAAGTGCCGAAGACAGCGTGGAGAAACGCTTTGCAGGTAATCTTGATAATGCAGATGAAGTATGTGTTTATGCTAAACTGCCTCGTGGATTTGCCATTCCTACGCCGGTTGGAAACTATTCTCCCGACTGGGCAATCGCATTCAACGAAGGCACAGTAAAGCACATCTTCTTTGTTGCCGAAACCAAGGGGACTATGGAAAGCTTAAATCTGCGCCCCATAGAACAGGCGAAAATATCATGTGCGAAAAAGCTGTTTAACGAGATCTCAACCGAAAAGGTCAGATACCATGATGTTGACAGTTATCAGAGCTTGCTTAACGTGATGAATAGTATAAAGTAGGTGATATAAAATGAATATAAAAGTATATTTATTAACACGAGACAATGAATGTGATGCTGTCGGAATATACAATGGCGAATCACTCAAGGTTTTAAAAGGTTCAAAAATACGATCAACTTTTGCAGAACACGTCAAGGGAGGTAAGACAGCTAAAAGGTATCGAGAAGATAGTTCGATGGTGGATTGTAATAATATATTATTACAAGATTGTGTGTTTAGAAGTCCTTCAACTGCAGCTCAATTTGTAACAGGAGCAAGTGTCAATGGACTGTTGTCTTGGCACATTGACAAAAAGACATCTTTAAAAAGATTTTTAGATGTTCACTCAATGAAAGCTAATCAATAATAGACCCGCATACATATCCGTAATGTAATTCAACGAGTCTTCTTTGCTGATTAGTTTACCCAATATGTCCTAAGATGGCTCTTGTCAATCGATAAAAGTTCTGTATTTGATGATGCTTTTCTTAGGACTTTTCCGACGGTTTGTTTGCTTTTGAGTTCCTTAGGGTTTCAGATGTTTGTAAAAAAGAAAATGGCTCTTCAGATGCGGTAAGTTTAAAATAGCCTACAATTATATCTTGTAATAAACAGATTACGGGCAGCCATTACGGCTGCCCGCTCTTTTTTATTCCAACTCGTCCGGACGTTTGCGCTTCTGCTCCTGCTGCCCGTATTCCGTGCCTATGAGCTGCCGGACAAAAGGTAAATATGGAGGAAACATAATATGGAACACAATATGCAGATTTTTGAGAACAAGCAGTTCGGTAAGATCAGAACACTTGATAAGAACGGTGAGATTTGGTTCGTCGGAAAGGATATATGCCTTGCTTTCGGTGATACGAACCACAACCGAAGCCTTGCAAGAGTAGATGAAGTCGATAGAAAGACAGAATACCTTCAGACTAACGGAGGTAAACAGCGATTTACCATAATCAATGAAAGCGGTCTCTATTCGTTGCTGTTTACAATGACACCACGGAAAGCCCACAAGGGGGTACGTTATGAGTACCCCCTTGAGTTTGAAGAGCGAGTTAATCAGCTTCGTGCGTTCAAGAGATGGGTTACTTCCGAGGTCCTCCCGTCAATCCGTAAACACGGTGCTTACATCAAAGATGAACTTCTCGAAGAAATATCTGCCAACAAAGAAGCCGCCGAGAAGCTGTTCCGTGATCTGAAAGCAGAAAAGGAAAAGCGCCGTGGTTTAGAAGAACAGCTCGAAGCGAGTGAGCCGAAGTGTGAGTTTTATGACAACGTTTTGCAGGCTGATAGTTTAATGCCGATGACGGCAATTGCGAAAGACTATGGAATGTCTGCTACTCGTCTGAACGCAATGCTCTATGCGATGGGTGTTCAGTACAAGATGCACGGAGGACCGTGGGTTCTTTATGCCGATTATCAGGATTTAGGTTACACACAGACAGTAACGATATTCCCGCGCTACGATTATCACAATCCGAGGCTTGTGATGTATTGGACTCACACGGGCAGAGAGTTTCTTTACCGCTTCCTGAAGGAGCGCGGACTCGTACCGGTAATGGAAAACGAAAAGGATACTATATAAAGCAATCAAAAACTTTCAATAACGGAGCATCAGCTCCACGACAACAGGAGGAACATTATGACAAAGAAAAAGGTTTTAACGATCAAGGAAGCCGCACAGCTCATCGACGGAATCAACGAGTACCGTATCAGAATGATGTGCAAATCGGGAGAACTACGCGCGTTCAAGGCAGGGCGCAAGTTCCTGATAGCCGAGAGCGATCTCTACGAGGCAGTTTTCGGAAAGTCGTTTGCGGACGAGAACGGCGGTGCAGCTTGATTGATTTCGAGCGCATCCGGCAGCTTGTCGATATCAGGCAGGCTGCCGAGATGTACGGAATGGAGGTAAACAGGACGGGAATGGCGCGGTGCATATTCCACGGGGACAGGAATCCATCAATGAAGATGTACGATGACCACTTCCACTGTTATGCCTGCGGAGCTCACGGAGATGTCACCGACCTGACAGCGCAGATGTTCGGTATATCCAAGACCGAGGCAGCGGACATGCTCTGCGCGGATTTCGGTATCTCCTGCAGCAGCCCGCCGCCGATCGCGATCAAGCGGACGCGGATATTGTCAGAGCGCGAACGTGTGCAGAGGGCATTCGATGTTCTCACGGACTACATTGTAATGCTGCGGAAGTTCCGCAAGCTATATGCGCCGACAGATCAGAACGAGCCGCCCGACCCACGCTTCACCCTGAGTTTGCAGCAGCTTGAATACGCGGAATATCTGTGGGACGAGCTGCTCGACAGCACCGAGAACGAACGTGCGGAGTTTATCAGCGCGAACATCACGCAGTTCCGGCGGTACTACGACAGCTTGAAAAAATACGGAAAGTTGCGTCCGGCGCTGTCTGAGCTCAAAGGGCGTGTCAGATGCGTACCCCCTGACAGCTTACATCGCAACAGAAAACAGATTTCCCCGACGACAGAAATTAACGGGCGTGTCAAATGCGTACAGCCCGAAGAAAGGACAGAAAAATATGGAAGAAAAGCAGGATAAGTGCATTTGGTTCAACGGCAGAGATGTGTACGAGGTGTCTTTCTGCAAGGAATTCCTCGCGGAGCACCCGATGAAATTTGTTGACGGAGTTTTTCACAACACTGACGGTGCAGTCGATATTCAGACCGTGCGAAAAATGATCTCGGACAGGCTTCTCGCCCAACAGGTGCAGAAAGATTTTGCAAAAAAAGTAAATGCGCTCACCGGAGCATTGCAGAGCATCTGCTACGCTCCCGACTTCGAGGGCAGCGCCAACGAGATTCACCTGCTCAACGGCATACTCACTACAGATTTGGAGTTTCAGCCGGACGCGAGAAAGATATGCCGGAACAGACTTAATGTTCGCTATGAGCCTACAGCGCCCGAGCCGGAACGCTGGCTTTCATTCCTCGCGGAGCTGCTCGAACCGGAAGACATCGTGACCTTGCAGGAATATATGGGATATTGCCTTATACATTCCACGAAAGGACAGGCTATGCTGTTCATAACCGGCAACGGCGGAGAGGGCAAGTCGCGCATTGGTGTCGTGATGTACAGCATTTTTGGTGAAGCGGCATACTTCGGCAGCATTACCGACCTCGCAGGAGATAAATTTCTGAAAGCGAACCTTGTAGGAAAAATGGTGCTTATCGACGATGATATGAACCTCGAAGGCTTGAAAGATACGAGCTTTCTGAAATCGCTCGCAACATCTGAAACGCCTATCACCGTACAGGCAAAAGGCAAGCAGGGACATCAGGTAAAGCTGAAATGCCGCGCGATGTGCTTCTCGAACGATGCACCGAAGTCGCTGTATGACAAGACCGACGGCTGGGAGCGCAGACTTATAATTCTCTCGGCAAAACCTGTCCCGCCGGACAGAGTAAACGACCCGTTCCTCTCAGAAAAACTTATCGCCGAGAAAGACGGGATATTCCTTTGGGCATACCGCGGACTGCTTCGTCTGATAAAGAATAATTTCAAGTTTACGGTCAGCGATAAGTCGTGCCGGAACCTGTTGCAGATGAAAGAAGATAACTGCAATATCATCGGTTTTCTGAAAGACGAACAGCTCATAAAGTACGGCGCAGGACTGGAGTGCTCGACAGCAGATCTGTATTCCGCGTACTGCTACTGGTGCAGCCTCAACAGCGTGACTGCACTCAAACGTGAGAGCTTCAACGGCTGGCTGAAGCAGAATCACCGCCGTTATGAAATCACCTACAGCGACGGCGTGATAAATCGCACAAGCGGTAAGAAAGCAAGGGGCTATCGCGGCATAGACACGACCTACCGGACAATAGTGACGTAACGGAGTTGAAAAGTGATGTGTTTGATGTGTTTTCCGCTCCGTGACAGCATTTGCGATGTGTGCAATGCCGTGTGTGCGATGTGTTTTGCTGTGTTCGCAGTGTGGAGGATGACACAGCATAAACCCCGCTGTAATCATACTTACACACTAAACACACCGATTTTTATATCAGAAACTTTTTACAGGAGGAAGATTTATGATTGAACCGAAAGACCTTGAACGTACCGAGCGCGAGCTTGAAAAAACGAACTCGGAGATTGAAAAGATAGATGCGGAGCGTGAGAGTCTGGAGCTGAAAATAACCCAGCTCGAACATCAGGTTTCCACTCTCACGAACCGTGCCAAAGAGGAAGCGCGACGCAGAAGAACGCATCGTCTGATCGTGCGCGGGGCTATGCTCGAAAGCCTGATACCGGACGCGGAAATACGCAAGGATGATGAAATAAAACATCTTCTCATTTCGATGATCGGTGCAATACCGGACAAGCTTCGCGAAGAAATATTCCGGAAGAAAATGATCGATGACGAATGAATTTCTGAATTATCGTATCCACAAGAATAAGTCCCCTTGGGGCAAGGGCGCACTTATATACCACAGGAGTGGTATCGCGCGGTTGCTGCGGCAACGGGCTATCTCGCACTGCCGCTCGAAATGAAAAAATCGGCATACGCCGGACAAGATGAAAGGAGGAATTTTTATCGCGATATATCACTGCTCGATAAAAATAATAAGTCGCGGCAAGGGCAAGTCTGCGGTAGGAGCAGCCGCATACCGGAGCGGCGAGAAACTCACCAACGAGTATGACGGTCTCACTCACGATTACACCCGAAAGGGCGGTGTCGTGCATACGGAGATACTTCTTCCGGAACACGCGCCGCCGGAGTATGCTGACCGCTCGACGCTCTGGAACGCCGTTGAGAAAGTTGAGAAGTTGAAGAACTCACAGCTTTCCCGCGAGATAGAAATATCGCTCCCAAACGAGCTGTCCCGCGCGGAAAATATCGAGCTTGCGCGGCGGTTCGTTCAGAAAACTTTTGTGTGCAAGGGAATGTGTGCCGACCTCTGCATACACGACCCCGACCGGGAACAGCAGAACATTCACGCGCACATTATGCTCACCGTTCGTCCGTTCAACGAGGACGGAACTTGGGGTGACAAGCAGCGGAAAGAGTACATTCTCGACGCGGACGGAAATAAAATCTATGACAAGAAAAAGCGCACCTATAAATGCCGAACAGTTCAGATTACAGACTGGAATGACAAGAACAAAGCTGAGGAATGGCGGGCAGCTTGGGCGGACTTCCTCAACGCTGTTCTCGCTGAGAAAGGTATCACCAAGCGCGTGGATCATCGCTCATTCGAGCGTCAGGGAAAATTGGAACAACCGACCATTCATCTCGGTGCAGAGGTCACGCAAATGGAACGGAAAGGAATCCTAACTGTCAAGGGTGACATCAACCGCCGTATCAAAGAACAGAACGCCGAGCTTCACAGATTACAGGCTGAGCTTGAACGACTCAACGCAGCTATCGCGGAACTGAATCAGCGTCCGCAGGAAGAAAACCTCGTTTCTATCATTATGCGATTCTACGGCAACGGAGAGAAATTCGCGGAGGCTCGCGGTCTGAAACTCGGAAATCTGAAAAAGGCGCAGAAGCTCCGTGACGTGTCACAGGCAGTGGCGTTCCTGCAAGGCAATCACATTACCACGATAACGGAGCTGTCAGACAAGCACGCCGCTCTTGAAACGGAATACCGTGAACTGAAAGAGAAGATACTCGCCCGTCAGAAGCGTATGAAAACTCTGCACGAACTGCTCAACCACTACGAGATTTTCAAGCCCAACAAGGCGGTCTATGACCAGTGGCAGAGTATCACCAATCAGAAGAAAAAAGATAAGTTTTACACCGAGCACAGCAGTCATATCGACTCTTACAAGGCACTGCGATCGTATTTCAAGAATACTCTCGGCGACGGCGAAAAGATCACACCGAAAGCGTGGCGTTCGGAGCTCGACGAACTCGAAAAGGATAACAACGCGGATATGTTCCGGCTGCGTAAGCTGGAGGACGACACCGCGCTTATGGCGACTATCCTCTACAATGTCGAACATTTGCAGGCTTACGAAGACAGGCAGCAGGATATTCAGAAGAAAAGAAAGACCGTATTGGAATAAGACCATCGGGTGTCCGCATAGTGGACACCCTCGCGCGGCTGAAAATTTATTGTCTTTTTCCGTTTTTTTCAAAAAACTACTTGACAAATCCAGCCATCGGGTATATACTTTAAAGCGCTAAAGGCGGCGCTCTGCTAAACGGATTGCGAACAGGAGGAATAATTATGTCAAGTGTAAATAATCTCGGAAAATATGGTCGTATGCGTGAAAAATATCTCAGAGAGTATCAGCCGGAGCTGTATGCCAATCTCGTGCGCTGCGGCGAACTTATCGACCACTGCGCTGAGATCGACGACACGGCGTATGCACAGATCAACCAAATCGTAAAAGGTATGGCTCGCGCGGACGGTCTCACTGAACAGATGAAAAACACCGATCCTATGAAATGGATAGGTTTGATGAACAACTACAAGGCTTGCGCCGAGGAAATTATTCTCAACGAACTGATTTTTATATGAACGGAGGAATTATCTATGGCTATGATAGAAGAACGAAAGAACAAAGACGGAGAGGTCACAAGTTATCGTATCAAGGTGTCTCTCGGCTATGATGTCAACGGAAAGCAGATAACAAAGAAGAAATCTTGGAAGCCTTTGCCGGGAATGTCAAAAACGCAAATTCGCAAGGAACTTGACAAACAGTCAGCAATGTTCGAGAGCGAATGTTTGCAGGGCTTGTGCGTGACCGATGACATTACTTTTCAGCAGCTCTATGACATGTGGTGGAATGAATACGCTCTTATCAACCTGAAAAAATCAACACTGGAAAGTTACGAAAAAATGAAACCTGCCATTATGGACGCTATCGGGCATCTGAAGCTCAGCAAGATACAGCCGCACCACCTTAACGAGTTCTATGCTTCGCTAATGGGCAGGGATATAAGATGCAACGAGGCTGTCGTGCCGACGATTGATTTCACAGAGCTGATACTTGTCCACAACGGCAAGAAATGCAAGAAAAAGCGTATGAAACAGATAGATATTTCCACAAAAGCCGGTGTCGGGCTCACTACTATCAGGACAATGCTTGACGGAAAGCCTATCAGCGTCAAGTGCGCCAAAGCTATTGCCGAGGTTATGGAGATAAACTATAATAAGACTTTCAAAGAAGTCAAGCGTAAGCAGTTATCTTCCGGAACCGCTAAGCGATACCACGCTTTGATCTCAGGAGTTTTCACCCACGCAGTCTATCAGAACATCATTCCCATCAACCCTTGCACCCGCGTCAGACCGCCCAAGAGCAGCAGGGACGAGGCTCAGTACCTTGATGAAGATCAGGTGCATAGGATGTTAGCGCTGCTTGAAACAGCACCAGAGCCGTTCAGAACGATGACAATGCTCTGTATGTTCCTTGGTCTCCGCCGCGGCGAGCTCTGCGCGTTGGAATGGGACAACATCGACTTTGACAAGCATCTCATAAGCGTCCGTAAAAATCTCATTGCCTCTAAAAAGGGCGGCGTATTTCTGGACACACCGAAGAACAAGACTTCCATACGCGACATCAGGGTGACCGACAGTATTCTCGATATTCTTCGCGAGTATAGGGACTGGCAGATCGATTACAAGGAGAATGTCAGCAGCTTGTGGGAGGAATCGGACAAGCTGTTCACTAACGCTATGGGCGGCTGGCTCAACCCCTCGACTTACTCCGGCTGGTTCTCCAAATTCTGTAAAAGGAACGGCTTTGAGAATGTTCATGTCCACACTCTGCGCCACACTTCGGCAACAATAATGCTGATGAACGGCGTTCCGCTCCGCGTTGTATCGCAGCGTCTCGGGCACCACGACTCCAGCACCACAAATAACATTTACGCCCATGTCATCCGCCGCGCGGACGAGTTCGCAGCCGAAGCTATCGACAAGGCGATCTTCACTAAAAAAACCGACACCACGGACAGTAAGGCGAGCTGATAATACAAGTATTGCCCTCTTGCACAGCGCAGGAGGGCATTTTCTGTCATTTGTCGTACCCGATAATGTCTGCGGGCGAACAATCGAGAACATAGCAAATACGGGCGAGTATATCGAGGTCGAGCTTTTCGATCTTGTTTTTATACCACTTGTCGATAACCTCAAACCGTGTTCCTATTGCCTCCGCAAGTGTATTTCTCGCCATGCCGCGGCTGTCAAGCAGCTCTTTCAGTCGCAGCTCGACTTTCCCGTAGTCATTAAGTGTAAAGACGGTCTTTGAATTATCCAATGGTATCACCTCTAACAATATTCTATTATTAAAGTTACCCATTGACAATATACATGTTAATTGTCACTATGTATATAGTAATTGTTTAAAGGTGATATTATGCTTGATATATTTACTGTTAGTTTCTTCGGACATCGTCGGATAGAGGATTTCCGACAGGTCGAGAAACAGCTTGACGAGCTTGTGCGTCGCCTTATACGCGAAAAGGAGTATGTCGATTTCCTTATCGGCAGGAACGGCGAGTTCGACCAGCTTGTTTCCTCGACAGTCCGTAGAGCCAAAAGAGACATTGACAACTCGAACAGCTCCCTGATACTCGT
>JAEEGL014616527.1_pt1 | contig 10155 bp, 5 predicted proteins | sample 9134231 | NCBI WGS metagenome assembly JAEEGL01 (sample SAMN16246548, study PRJNA631951) | gut metagenome | biome: gut microbiome; feature: rumen; material: fiber-attached | host: Bos | place: Iran: Karaj | collected 2018-10
CTCGCTCGCCGAGAAGATCATGCCCGCCGCCGAAGTGAGCGAGCAGATTTCCCTCGCCGGCACCGAGGCGTCCGGCACCGGCAACATGAAGTTCATGATCAACGGCGCCCTCACCCTCGGCACATTCGACGGCGCGAACGTAGAGATCAACCAGGCGGTCGGCGACGAGAACATGTTCCTCTTCGGCATGCGCACAGAGGACGTGGCGACGGTGCGACCGACGTACAGGTCGATCGACTACGTGAAGAAGGACCCCGAGATCGCGCTCGCGCTCGACATGATCCGGCGCAACGTGTTCTCGCTCCTCGAGCCGGGCCTCTTCGAGCCGATCCTGCGCTCGCTGCTGGACTACAACGACTACTACATGCTCCTCGCCGACCTGCGCAGCTACAGCGACGCGCAGGAACGCGTGGACGCGGCGTACCGCAATCCGGCGCGCTGGAACCGCATGTCCCTCATCAACATCGCCCGCTCCGGCCGGTTCTCGTCCGACCGCGCGGTCATGGAGTACGCGAACGACATCTGGCACGTCAAGCCTGTCGAGTTTGAAGGTTAAAAGGTTAAAGCGTTAAAAAGTTAAAAAGCTGAATGGATGACTAACAGACCGACAGTTGAAACCGTCGAGACGCGCGTAACGACGCTCGACCTTCCGCCGGGCGGATTCCGCCTGGAGGACGGCGGCACGCTCGCGCGCGTGGACGTCGCCTGGGAGGCTTGCGGCCCCGTCCGCCCCGAGAACGACAACGTGGTGTTCATCTGCCACGCCCTCACCGGCGACGCGCACGTCACCGGGCGCTACGCGCACGAGACGGAGTCCTCCGGCTGGTGGGACGGCATCGTCGGTCCCGGGAAGGCCATCGACACGACGCGCTACCGCGTCGTCTGCGCGAACGTCCTCGGCGGCTGCAAAGGCACCACTGGTCCCTCCTCGATCAACCCCGCCACCGGCCGTCCTTACGGCTCGTCCTTCCCCCGCTTCACGATCGGCGACACCGTGGAGGTCTACCGCACGCTCCTGCGCCAGCTCGGCGTCACGCATCTCGCGGCCCTCGTGGGCGGCAGCTTCGGCGGCATCCAGGTGATCGAGTGGCTGGCGGCCCACCCCGGCGAGGTGGACAAGGCCGTCATGATCGCCTCCGGCGCGGCCCTCAACGCCCAGGCGCTCGCCTTCGACATCGTGGGCCGCTACGCCATCACGCTCGACCCCAAGTGGCAGGGCGGCGACTACTACGGCTCCCCCGAGGGCGGGCCCGACGTGGGCCTCGCCCAGGCGCGCCAGGTGGCGCACAGCACCTATCTCTCGCTCGACCTCCTCAACCGCCGCTTCGGCCGCAAGCCGCAGGAGACGTGGCTCGCCAAGGGCAAGGAGTGGCTGGAGACGCACGCCGCGCGCTTCGGCACCACCTTCTCCATCGAGAGCTACCTGAATTACCAGGCCAAGAAGTTCCTCGCGCGCTTCGACGCCAACTCCTACCTCCAGATCACCCACGCGATGGACCGCTACGACGCCGCGCAGAAGTACGGCTCGCTCGACGAGGTCTGCCGCCGCATCACCGCGCGCCTCCTGCTCATCTCCATCTCCGGCGACTGGCTGTTCTCCACGGACCAGAGCCGCACGATCGCCACCGGCATGCTCGCCGCCGGCAAGTCCGTCGCCTACTCCCACCTCGACATCAAGGTCGGCCACGACGGCTTCCTCACGCACACGAAGGAGCTTTCGAAGGTGATGGGCGGCTTCTTCCGCGACGACACGCGCGAGGTGCCGCCCGAGAAAAAGCGCAAGTTCGCGCCGATCGTCGACATGGTGCCCGCCGGCTCGCGCGTCCTCGACATCGGCTGCGGCACGGGTTCCCTCCTTCACCTCCTCCGCGCCGGCAAGGACGTGCGAGGCACCGGCATCGAAATCGAGTACGACCGCATCTGCGCCGGCATCGCAGACGGACTCGACGTCCTCTACGACGACGCGGACGAAGGCCTAGACCTCATCCCCGACCGCGCCTACGACCTCGCCGTCCTCTCCGAGACGCTCCAGACCGTCCGGCATCCGCGCGAGCTGCTCGGGCGCATCCTCAATAAGGCCGACGAGGCGATCGTCTCCTTCCCCAACTTCGCGTCCTATCGCATCCGCCTGCTGCTCCTCTTCCGCGGTCACCTCCCTGTCAACCCGCAGCTTCCCTTCGAGTGGTACGACACGCCCAACATCCATGTCGTCACGCTCAAGGACTTCCGCGCCCTCTGCGAGAAGGAAGGCATCGCGATCAAGGAGATCCGCACGGAGGCCGACACGTTCCTCGGCCGCCTGTTCCTCAAGCTCGGCCTGCGCAACCTCGGCGCCACGCGCGTGATCGCCCGCCTCGCTCGCAAGTAACCGGCCGCGATCATCTCGGCAGCTTGATGGCGCGCAGCGCCTGAATGGCGTCGTCATGCCCCATCTGCACGAGCCGATTCGCCTGTTCCGGCGTCACGTCAAATATGCCTTGCAAGCCGCGCAGCCGCCCGGCGATGTCTTGGGACGGCCTGATCGTCGTAACTGTGACGCCGTCACTCCGCCTGCTCACGTCAGGTCCCAGAACGTCAGCCTTGTGGACGAGCGAGACGACGATGATGTTTCTCACCTCCGGATGGCGATCCAAGATCGGCTGGACTGGCGTGTTGTCCCCACCCTTGGCCTCAAACCCTCCGTCGATAAACATCTCGCCGTCGATCTCAACCGAGTCAAACACCCCGGGGATCGCTGCCGAGGCCATGATCCGGCTGACGACCTCCGCCTTGGGAAGATTGCGGAGGGAGAACACGCGCGCGCGGCTCGAGGCTTTTTCGACCGCCGTCACGTACACCTGCGGGCTGTCCCGCCGCCATTTGTCGGGCAAGGCGGAGAGCAGTTCGTCGCGAAACTTCTTGCTGTCGCAGAAGCCCACGGCCTTTGACTTCCCGTCGGTCGCGTCAGAAATCTTCTCCGCCAGGCGGAGAAGCAGGGCAGCGCCCATCGACAACCTGCTCTCGAGCGCGAGGTCGCCGTCGATCTCGTCCAGCTCCTCTTGCGTCGGCGGACGGCCGTACATCCGCTCGATCCGGCGAATGCGTCGACGCCGCTCGGCCTTCATCTCGTCTCGCAGCTCCGTCGCATCGTCGAGGGTTTTCGTCAGTTCCCTGTCGACGGCCTGCGCATTCACCGAAAACGCCGTCGCCGAGACCTCGCGCCAAAGCTCGACGCATCTTACCGGGTCGGGGACCAAGGCGAAAAGCGCGGCGTTGATCGCGCCGACCGACGTGCCCGAGATCGCAACCACGTCCCCTTCCAGGCCTTTCTCGCAGAGAGCCTTCCAGACGCCGATCTGATAAGCGCCCTTGGCGCCTCCCCCGGAAAGGACGAGGCCCAACGGCGCCGCGCGACACGGAACCGAAAGCAAGGCAAGGCTTGCGAGGGATGACAAAAGCCTAGCAGAACCGAACATGCTCCTCCTTCTGCATCATTCGAACCGCAGATCCGTTTGAGACGGCCAGATGTCGCGAAGGCCGATTCCCTCGCCCAGGACATAGATCCTATACTGGAAATGGCCGGTGGTCCCCTCGAAATAATGGTCAGGTTCGATCTTGCGCCCGTAAACGAAGCATCCGTCATTCACCCACATTTCAACCTGCCCGGTCTCATGTTCATTTGACCTATACCAGGGGTTCATCTTCGTGGCGTCAATCGAGAAGTACGCATACGTCCACTGGTTCAAGGCCACGGACTCATTGCCCGTCCAGGCCGTCGTCCACTCGGTTCCACTCAGATCCTGCTCGTCGAGGTCGCACACGATCGAGCTGTCCGTGACCTGTTCCGACTCGGAGCCGACGACCCATTCCTTGGCGACGATCGAGCAGTTGAACTTGTACTTCGCATTCCCGGAATAATCATGCTTCACGTCGACGCGCGTGATCGTCAACTTTTGCGGGAAGCATGTCTTCAAAGTTCCCCGCTCGTCGCATCCGTTGTCGCGGCATTGCATGGCGAGCTTGTACCAGCATGACCGCTTGAGCTCCCCGCACCGGACGCGCGCCAAGGCTCCGCAAAGCTCGCGCAGCTTGAAGAAGCCGTCCCTGACGCGCTTGCGCTTTTCAGGGTCATCCATCGACTCCTTCTTTTTTTTCCATTCGGCGTTCCATTCTTCCGTATGCCAGCCCCACCCGTCTGTAGTCCATTCCGTGTAGAGGAGGTCCCTGATTCGTTCGAACTCGATGCCGAGGCGCCGATGTACCGCGAGGACCACGTCGCGGATGTATGGCGTCTCAGGATAATCGGAATAGAAGTTCAGGAAACGGTCGTGTACCACCTCGTAACCGTCTCTCGCCGATGCGAGGGAGGAAACAAACTCGTCGCAAACCCGTTTCTGCTCCGTACGCCAGACTCGCTGGATCTCGCCGACTCGCATGCCCAGCTTCCGATACCATTCCGAACGCTCGGGATCCGGAAGGGCCTCGTCCTCCCGGAGGGTCGTATCGAGAAACTTGACGTCGTCAGCGGATACTTCCGGCAGCCTCTTCCCCTTAGGGTCCAAGCGGGCCACCTGCTCGTCGAGCAGCACGTCCAAGGCCACCTGCCGCGCCGCCTCGATCTTCTCCCACGTCTCCTTGCGCTCGTCCTGTGTCACGTACTCGGACGCGTCCCCCTGCCCGGCCATCTTCTCGTATGTGCGGCATGCCAAGAGCGTCTCATGAAGCTCGTTGCCGCTCCCGATATCGCCTTTGGCCTTTGGCAAGCGCGCGAGGACGTCCGCAACGCCGTCGGCGAACCGCTTGCGCTCGTAAGCCTTTCGCCAGGCCGGGAGAGAAGCGTCAAAGCTGGCGAGGAGCTTCTTCTTGTCCGCCTGGCAATCGGCGCCCGTCGGATGCCACGACTCGATTTCCCGCCTCAGCTTCGCGCAGTTCTCGGCCGAGGCTTTCTCGCCCGCCTGGCCATCCAACGCCTTCAGCTGTCCTGCGAACCACGCGCCGTTCGATCGCTCCAGGGAGGCGATCGCGTTGCTCTCCACCTCTTCCCATGCCGCGCAAAGCTCCCTGAAGCGTTGCTGCGAGCGCTCGCATCGCGGCTTGAACGTCGCGAACTTGTCCGCAAAGCCCTTCAGGTCCTCCAGCCGGGACTGGGTCTCCTTCGTGGAAAGGCCCTCCTTCCCGGCAGAGGTAATCGTCTTGTAGATACGGTCAAATTCGTAGGGATACCACTGGAGCCGACCGTCTTCGATCTTCTCTGCGAGCAGCGCCTGCCTACCTTGAAGGCGAAGCCGGTTGGTGGTGAAATATGGTTCCGTGGAAGGGAGCTTCTCGCGACCCTTCTCCATCGCCTGGCAGGCGGAGTTGATCTTCGTCGCTTCCTTCTTCTCGATGGCGAGCTCAAGCGGACGGGAGGATTCCTCCAGAATCTTGTCGATCGCGCGCTCCGCCTGGCGGTCGTGCCAGAAGTAAAGCCACGAGAACGCCGCGCCGCCAAGCAGGGCGAGCGTCAAGACGGCCATCGCACCCCGCTTGACGACCCGCTTCGCGCGCGCCCGCGCGTCTGCCGATTGGATCTCGTCAAGCAGCCACATGAACGGCTCGCGCGAGGTGTTGGCCTCCCCGCGCGCGATGCGCGCGCGCGTCGGCTCCTCCAGTTCGCCGCTGACCGTGACGGCGAACTCCTTCCACCGCTTGCTGAACGGGCTCGTGTTCAGGCAGTTCGTGATCTCCGCCTTGTAGCCCTCGAACTCCTCGGCGAAGTCGCGCGGGGCTGTTGCCAGGCGATCAGATGCGGTCACCACCAACGCGATGTACTGGCATCTCATCCCCGGCTCGCCCAGGTAGCCGACGAGCTCCTTGATCTGCCCGATCATGCCGTTGCGCTGCTCACCGTCGTGCAGGATGGGCATGTACGGGTTGAGGAGGATGATCACGCCACGCGGGTCTCCCACGACGTCGCGCTTGAAGCTCTCGATATTACACGCCCGCGCACCCATGTAGTCCTTGAAGCGGATCTCAACGGGGGGGCGGCCCGCGCGATTGATCGACAAGCAAAGGTCCGGCATCTCCCTCTCGGCCGTCTTCTCCAGCCACTTGTCCGACTCGAGCACCGCCTTCCGGGTCCGAAGATAGCTCTCCGTGTCCTCACCCTTGCACGTTACGGAGAAGTCGGCCGCGGACGTCGCGTACAGCCCGACGGCCAGCGTGGTCTTCCCCGCCTGGGAATAGCCGATGACGGCGAGATCCACACCTGTCTCTTTTCTCTTCTTCATGCTCGTACCCCATCAAGATCAGCGACCGTCCCACGCGGCTTCGTTCCGCCGCTGGAAAAACACGATTGCCAGGCCCGCGACAAGGCAATACACGCCAGACACGAGGATCGTCGCCCAGACCTCCGTCGCGTCGCACTGGCCGCACTGGAGCCCCACCAGAACCTTTGACGGCCAGTGGCACGGCATCACGTACGTCGAGATCGTCTTCGCGATCGGCGCGTAGAAGTCGTTGCCCTGCTCGAACCGGACGACCGCGTTGCTGAACAGCAACGCAAGGATGGCGACGTTCGGAACGACGGAGATGGCACCCAGCTGGTTCCTCGCAATCGCTGAAACGGCCAGTCCGCACGCCGCGCCCATCAGGCAAGCCAGGAAGAGCGGGCCGAACCAAAGGGAGGTGATCGCCAGAGTCGCGTTCCCTGTCGTCGCCACCAGCGGAATCGGGATCCGTCCCGACGCGCAAAGGAGGATCGTGAACATCAGCGTCTGGAACGCGCACACGCTGAAGGTCCATACGACCTTCGACAACACGTACGGCATGAACGGAACCTGATCCAGCCGCTCAAGGCAGCGGCCGGGGACCCGTTCCTTGACAAAATCGCGCGCGGAGTTGTTGATCCCGATCCAGAACATCGACAGCGCCGCGCAGAAGCCGAGCATCTCCACGTCAACGGCCTGGCCGCCGTTCGACCTGAAGTAGCACGCGCATGCGATGCGCAGCCCGAACACCAGCCCGAGCGGCTGCCAGAAGAAGAACGTCATCGGCATCGACGTAAGCCGCGCGAGAAGGCCCGCGCGACCGTCCGCCTTGCGCTTAAGCGCGTTGAACTGGCGAAACGCCCGGCGCAGGTACCCGCCGACCACGCGCGCCGTGCTCGGCCTGGCGGGCGCCGCAGGCAACTCGCTGCGCGAATCGTCGGTCGCCTCGTCCGGCACCTCGCCCGTCGCCGCGGTTCCGGCCTCAAGCATCTGGTAAAGCCGTCCGAAGCTGTCGGCGCCAAACGTGCCCAACAGCTTCCCGGGCGCGCCGAAGTAGACCACCTTCCCTTGGGAAAGCACGAGCAGCTTGTCGAACTTGCCCGCATTGGCCAGGACGTGCGTCACGCACAGGACTGTCCTCCCTTGGTCGGCAATTCCCCGAAGATGGCGCATCAAGGTCTCTTCCGAGGCGGGATCCAGTCCTGCGCCTGGTTCATCCAGCAGGAGCAGGCGCGGCTTCCTCAGTAGCGAGAGCGCGATTCCCACCCGCCTTTTTTCGCCGCCGCTCAAGTTCCCGACGCGCGAGGACTCCTTCCCGCTCAGGCCGAGCGTCTTGAGGCAATACTCGTTCTCGCGCGCCTCGTCATCCTCGGACGGTAACTTCGCCAGGTGGATCCGGCGAAACGAATCGATCTCCTCCGCAAGGGTAAGCGTCGGGTGGAGCGTCTCGTCGACGTTCTGCGGCAGATAGGCCGTCGCGGAACGGAACGCCCCCTCCACGGCCTTTCGGTCGTTTCCGTTGACGAGTATCCGCCCCTCGTATTCGTCGGACAGGCCGACGAGGCGCTGCACGAGGCTGCTTTTCCCGCATCCGCTGGGGCCAAGGATGCCGATGAACTCGCCTGGCGCCACCGAGAACGACACGCGATCCAGCACGGGCAATTTGCGCCCCGGCACCTTGAACGTCAGGTCTCGCACGGAAACGGACAATCCTTCCGCAGACCTGTACCGGGACTCCAGCCGATCTCCAGCGAAGGCAAGCCGAACGCCGGCTATCTCAAGGATGTCGTCAACCTGCAACTCGTGGAGGCGCACCCGCGCGCCGTTGACAAAGAGCCCCCCTGTCCCGCTGCAGTCGAAGACCCACCACGTGCGCGTCCGGCGGTTGAGGAGAAGCGCGGCATGCAGCGGGGCCGCGCCGTCGACGCAGATGTCCGCGACGCGAGCCGAGCTGCCGATGCGAACGCACGTCTTCCCCTGCCCGAAGAGGTAGGGCAGGCGGGAAAGCACCTTCCCGCGCACGCACCCGGCGTCAAGAGGAAGCAGGGCATGCGCCCCCCCGCGCTCCTCCGGCGCGGCAAGGTTCGCGGGAGTCCACGGCGAAAGCTCCTCCGCCCCGAGGATCGGCGGCCAATCCCCCATGTCGAGCGTCCCCCCGCATCTGGGACAGACGCGACTCTCGGCCAGCTCCACAAGGCAATGGGGACAGAGTATCTTCTCGGCCATGAGGCAAGACCCGTTATTTCGCCGGTTCCGCTTTCGTCGACTCAGGCTCCGTTGTCATGACAGCGCGGAACCCGCACTCGCCCTCAAAGCGGGAACGGAAAAGAAGATGGTGCTTCGTGAGATGCTTCATCGCGCCTTTCCCCGTGACCGTCATGGCCTTCACGAAGACGCGGCGGCCGTCGACGATGCACCGTCCCTCGTCAAGCCGCACCTCTCCCGTGCCGCGACCGCGATCCGAAAGGATCGAAATCGTCCCTGGCTTGATGGACAGCTGCCAATTCCCGTCGGCGTCATCGTCAAGACGCACAACCTCCACTTCGCCGCAATAAGACCCCTCGACAAACGGATCGAGCAGGCAGTCGAAGTCCGCGGAGTCCATCTGCCACGAATCGCCGGGGCTGCAGTTCTTGTCGGGAATGACCTTGGAATCCATGAACACGTTCGCCCGGCGCAGCACAAGCCATTCCTCTTCCGTCTTGATCTTCGTGCCGTCTGCGTACGTGAAGCCGATACGAAGAGGCGCGCCGCTGTCCTTGTCCTGATAGTACGTGATCAGGTAGCTCTTTCCCTCCAGCTCGTGCGTCTTGAGGATGTCCTTGACCGTATTCTGGACGAATTCGTTGATCTGTTTCTCCATTCTGGGGTTCAGGTCAATGCCGAACATCTTCAGCATGCTGCGGGCGCTCTTTCCGTCATGCTTCTCGGCAGCCTGGTAGATCATCTCCCCGCCGCGCTGGAGGAGCCCCGAGGTCCCGGGAAGTCCACAGGCCTCAAGCGTGCCGCCGACGACGTCGATCAGCTTGGAAAGCCCCTGGATCGGGAGCGTATCCTTCAGCGCAAGGGCGAAGTCGATCTCGCTCAGCCGCAGGTCTTGCCTCACGAACTCGTATGTGCGCTTCTCGAGAACCTTCACTTCGCCCAGCGCGGTTTCCTCCTTCTTGACGATCTCCGCGCGGCAGACGACGGAATACGTCAGGATGAACGAGTACATCCCCTTGAGGCCCCATTTTGAATTCTCCGCCCTGCCGGTTGTCGTCAGGACGGTCTTGATGACCTGCGGCTCGTCCGAAAGGCGCTTTGTCGCTTTCGACTCCAGACGGTTGCGCTGCACGTTGGTCTTCTCGGGAGCGGGCGCGACAGCCTGGGGATCTTCCGGCTTGCCCTCGGCCGGCCCTTCAGGAGACCCGGGCGTGACCTCGGTTTCCGCAGGCTTCGCCGACCGCCACCCTTCCCACTTGCCCGTCAGGAAGACGCCAATGGTAATCGCGGCCAAGATGGCCACTACGTACCAGCCATTAAACGTTGACTTTTCGCTCTCGCTCACTTGCTCATCCTCCCCGCGTCGTCAGCGGCCTTCCGTCAGGCCTAGCGCAACGCGTTGACGGCGATGCCGTCCATGTCGTCGAACACCTGGTTCTCGCCGCCCATCGCCCAGCAGAACGTGTAGGCGCGCGTGCCGACGCCCGCGTGGATGGACCACATCGGGCTGACGACCACGTCGTGGTTGTGCATCGCGAGGTGGCGCGTCTCGTCTCCCGTGCCCATGAAGTGGAAGACGGTGGCGTCGTCGTCGATGTCGAAGTACATGTACATCTCGGTGCGGCGCTCGTGCGTGTGCGCGGGCATCGTGTTCCAGTTGCTGCCCGGCTCGAGGCGCGTGAAGCCCATCACGAGCTGGCAGCTGTCGCACTTGCCGGGGAGA
>JAEEGL016220755.1_pt1 | contig 10155 bp, 4 predicted proteins | sample 9134231 | NCBI WGS metagenome assembly JAEEGL01 (sample SAMN16246548, study PRJNA631951) | gut metagenome | biome: gut microbiome; feature: rumen; material: fiber-attached | host: Bos | place: Iran: Karaj | collected 2018-10
ACAAACAGTAGATTATTCAGGTAATGTTCTTCCAATGCATAGAGCAACAAGTACTTATAATAGTAAAAGTGGACATATTCCTAATGCAGAATAAACTTATCGTTATTATACTGATAGTGCTTGTACAAAGTCAGTTTATGCCAATGCTCTTGATGCTCCAATAGATGCTGGAATATATTATGCTCAGGCAGAACTTAAGATTCATACTGATTATAATTCAAGTTTAAGTCCTTGTGTTAAATACACAATTGAAAAATTAGATAATACTTTTGAAATAATACCTCAAGAAAGTGATTATACAGGTTATGGTATTGAAGCTGTTGCTGAGATGACTTATTCAAAGAGTATTGAACAAAACTTAAAAGTTAACTTTACTTATTACACTGATAGTGCTTGTACAAGTAAGGCAACAGTTGATATGACAGCTAATAATGTAGAAGGTGGAACACCAATTGCTGGTGGAATATATTATGTTATCGGTCAAAGTGAAGGAAATAAAAACTATAATCCAGTTACATCAGATTGTACTCTTGGTGTAACAATTAATAAAGTTGATGCAACTTGTCCAGTTATAACTTCTTATGAAGAGGATTATGATGGAGAATTACATTCATTTACTGTTACAAAAGATGCAGTTGGTGGAACAGCAAAATATTGTACTGAAAATTGTGAAGAAGAAGCAAATTGGAGTACAGAACTTCCAAAAAGAAGAAATGGTGGAACAACAGAAGTTCAAATTAAAGTAGTAGCAGATAATAGTCATAATACAGTAACTTGTGACGTTAAAACTATTACTATTGATAGAATTAAAAATGATATTAAAGTTAATTATTATGAAACACCTTACACAAGTGAAAGAATAGAAGTTCATGCAACAGCTTATGAACATGAGATTAATCCACTTGTAGATGTTATCTACTATTCTGATAGTAGTTGTAGTACTTCAACTGTTCCAGTTGATGTTGGAACATATTATGTTCAAATAACAACACCAATGACAGATGATTATCAAGATACATCTACTGCTGATTTTGCTGAAACTAATTGTCCAAAAGGATTAACAATTACAAAAGTAGGTACGACAACAACATTAGATCCTGTTACAAAAGTATATGATACTACTTATCAAAAAGTAGATACGGCACAAAGTGTATTTAATAGTAATAATAAAAATATTGCTGATTCTGAAAATGTACCTAAGGATACACCAGAGTATATTTATAATTATTATCTTGATAGTGATTGTAGTGAATTAATAGAAAACGAAAATGCTCCAAAAGATGTAAGAATCTTTAATGGTGTAGTTCTTCCTTACTATGTTAAAGCTACATTAGTAGGAAAGAGTAATTATGAAGCTAGTTCAAGCGAATGTGTAACATACATGATGGAAAGAGCTGAAGATAGTATTGTTATTGAACTACAAACAAGAGATTATGATGATGATAATCCAAGTGGAACAGGTGTTACAGCTAAACCAGAATTAAGTACACATGGTTACCCAGTAACTTATACATATTATACTGATTCTGATTGTAGTCCTGAATATAAGACAACAACAGATATTGCAGTAAGTCTTGGTGGAGAACCATTTGCTGCTGGAACATATTATGTTATTGGAACAACTAATGGTGCTGTTAATAATACAAATTATAATTTTGTTACAACAACATGTACTAAAGCAGTTGTTATAAATAAAGTTGATTCTATTATTACTTGTGAAAAAGAAACTATAGGAGATGAAACTCACAATTTAATTTATAATGCAAATCCTCAAGTTCTTGCTGAATGCCAAGGTGGAACATTTGCAATAGATGCTTCTACAAATAGTAGAACAATTAGTAAAACAAATGCTGGTGATTATGAATTAACATGTAATGGTGATAGTAATCACAATACAACACAAAAGACTTGTACGATAGATAAAGCAGATACAATTACAAGTATTAAAGGAAATAATCAAAATATAATTGGTAGCGTTACTCGTGATTATATTCCTGGAACTCGTCAACCAATAGATGTTGATGCAGATCGTGTAAGTAGTATTTTAAGTAATAAACAAGATGAAATAATCGTAAATCCTGAATATAATTTCAATTATTATAATAGTTCTGATTGTTCAGGATCAGCAATTGGAAGTGCTCCAATAGATGCTGGATCATATTCTGTTAAAGCATCATTAATAGGAACAAGTGATTATAATAGTAGTGAAGCTTGTGTTCCATATACAGTTAATAAGATTTATTCAACTATTGAAATTGAAAATCAAGATAATGTGGCATATACTGGTAATCCGGTAGAAGCAAGAGCTACATCATCTAGTGGAACAACAGTTACATTTGAATATTTTGTAAATGCTACTTGTTCACAAAAGACAACATTTGAAGATGATGGTGCTACACCAGATGGAAGTGCACCAATAGAAGCAGGAATTTATTATGTTAAAGCTACTAGTGCAGCAAATAATAATTACTATAAGACAACAACAGATTGTCTTCCTGCAATAACAATTAAGGCTATATATGCAACTTGTCCAACAGTTACACAATATAATGGTGTATATGATAAAGGACCACACACTATTGAAGTTGGAAGTACTGAGGGTCTTGGTGGAACTGTATATTATAAAGTAAGTGGAAATGGTGAAGGAACTACTAATGATGAATGGGTACGTGATCTTCCTCAAAGAACAAATGTTGGTGAAACAATAGTTGAAATTAAAGTTAAAGGTGATAGTACACATTTAACACAAACATGTGCTAGTAAAAAGATAATAATTACTAAGAAATTAGATATTATAGAAATGAATCCTGATTTAGATGATCATGTTGTAACAGTGACATATGATGGAGAACATCATTTAGCTACAGCAAGATCAGATAGTGGAATTACACCAACTATAACATATTATCGTGATGCAAGTTGTAATAATGGTATTGCTGGAACACCAATTAATGTTGGAACATATTATGGAAAGGCAGCAACTCCTGGAAATGATAATTATGATGGAAATAGCATTTGTGCTTTAGCTGTAGTAATTAATAAAAAAGATTCTACATGTCCTCCAAATATAGCAAGTACAGATGTACCTTATGATGGACAACCACATAAGATTACAGTTAGTGGAAACTATGAAGGAGGAACACTTGAATTTAGTAAAACAGGTGGTACATGGTCAGCAACTAATCCAGAAATAACAAATGCTAATGAATCAACACAAGTATCAGTGCAAATTCATAATACGGATGGTAATTATAATGATGCTAGTTGTGGAACATATAATTTAATAGTTCAACAAATTAAACCTGTTATTACTTGTAGTGAACCAACATATACAGGTGGACAATTAAATATTGCAAGTTGTGCTGGTGGAACAATTGGTGGTAACTTACAAACCAATGCTGGTGATCATATTGTAACTTGTTCAGGTGATATTAATCATGAAAATATTGAAGCAAGTGAAGGAGTTAAATGTAATATTAAGAAATCTGCTACAACAACAAGTATTCCAGAACAACATAAAACATATAATACTCAACCTCAAGAAGCTACTGGCGCATCAAGTAATTTATCATCAAATAATACTAATATAGCTGGTGCTACTTATAAATTTAAATATTATTTAGATAATCAATGTAAAGAAGTAACAACTACTCCAAAATATGGTGGTATATATTATGTTATAGCTACTCTTGATCAAACGGATAACTATGATAGTAGTGATAGTCCTTGTACGAAATATACAATGGATCAAGATAAACCAAAAGTAACAATTACATGTAATGATATAACATATAATGGCAATGTACAAACAATTGCTACATGTAGTACTGGTGGAACAATAGTTCAATCTACAGCAAATAGAACGAATGCTGGAACTTATACAGTATATTGTACTGGTGATGATGAACATTCAAATGCTGATCCAACACAATGTACAATTAAGAAAGCACCTTCTGTTTGTCCTGCACTTTCAAGTGTTACAGCTACATATGATGAACACTTACATTACTTAGCAGGTAATCCAGTTGCTACTGGTGGAACAGCAGAATTTAAATTGAGTAGATGTCAATATGAAAATCATACAAATAATAATATTCCACCTGATTGTAGTCTTGTATGGACAAGCACATTTATGCCTGATACAGCAGTTAAGATACAAGGTAGAACAGATATTTCAATACGTGTTAGAGGTGATGAAAATCACAACGACAACAATACTTGTCCAACACTATATATTCAATTAAATTAGAAAGTATAGAAATATACTTTCTTTTTTTGTAAATTGACATATAAAATAAATGTGAATAATAATAAATGAATCTTTTTTATATTATACTTATAATAGGTGATAATATATGTATGGTAATAATTACAACAATAATTACAACAATAATTACAACAATAATTACAATAATAATTACAACAATAATTACACAAATAATACTCCTAAGAAATCAAGTGCAGGTAGAACAATTTCAGGAATAATGAGTTTAATTTTAATTGGTGCTATTATTTATATAGGATTAATAAGTTTTAACGTAATAGATAATCCTTTTACATTTATGAAAGATGATAATGATAAAACAGTTGAGATAAGTCCCAAAGAAGTTACTATATCATTAGGAGGATCTTATCAAATAGAAACAGTTAAAGCACCAGGAATAATAGAATATAAAAGTAGTGATCCAAGTATAGCTGATGTTAATGAATATACAGGATATATCTTTGCTAAAAAAGCGGGAACAGCGACCATAACAGCATATTTAAAAGATGATAAAAGTATTAAAGATGAATGTACTGTGACAGTTGAATCAACTAGTTCATCGGTAGAAGTTCAAAGCATATCATTAAATAAAAAGAATATGTATTTATCAGTTGGTGGAAGTGGTGTATTATCATATAGCGTATCCCCAACAAATGCTAATATAAAAAAGATTTATTGGTCAACAAGTAATAAAAACATTGCAACAGTAGATAAATATGGAAAAGTTGTAGGTGTTGCTGATGGAATTGCAAAAATAACAATAAGAAGTGAAAATGGAAGTACTGATACATGTACAGTATCAGTTTCTAAAAAGCAAAATTCTCCAAAATCACAAACGACTAATACAACAACTAATACAACCACACCAACAACACCTGGTACACCAAGTACACCAACAGTAACATTCACATTAACATATAATGCTAATGGTGGAACAGTAAGTCCTAAAAGTAAAGAATTAAATCAAGGTAGTGAATATGGAAGTTTTCCAACACCAACAAGAAACGGTTATACATTTACTGGATGGTATACTAAACAATCGGGTGGTACAAAAGTTAATTCAAGTACAAAAATATATGGTAATACAACCATTTATGCACAATGGAAACAAAATGGAAGTGGTGGAGGAGGAAGCACTACTGTAACAACATATACACTAACTTATAATGCTAATGGAGGAAGTGTAAGTCCCACAACTAAGAAATTAGAAAAAGGTTCTGTATATGGAACGCTTCCAACACCAACAAGAAGTGGATATACATTTGATGGATGGTATACAGCAGCAAGTGGAGGAAATAAAGTAAGTACATCTACAACAATAAGTGGGAATACAACAATATATGCTCATTGGAGTAAGAATAGTACACCAACGACACCTACAACACCAACGACACCTACAACACCAACAAAAACAGAAGAGAAAATACATTTTATTGTTCATCAAATAGGTGATTCTATATTAATTGAAAGTAATGGTGAATATGGCCTTGTTGATGCGGGTAATCCGGCATCAGGCACTTTTGCTGATAGTCGTAGTAACGGAAATCATGTTGTAAATTATTTAAAGAATCAAGGTGTTAGTAAGTTAAAATTTATTATTGCTTCACATGGACATTCTGATCATATAGGTGGTATTCAAGAAGTAGTAAGTAATGGTTTTGTAGATAGTAATACAACATTTATTTATAAAGAATTTGGTAGGGATTCATCACGTTATGGTGAGATAGTAATGCAAGAGTCTAATTATAAAACTGCTAAATTTTGTGATATAGGAGAAGATTGGTTATCTACAACATTCTTAGCAAGAGCGAAAAACCAAATGTCTGGTGCCGGAGCAACACTTCTTGAAACTAGTGCTCACAATACTAATAACATGAAAAAACTAAATGCAAGTTTCGTTAATAATAGTGATAAATGGATGCAATCAATTAAATTTAAGATGGGTGATTTAACATTTAATATATATAATTTATATGTTTATACTGAGACTTCAGGTGGTAAAACATATATGGATTTAAATACAAATTCTTTAGTAATATTAATTACATCAAGTACTGGTAAGAGAATATGGTTATCAGGTGATTTGAATGTAAGATCTAGTTCAGAAGAATATTATGCATCAAGAGTAGGCAAAGTTGATGTAATGAAAGCTAATCACCATGGACATTTATATTCTAATTCCCTTGGTTTAGTATCTAATTTGAAACCAGGTATAATTGTATGTCAAGATATAGCAACAATTACACCAGCTCTTACATATATTAAGTCAAATGGTGGTAAGATTTATTATACAAGTGATAGTAAACCAGTAGTTTTAACAATTGGAAGTTCGATTACATCAAATGTTAATGTAGGTAGTATATCAAAAGGCAATGGATGGTATACTTGGACAAATGCTAATGAAAATCTGACTTATATTTATTTAGAAAATAATAGTGCTGTTAAAGGATGGAAACAAATAGGAGGATCATGGTATTACTTTGATGGTAATGGTGTGATGACAGTAGGATGGCAAAAACTTTCTTGGGAAGGCGCAACGAATTATTATTATTTTGAACCAACTCCAGGAAAATCGCAAGGAAGTATGTATGCTAATAGAACTGCAACTATTGATGGTAAATCATATCATTTCAATGCAAGTGGGGCTTGCGATTCTGCTGGTTGTTAAGAAAGTATAGAAATATACTTTCTTTTATTTTATTAATTTGATAAAATATTTTTGGTGATTTTATGAAAAAGATTTTAATGTTATTAATAATTATTTTATTAGTAGGTTGTACAAAAGATACTAATGTAATTAGATCTGATTATGAAAAAGATAATGATAAATTATTAAAAGTAAGTATTGCTGATAATACTATTGAAAAGATTAAAATAGAAGATATTACAAATAATTTAGATAAGAATGCAATTGTATATTTTTGTATGCCAAAATCTAATTATTGTCGAAATAATATAGATGTTTTAATAGAAGTAGTAAATGATTTAAGTATAAAGACTTATTATGTAGATTTAACTGATATTAGAGATACTGATAGTTATAAAGAATTTATTGATACTTATAAAGATTATATTAAGGAGAATAATGGCAGTAAATATATCTTTGATGGTGATATTTTAATATATAGTTATAAGAAAGTAATAGACTATTTATCAGTAGATAATACTACTAAAGATTATAGTAATAAAATTAGTGAAGAAGAAAGAAAATTAGAGTATAAAAGATTATATGATGGAATATCAAAATTAATTGATTCAGAATCATGTGATCATGAGAATACAGGTTGTTAAAAATCTCTTTATTTTTATTTTTAATGTGATATAATAAATATGTTAAATCTTTACAAAAGAGGAGTAATATAAATAATTATTATAGAGACTTGATGTTTGGTGAAAATCAAGATAATTATTATATGAATGCTGCTTTTGATTGGATGTCGGTAAACCCGTTATAGTAATTAAGCCCAAAGTAGGATGGTACAGCGTTTCTATGCTCCTATAAAGGGCTTTTTATTTTTCTAAGGAGGAAATTATGGAAAAATATTTTAATCTAGCAATTGATGGACCAGCAGGAGCTGGAAAGAGTACGATAGCAAAGAGAGTAGCAAAAGAACTTGGTTATATATATGTAGATACAGGAGCAATGTATCGAGCAGTGGCATTATATTATCTTAATAATAATATTGACGTAACTAATGAAGAAGAAGTTAATAAATTAATTAATGATATTAATGTAGAATTTAAGATTATTGATGATAATATTCGCCTATTCTTAAATGAAGAGGATGTTACTGATAAGATTAGAACTCCAGAAGTTAGTGATGGAGCAAGTAAGGTTAGTGTTCACAAATTAGTACGTGAAAGAATGGTAGCTATGCAACAAGAAATTGCTAAAAAGAACAATATTGTTATGGATGGAAGAGATATTGGTACAGTAGTACTTCCTAATGCAGATGTTAAAATTTATTTAACAGCATCTGTAGAAGAAAGAGCAAATAGAAGATATAAAGAATATCTTGAAAAAGGTGAAGAAGCTGATTTAGAACAAATAAAGAAAGATATCGAAGAAAGAGATTACCGTGATATGCATAGAGAAAATAGTCCATTACGTGAAGCAGAAGATGCAATCCATATGGATTCAACAGGAATGGAAATAGATGAAGAAGTTGCATATATAATTGAATTTTGTAAACATGCAAGAGGTGAATAATTAATGAGAAAAATGACTAGTCGTGAGATTAGAGATATGTGGCTCAAGTACTTTAGTACTCATGGCCATAAAATAGTAGAGAGTGCATCTCTAATTCCACAAAATGATGATACATTACTTTGGGTAAATGCAGGTGTTACACCACTTAAAAGATATTTTGATGGAACAGAAGTACCTGTAAGTAAGAGACTAACTAATATCCAAAAATGTATAAGAACAAATGATATAGAAAATGTTGGAGTAACAAGACGTCATCATACATTTTTTGAGATGATGGGTAACTTTTCTATTGGTGATTATTTTCGTGATGAAGCCTTAGGTTTTGCATGGGAATTATTAACAAGTAAAGAATGGTTTAATATTCCAGCTGAAAAACTATATGTAACAGTATTCCCTGACGATAAAGATTCAATAAAAAGATGGATAGAGTTAGGAATGTATCCTGATCATATTGTTAAACTTGATGATAACTTTTGGGAAATTGGACCTGGTCCTTGCGGACCTGATACAGAAATCTTCTATGATAGAGGAAAGAAGTATGATCCAAAAGGAGATGCCTTAAAGAAATTTATTAAAGGTGAAGATAACGAAAGATTTATTGAAATCTGGAATAATGTATTATCTCAATTTAATAGTGAAGAAGGTAAAAAAAGAAGTGAATATAAAGAACTTCCAAGTAAGAATATAGATACAGGAGCAGGACTTGAGCGTTGGGCTTGTATTTTCCAAGATGTTGATTCTAACTTTGATACTGATTTATTTTTACCAATTATTAACGAAATTGAAGATTTATCAGGTGTTATGTATGATGGTTCTATGCCATTTAAAGTAATCGCTGATCATATTCGTTCTATTACATTTGCATTAGCGGATGGTGCTACATTCTCAAATGTTGGTCGTGGTTATATCTTAAGAAGATTATTAAGAAGAAGTGTTCGCTTTGGAAGAAAATTAGGCCTTGATGGACTATTTATGTATAAGTTAGTTGAAGTAGTAGTTAAAACATATAAAGATGTTTATCCATATCTTGAAAAGAAAGAAGCTCGTGTTAAAGCTCTAGTTATGCATGAAGAAGAATTATTTAATAGAACTCTTAAAGATGGTGAAAAGAAACTTCTTGAATTAATGGATGCATCTACTAATAAAACAATAAGTGGTGAAGATGCATTTAAATTATATGATACATATGGATTTCCTTATGAATTAACACTTGAATATTTATCTGAAAAAGGATTTACAACAAGTAAAGAAGAATTTGATAAATATATGAATATGCAAAAAGAAGCAAGTAAGAGTAGTCAACATCATGAAACTGCTATGAATGAACAAAATGAAACACTTCTTAAATTCACTCTTCCTAGTGAATTCGTTTATGATAAATACAAATTAAAAGGAAAAGTAATTGGGTTATTTAATAAAGATAAAGAAATAGATAAGATTACTAAAGAAGGTTTAGTAGTATTTGATAAAACTTGTTTCTATGCTACAGGTGGAGGTCAAGTTAATGATACTGGTATTATTACTTGTCCAAGCTTTAAAGCAAGAGTCTTAGATGTTTTTAAAGCTCCAAATGGACAAAATATTCATCAAGTTAAAATACTTAGTGGAGTTATTAAAGTCGGAGATTCATGTGATTTAATTATTGATGAAGATAGAAGAAAAAGAATTGAATGTAATCACT
>JAEEGL016580094.1_pt1 | contig 10155 bp, 5 predicted proteins | sample 9134231 | NCBI WGS metagenome assembly JAEEGL01 (sample SAMN16246548, study PRJNA631951) | gut metagenome | biome: gut microbiome; feature: rumen; material: fiber-attached | host: Bos | place: Iran: Karaj | collected 2018-10
CTTTCAACAAAAATATTAAAAAACTGTTTCTGTTACTCTTATACACTCACTTTGAAAAATTATTTGTCAGTATCGGAAAAAGTAGTACTTTTGCAATCGGGTAAGTCTTATACGGTCAGCTCCCATTGAATCCCCCAGGGTAGGAATACAGCAAGGGTGTTTGGTTGTAGCGACGCGATATAATCAGCTTACCCTTTTTTATTGCAGACACCCCATCCCAACACGCAACTCAACATACCTAGCCCCATGTCCCTCTCGGTCATCATAGTCAACTACAATGTCAAGCACTTCCTTGAGCAGTCGCTGCGGTCGGTATTTGCCGCCGCCGAAGGCATTGATATCGAAGTGTGGGTGGTTGACAACAACTCGACCGACGGCTCTGTCCAGATGGTGCGCGACAAGTTCCCGCAGGTGCATCTGATTGCCAACAGCGACAACCCCGGTTTCGCCACTGCCAACAACCAAGCGCTACGTCAATGCAACGGAGACGATATACTGCTGCTCAACCCTGACACGCTGGTACAACGCGACACCTTCCGCACCTGTCTCAACTTCTTCCAGGAGCATCCCGACTGTGGCGGTCTGAGTGTCAAAATGATCAACGGAGAAGGCCAGTTCCTCAAGGAAAGCAAACGCGGATTCCCCTCCCCTGCCACCTCATTCTACAAAATCAGCGGTCTCATCAAGCTTTTTCCGCGCAACAAGAAAATGGGAGCCTATTATATGGGGCACCTTGACGACGATACCGTCAATGAGGTGGATGTCCTTCCCGGAGCCTTCTTAATGATAAGTCGGCCGGCTCTTGAAAAAACTGGGTTGCTCGACGAAAGTTACTTTATGTATGGTGAAGACATCGATTTCTCATGGCGCATCAAGCTGGCGGGGTTTAAGAACTACTACCTCCCCACTACCCGCATACTGCACTACAAGGGCGAAAGTACCCGCAAGAGCAGCATGAACTATGTATACACTTTCTACAACGCGATGGCCATCTTCGCCAAGAAATACTTCAGCAAAGGTGGCGCAAAGACCTATACGTTTCTCATCCAACTGGCTATCTGGCTGAGAGCTTCGATTGACTTTCTCAAACGCATTTTCAAACATCTGGCGGTGCCTGCACTCGACTTCGCCGTCTCGTTTGCAGGGTTTCTTGCCATCAAACAGATTTGGAGCACCTACTGGGCCGAAAATGTCAACTACTACCCCTCGGTCTACACATGGGTCATCATCCCCATCTACATCCTCATCCTCCTGCTGGCCTCATGGTTGGCAGGCGGTTACGACAAGCCGGTACGCGTATGGCGTATCGTTCAAGGCATGTCGGTCGGCGCACTCTGTCTGCTGGTCTTCTACTCCATGCTAAGCGAAGAGCTACGCTTCTCACGCGCCATCGTACTGCTCGGCTCTCTATGGAGTATCGCTGCTGCATTGGGCATTCGCGGACTGCTCAGCCTGATGCACGCCGACGGATACCACATCGCTCCTGAACGCGGCAGACGCTACCTTGTCGTCGGATCCGACAAAGAGACCGACCGGTTGTTCGAACTCTTCGATTCGCTCGGTATCGAACACAACGGTGCTTTCTGCACCAACGACAACAATGACCCGGCATGGGAAGGCAACCTTCCCAAAGTAGACGAAGTTATCTTCTGTTCACGTGATGTCCCTATCCATCGCATTCTCGACATCCTGCAACAGCATGCAGGTAGCGGCCCTATCTTCCGCATATTGCCTGAAGGCATGGATGTCCTTATCGGAAGCAACTATACCAGCAGTCCCGAAGATCTTTATACGCCCGATTTTAACAACATCAGCAACGTCACCAACCGTCGCATCAAGCGCTTGTTCGATATTGTCACTGCCTTGCTGCTGACAGTGCTCTCTCCCCTGCTTTTCTGGTTCCAGAAACGCAAGCGCCGCTACTTCGCCGACTGCCTTTCTGTATTGCTTGGCCGCAAAAGCTGGGTAGGATACAGCCATATCGACTCCCATTCGAAAGATTTCGACGAACCGCTGCCAGCCATACGCCGCGGCGTATTCCGTACACGCGACCGCATGCCTCGTGTCAAGAATCCCGACATCAAACGTCTTGACAACAGCTACGCCACAGACTATAAAATAAGTACTGACATAACAATACTGCTCTTAAACATTCTGAAAATCTGAAACAATAACAATATGACAATTCCTGAGACGATAAAAGACCTGGAGCAACGAAAAGAAAAACTCAAGAAATTCCTCGACATCGACAACCTCTCCAAAGCCATCGCCGAAGAAGAAAAAAAGACAGAAGCCGCCGACTTTTGGAACGATCCTAAAGAGGCTAAGAAGGTGATGCTGGAGATCAAAAGCAAGAAAACCTGGACCACCGCCTTCAAATCAGTCAGCGACAGCTGTGACGACATGCAGGTGATGTATGAATTCTTCGAAGCTGGCGACGCCACCGAAGAAGAAATGCTCAAACAACTTGAAACCACCACGCGACTTGTTGAGGAACTGGAATTCAAAAACATGCTCCGTAATGAAAGCGACCGTCTTGATGCTGTGCTCTCCATCAATGCCGGTGCCGGCGGCGTGGAGGCTCAGGACTGGGCCGAAATGCTGATGCGCATGTATATCCGTTATGCCGAACGCAACAATTACAAGGTTGCCATCAGCAACTCGCTCGACGGTGACGGTGCCGGTATCAAAAGCTGCACGATGCAGATTGAAGGCGAATTCGCTTACGGCTATCTTAAAAGCGAGACGGGAGTCCACCGCCTGGTGCGTGTCAGCCCCTTCAATGCCCAAGGCAAGCGTATGACCAGCTTCGCATCGGTCAGCGTCACCCCATTGGTCGACGACTCCATCGAAGTCGTTGTCGACCAGTCTCGCCTCAGCTGGGACACTTTCCGCAGCGGCGGCGCCGGCGGACAGAATGTCAACAAGGTGGAGTCGGGTGTACGTCTGCGCTACCAATACAAAGACCCCTACACCGGCGAAGAGGAGGAAATCCTCATTGAGAACACCGAGACCCGTGACCAGCCCAAAAACAAAGAGAACGCTCTGCGTCTGCTGCGTTCACAACTCTACGACCGCGAGATGAAGCACCGCATGGAGGAACAGGCCAAGATCAAGGCTTCACAGAAGAAAATCGAATGGGGCAGCCAGATACGCAGCTATGTCTTCGACGACCGCCGTGTCAAAGACCACCGCACAAATTACCAGACCGGCGATGTCACCGGCGTCATGGACGGCAAAATCGACGAATTCATCAAAGCCTATTTGATGGAGTTCGGTGCTGAGGGTTAAACAACTGTCTATAAATAAGGAATTATCAAAAACAATCATAACCCCTAATGACCGATTGGGGGAATAAAAAAGGAGGCTGCCACGCAGCCTCCTTTTTTTGCTTTCAAAAGAATCATTATTTCTCTTTCGGAGCCACACATTTGTAGAACAGACCCGCAACGGCCGCACCTACCAGCGGAGCCACGATGAAGAGCCACAGCTGGCTGCAAGCCGACCAAGTGGAGCAGTCGCTGAAGAGGGCCTGGCTGATACTGCGGGCGGGGTTGACGCTGGTGTTGGTCAGCGGGATGCTGACAAGGTGGATAAGGGTCAGTGTCAGACCGATAGCCAGACCTGCAGCCTTGGTGTTGCTGCGTTCGTCGGTGGCACCTAGAATGACCATCAGGAAGACAAAGGTCAACACAGCCTCGACGATGAAGGCACCCATCCAGCCGACATTGAGGTAACCATCGCCGGCGGCAGCCTGGAATTCAGTGCCATAACCATTGGCGGCAAACACACCTGTGTTGCCCATGCCGGCAGCTTTCCAGACAACCAACAGAACCGCTCCCGCAATGATGGCACCCACAATCTGCGCCACCCAATAGCAGAGCATATCCTTGAAACTCATACGACCGTTGACGAAAACGCCAAACGAAACGGCAGGATTGAGATGGGCACCACTGACATGACCGATACCGTAAGCCATGGCAATAACCGTAAGGCCAAAAGCAATGGCCACACCCAAAAATCCTACATGTCCGAACAGCGCGGTGCCGCAGCCGCCCAGAACCAGCACGAAAGTACCGAAACCTTCGGCCAACATTTTGTTACAAATCTTCATAATCTTATTTGTTTTGATAGGTTAATATTTGCATTTTTTAACGTAATATTAACATAATTATTGTACAACCCACCTGTTTTTCATCCCCAAATCATTAAGAAAAATGTATCTTTGCAATTGACAAAGGAATCCAACATCCTTCTTAACCAACTGATTGCAACCATTCTACAATGTTGCAAACTCTTGTATTAAAGCATAAAAAAAATGACAGACACAGCCTACCTAGTGCTCTTTGGCGTCAACCTAACCTTCATCGTCACCCACCTTTATGGCTGGTTGCTGAAATGGTTCTACCGTCCGGAGGCCTATCGTGAAAATTTCAACAAACTGTTCCCTGCCCAGAGGGCTGTGGGTGTCATCTACCTGTTGCAACTCTTTGAATTACCCTACCTCTTGCAGATTGGAGACCGCGATGCGCTACTCTACGTCAATGCCTTCGCACTGCTCTTCTTTTCTATCCAGATGCTTGTCATGTGTGAAAGCTATTTCTTCCCCCAAAAGAGACTCCATTTGAAAGACTTCTGGATTACGATACCCGCTATCGCAGTGCTATTGCCCATGTTTCTGCAAGCCGTGGGTCTCATCCACCTCCCCGAAGGCTGGCGTTTCTGGACCGTAGGTGCCGTGAGCATTGTCTTTGTGGTTTACTTTGCCCACAACATACACATGGCGCTGCGTATTGAACGTGCCGTGCAGCGTGCCAACGAGGATCGCTACGCCGACAGCGACGACTTCCCTGTGCGCTTTGCCAATATCATCAAATGGGTCCCCACCCTCGTCCTCGTCCTTTTGGCCATCAACTTCTACGCTGACAACGTCTGGGTGAAGTTCGGCCGCGACATCCTCTTCATCGGCGCCAATGTATGGTTCTGCATGCTGACGCTCAACCCCTGGAGGAAAAATATCGAAAGCACTGTCATCGTGGCAACCGACACGCCGACTGTGAATCATTCGGTGTCCAATAGTGAGTCTGCTCACCTCCTCAGCGACAGCCGTTTCGACGAACTGGCCCGTCGCCTCGACCGACTGCTCACCGAAGAGCATATCTTCACTCAGCAGCACATCACCATCAACACCTTCATCACCAGCCTCGGCACCAACAGCAAATACCTCTCCGAGGTAATTCGTCGTAGCGGCTACCAGTCGTTTTACGACATGATCAGCCTGCACCGTGTGCGTCACGCCATCAGCTTGATACACCAGCATCCTGAAGATCGTCTCGCCGACATCGCCGACCAATGCGGTTTCTCCTCCCCTGCCTCCATGACCAAAGCCTTCAAGACCCAAGGCAAAGAGCCTCCCAGCAGCTACCGGTAGAATTTGGAAATAGGGGAATCAAATATAACAATTCGTTTTTTTGGGGAATGTGTGAATCATTCTTACGCATGCCACTAACGAATTAACAATTTCACGCATTAACCAATTATAAAATTCCCATATTAACATACTCCCCATCCTTTCCTCTAAAGGAAAAATTTCCTCTAACAGAAAAGAGGCTTTTGTTTATCTGTCTGAGAAACAGAAATTATTCAAAGAGGCATCCGTTAAAAACAAAAAAAACAATTCCTCTCGTGGAATTTTCCGCGAGAGGAATATCCATTTTTATAATAAATCATATTTTTGCATCCAGAAATATAAAGTAAAATAATATGACGACAAAAATGATCATCCTCCTGACTGTCGGCGCCCTTGTTTTGGGCACCCTTGTATGGCAGATTGTCCGGGCATGGCGCTACCGACGCACCCACCCCGACGAAACCTACTGGCCTTACAACGACCCGAAAGAAGAACGGAAGTCGTAGGTACACCTCTACCGTGGTTTACGACAAAAAATGACGAAAACGAAAAAAAACATAAATACATGAGAACAAGTACAATTAAACTTTTACGTAACCTTCTGGTCCTGCTACTGATGGTAGCAGCGGGACAGGGGAGCGCTTGGGCACAGACCTTCACCATCGAAGCGTCGCACAACAACAGCACCAATGTCACCACCTTCACCATCACCCGCAGCGGCAGCAACCTGCCGGCGCAGACCATCAACTTCCGCACGGTGAACCGCTCAGCCTACGCCGGGCAGCATTTCGTGGCAAGGGTCGGCACCAGGACCTTCACCGCCAACCAGACCTCCGACACCGTCAAGGTGACGGAAAAGGCAGCCAACAATGTGGATTTGCTTTACCGCTACCAGAACGTCACTACCCGCACCTACCGCTTCGAGGTACTCGATGTCAACGGTTTCGAACTTGCATCCCTGGGCCGGAACATTACCTACGACGACACCTACAAGCACACCAGCACCTACGTGAACTCCAGCGTTACCGACCTGGTCTATTTCAACAACGGCAGCCTCGCTTCGGGTAGTGGGAACAAATACCTCGATGTGGCTTACGACCCTTCCTCGAACAGCAACCATGTGATGTCGGGCAGCTACATAAAAATCGATGACGGCTACGACTACGACGACCACACGCTCTGCAACATCAGTACCAGCAGTCTGTACAGTAATCACAGCGAATTGCGTAATTATCTTAACTCGTTGAGCTATAAGATGTACGCCACCGTCTATTTCACCCAGAAGGAAGAGGACGACGGATACCAGTATATCCAAATCCTGGCCGACAACAGCACCACCAAAGACGGCAAGGACCCCGACGGCGATGTCAGCACCCCTTCTGTCTCGCTCTACAAGGCCGCCTTCATCCTGACCAAGAATGAAAATGTCTGTACCACCGACCACTATCAGGCCTTCCCCCACCGTTATGACTGCCACAACCGCACCGACTGCAACCAAACAGCCAGCCACACCGAGTTCGAGTATGCCGACAGCTACCTCTACGCACAGAAATACAAAAACACTTCCTATAATGCCACCAACAATGGTGCGTTGGTGCTCAACACCACGGTGAACAACATCAACGTGCGCTTCGATGCCAACGGCAGCGGCGACGACACCTGGTATCTCAAGAACCTCAAAGTCCGTCTCGCCCTGGTCGATGCCACCAATCCGACACTCCTTTCCAACAACCCCAACAACATCACCGCCAGCATCACCGTCTCGGCGGGCCCCTACAAACAAGGCAACACCTTCTATGTCAGCGTGCCCTTCAAAGAGATTGTCACCGTCACTGGCTCGCCGACGCTCACCAACAACTGGGGCACGCTCTCCTACGTCTCCGGCAGCGGCACCAATGTGCTGACCTTCAGTGGCACCATCACCAACAATATCGGCAGCACATTGACGGTGTCGGGATTGAGCGGCAACGTATACGACCTTGCCGGCAACTCTTTCACCTGGCCGAGCGGCACTTCCAAGACCTTCACTGGCGTCACCTCCTCATCCACCTACACCCTCGCCGCCACCAACACCACCTTCTCGACGCTCGACGGCGACTACTGGGTCAGTGACAACAATCACCTACCCCAGCCACACCCCACGGTCTATTTCTATAAAGGCAAACAGCAAGAGGCCAACCGCGTGACCCTCACCGAGACCACCGACTACACCCTGTCGTGGACTGGCAACAGCGCCGCCGGCGACGGCACCGTCACCGCCACCGGCGTGGGCAGCTATACTGGATCGGCCAGCACCACCTTCCCCATCCGCTGGAGCACCTACACAGTCACCTTCCACAGCAACGGCAGCATCGGCATTCCCACCACAGGAACGATGAACGACCAAGCCTTCGACTACTCTACGGCACAGAACCTTACCGCCAACGCCTTCAGCCGCACCGGCTTCACCTTCATCGGATGGAACACCGCCCCCGACGGCAGTGGCACCGCCTACAGCGACGGACAGTCGGTCACAGGACTCAACACTGAGGACGGTGGTACCGTCGACCTCTACGCCCAGTGGGCCGTCATCCCCTGGACTGGCAGTGGCGATAGCGAGAACGACCCCTATACTATAATATATGCCAGCCAACTCGACTCTCTGGCCGCCACCGTCAACAGTGGCACCAGCTACAGCGGCAAGTTCTTTATGCTGGACGCCGACATCACCTACGGCACAGAAGGCCTCGGCACCGATGAGAACAACTACACTGCCATCGGGAATGGTTCAAATCCCTTCAGCGGCACCTTCGACGGCGACAACCACACCGTCAGCGGCATCCACATCCAAAAGGATCGTAATGTTCATACTAGCATTAGCAGAGCTCTCTTCGGTAATATTTCTAATAGCACAGTCCAAAACGTAGTCCTCGATGGTAGCGCATTCTCCGGCTTTCAATACATCGGTGGTATTGTAGGGAATGCCGACAATTCCACTATTAGCGGTTGCCTTGTCACCAACACCTCTGTAAATGGCTTTTTGTCCAATTATATAGGTGTTATCGTGGGCACATATAGCAACACCGTCACCCTTTCTTCCAACTATTACCGTAATTGTACAAAAGGTGTTAGCACCACGGGGATCGGTGTTTGGGGTGCTGATGTCGATGGCGCCCGCAGCGTCCACCCCCTCTCCCTGCCGGCCGATGTCACCGCCAGCGGCGAGAGCATCGTGATTGACTATGTGACCTATTACGCTTCCAACACCACCATCACCCTCACCTACAGCGGCACCCCGGGATACAGCGTAGCCTACAGCTACAACGACGGCAGCGACCACGCCATCAGTGGCAATACCTTCACCATGCCTGCCGCCGACGGCGTCACCGTCACCGCCACCCTCACCGACCGTTGGGGCATTGCCTCCGGCCACGACGGCACCAGCGAGGCCATGGCCTACCTCATCTCCGACACCGCGGGTCTTAACCTGCTGGCCCGCTACGTCAACGGCACCAATGGCTACGTAGCCAACGGATTCGAAAGCAAATACTTCTATCTCACCAACAACATCACCTACAGCACTGAAGGTCTCGGCACCACCGAGAGCAACTACACCGCCATCGGCATTTCCTGGCCCTACTTCCGCGGCACTTTCGACGGCGACAACCACACCATCAGCGGCATCCGCATCTACAAGGGCGGCACCACCAATGCCGACGGCTACCAGGGCATCTTCGGCCAGGTCATAGGCGGCACCATCAAGAACCTCACACTCACCGACGCCGTCATCACCGGCTGGCAAAATGTCGGCGGCATCGTGGGATATATATCTGTTAATGCTGGTGTCGGCGGCATCATCGATAACTGCCACGTCACCGGCAGCGTGACCCTCCATGCCGTCGCCAACAATGCCGGTTTTCACGGCGGCATCGTGGGCGATGCTAACGGTTATAGCGTCAACGGCTGCACCAGCGCCGCCACGCTTAGCTATGCCAGTGGCATTAGTGGTTGCACAGCTTACGGTGGCATCGTGGGCTCCCTCAACGGCAACCTGCAGAACTGTCTGGTCTTTGGCGCCAACATCAGCGGCACAAATATCGTCGGTGCCATCGTGGGTTTAAAAAGTTTCGAATACACCTATAGCGCCAACTACTACCGCGACTGCACTGTAAACGGCACCGTGGGTGCCACGGGTGTCGGCATTGGTGGTGAACAAGACAATACCACCCCGAACGACATCAACGGTATCCACAGCCTCCACACCCTCACCCTGGGCAGCGGTATCACCGCCACCGACGCCTCCGAGACCAAGGTCATCGACGACGTTACCTACTACGCTTCCAACTCCACCGTCACCCTCACCTGCGATGTGCCTGTCGGCTACACCTTCACCTCATTTAACGTCAACGCCGGTACCCTTAGCGGTACCTCCAACCCCTGCACCCTCACTTTCAATCCTGCCGCCGACATTACCGTCAGCACTACCTACACTCCCATCAACTACTCCATCAACTACAACCTCAACGGCGGCAACCTGGCCACCTCCAACCCCGCCACCTACACCATCGAAACTCCCACCTTCACCCTCAACAATCCCACCCGCGAGGGCTATACCTTTGCGGGCTGGACAGGCACCGGCCTCGATGCGGCCACCACCACCGTCACCGTTGCCCAGGGTTCCACTAGCGACCGCTACTACACCGCCACCTGGACTCCTATCGTCTATAACATCACCTACAACCTTGGCGGAGGCTCAGCGTCCAACC
>JAEEGL016771438.1_pt1 | contig 10155 bp, 7 predicted proteins | sample 9134231 | NCBI WGS metagenome assembly JAEEGL01 (sample SAMN16246548, study PRJNA631951) | gut metagenome | biome: gut microbiome; feature: rumen; material: fiber-attached | host: Bos | place: Iran: Karaj | collected 2018-10
ACTGCAGTATCGCTGCGACAAATGCGGCTGGGAAGTCCCGCAGGGTGAAGAACCGCCCAAGTTCTGCCCGGAATGCGGCGACCCCTTCAACGAAGACGACATCGTCAAATAAGGCTGCTTTGGCTCCGCTGCAAAAGCAGCGATCACAGCAAGTATCCGGCGGCAGGGGTGTGCAAAGCATTCCTGCCGCTTTTTCACAGAAAAAGGAGCAATCTGTCATGCTGAAAAAACTATCCTCCTTCCTGCTCGTCCTCCTCTTGCTGCTCTGCCTTTCCGCCTGCGGCGCCGGACCGGAAGACGACAACGCGCCCGGCGAGACCGGCACGGAAACGGAAGCAACGGAAAAAGACGCAGGACCGGCAAGTCTGGCCGGCTTTTACGTCGATCAGGAAGTTTACGATGCGGAAGGCATCCTTTACTGCATCGCCCTGCGCGAGGACGGCGAAGGCGTGGTGGCCATCCAGGACCCCTATGCCATGCAGTGGGCAGACGGGCTGATCACGCCGCCGGAAAACTTCGGCAAGCCCTTTTCCTTCCTTGTTGAAGGCGACACGCTGCGCGTCCCCGCATACGGCTGGGAATTCACGCGCATGGATGCGCTGCTGGCCGAAGAGCCGGAGTGGCAGGCTTATATGCAGGACGGTACCCTGCCCGGCTTTGTCTGGACGCCGGAGACGGAATATGCCGTCAGCCTGACCATGTAGCGCCAGATCGTTCTGGATTCCGGCTGCATCTGCGGGGTGCTTTACCTGGGCGGCGTCTCTCCGGACATCTCCAGCCTGGCGGAAGCGCCGGAGTTTCTCCAGCAGCGCCTGGCTGAGAGCGGTTATCTGGACGGCTTTGCCTTCCTGGCCGGCATCCCGGCGGAACGCATCGTGGAGATCCCGGGCGGCGAAGACCTGTATTGCTTCTATCCGCTGGATGACAAGGTCTCGTTCAGCATCAACCGCTACATCGTCAGCGAAGCCAACAACTACGCCGGCGAGAGCGGCGAGCTGCTTTACCACAGTGAGCAGGGCGAGCCCATCCTTCTGCGCTGCAACGTGAGCGACATCATCCCGGACGCACAGCTGCTGCTCATCGACAGCAGCGGCAAGCGCCTTCGCTATGTGCCGCAGCTGAGCCTCCGTGACGGACGGGTGTACATCCCTCAAGAGACCGTTCTGCTTTACGACGCCACCCATTATGCGAGAAGCGAGGAATGGGACGAGGACTGAGCGCAGGCACGGAAAAACAAACAGCATCCCCTGACAGGATGCTGCAAACTGAAGATAAAAAAGGACGGCAGAGCCGTCCTTTTTGTGTCTGAAATTGCTTTCCCTATTCCGCCGAGACGCCTTCTTCACCGTTTCCTTCCACGTCTTCCTTCACGGCTTCTTCAGTATCAGCAGCTTCATCTTCCGCGTCGCCGGCTTCCGTGCCTTCTTCGGCCGGGGCGCCGCCCGTCAGTGCCAGGAAAGGATCGCCGCTGCCGTCCCAATACTGGAACTCCAGCACGCGTTCATAAGTGGACTTGGAGATGAAGTCTTCCATGTAATCCGAATATGCCTGGCTGACCGCTTCTTCACGCAGTGCCGCCGCAATTTCTTCCTGATTGGCTTCCAGGCCGATCTTTTCGCTGTCCAGGCGGATGATGTGATAACCAAATTCCGTCTTTACCGGTTCTTCGCTGTAATCGCCAATGTTTTCCAGCGCCCAGCTGCCGGCAACGAATCCCGGCACCAGGCGGGCGTCTTCACGTGTGATGTCATAATCCAGCACGCCGCCGTTATCCGCGCTGCCGTCCGCGGAATATTCCTTTGCCAGCTCGGCAAAGTCCGCACCGTCATCCAGCTGGCGGATGATGCCCCGGGCCGTCAGTTCCGCCTGCACCATTTCTTCCTCGCTGGCTTCGCCTTCCGCCGCAGAGATCAGGATGTGGGAGACGCGCCGCGTGTCATAATTGGCTGCATTGGCTTCATATTCCGCCGCGATATCTTCATCGGAGATCTCCACGCCCTCTTCCAGATGAGCCTGGAAACGTTCGCTGTAAAGCTGGGATTTGATCACTTCCCGCCATTCATCTTCCGTATAGCCGGATTCCGTCAGCCAATCCTGCAGATCTTCGTCCGTCTGGAAATAAGCGCGGAAATTTGCATCGAAATATTCATCGATATCCTTTTCCGTCACTTTGATCCCCAGCTCTTCGCAGGCCAGCTGGGCATAGACCGAACCGATGGCCGTCTGCCAGGCATAGCTTTCAACATTCGAGAAGAAATATTTCTGCAGATCACTGCCTTCTTCCAGGCCGTAACCGCTGATGGAATCCATATTGTAGTTGTAATAGAAATTATATACGGTGTCGCCGACCTCCTGGCCGTTGATCACAGCAATGACATTTTCTCCATCCTGCAGTTCATCTTCCCCACAGGCACAGAGCAGACACAGCGCCAACGCCAGGATAAGCAAAAGCACAAGCCACTTTTTCACGAACGATCCCTCCGTTTTCTCTCTTTTTCCGCGTTTTTCGCAGAACAGTTTTTATTATAGCACAGCCGCTTCTTCCTGCAAAGCAATTATTTTCGCCAGCACGCGCTCCGTGAGCGCGGCCACCTCCTGCCCGCTGAAGCCCTGTGTTTTCAAGACGAACTCAAAACGCTTTTTGTTTCGGTAAAACAGCAAAACGCGATAATCTTTTGCCAGGCGCATCAAGAGATCCACGCTGAACTCCGTTCCCTCTGCCGGCGCAAGCACCGTTTCCCGTCCGTCGTTGTGGATGGAGGCAAAGCCCAGCTTTTCCGCCAGGATCTTCACCCGGCAGACGGCGATGAGGTTCTCCACCGGCTCCGGCAGCGGGCCATAGCGCTCGCAAAGCTCCTCAGCCAGCGCCTGCAGGATATCCTTGCTCTCCGCCGCGGAAAGGCGCTTGTAGACCTCCACCTTCAGCACAGTGTCCGGGATATAGCTATCCGGCAGAAAGGCGGAAAGCCCCAGGTCCAGCTGGACCGCCTCGCGGCTTTCCGGCACTTCCTCGCCCTTTTGCCGCTTCACTTCCTCATCGATCAGGCGGCAATACATATCGAAGCCGACGGCGGCGATGTGCCCGTGCTGCTCGGAGCCGAGGATATTCCCTGCCCCGCGGATCTCCATATCCCGCATGGCGATCTTGAAGCCGGCGCCCAGCTCCGTGAAGTCGCGGATGGCTTTCAGGCGTTTTTTCGCCTGCTCCGGCAAGATCTTATCCCGCCGGTAGCTGAAATAGGCATAAGCCTGGCGGTGGGAACGACCGACGCGGCCGCGCAGCTGATAAAGCTGCGCCAGGCCGAAATGATCCGCATCCAGCACCACCAGCGTGTTGACGTTGGGGATGTCCAGGCCGGACTCGATGATGGTGGTGCAGATCAGCACATTGGTAACGCCGGACACAAAGTCATGCATCACCGTTTCCAACTCGTGCTCGCGCATCTGCCCGTGACCGACGGCCGCACGCACGCCGGGGATCTCTTCCAGCTCATCCGCCAGCGGATAAAGACGGTCGATGTTGTTGCAGACGACGAAGACCTGCCCCTGCCGCGCCAGCTCCCGGCTGATGGCCTCGCGGATGAGGCGCGGATGATATTCCAGCACATAGGTCTGCACCGGCTGCCGGTCAGAAGGCGGCGTGGTGATCAGAGAAACGTCGCGCATGCCCACCAGAGACATGTGCAGCGTGCGCGGGATGGGCGTGGCGGAAAGCGTCAGCACATCCACGCCCAGCTGCAGTTTCTTCAGCTGTTCTTTGTGCCGCACGCCAAAGCGCTGCTCTTCATCCACCACGATCAGCCCCAGATCGTGAAACTGCACATCTGCCGAAAGCAGGCGGTGCGTGCCGATGAGAACGTCCAGGCGTCCGTCCTTCAGGCGGCGCAGCGTTTCTTTCTGCTCTTTGGCTGAATAAAAGCGGGAGAGCACGCCCACCTGCACCGTGAAATCCGCCATCCGCTCGCTGAAGGTGTGATAATGCTGCTCCGCCAACACCGTGGTGGGCACCAGCACCGCCACCTGCTTGCCGTCCGTGACGGCCTTGAAGGCCGCTCGCAGCGCCACCTCCGTCTTGCCGTAGCCCACGTCGCCGCAAAGCAGGCGGTCCATCGGCCGCGGCGCTTCCATATCCTTTTTCACTTCCGCGATGGCGGCCAGCTGGTCCGCCGTTTCCGCATAGGGGAAGCCGTCTTCGAAATCCCCCTGCCAGGGCGTATCTGGAGAGAAAGCAAAACCCTTGGCCTGCTGCCGCTGGCCGTAGAGCCGCAGGAGCTCGGCAGCCATGTCCTGCACGGAAGCGCGCACCTTGCTCTTGGTCCGCCGCCATTCGCTGCCGCCCAGCTTATAGATCTTCGGCGGCGTACCTTCGTTGCCGACGTATTTCTGCACCTGATCGAGCTGATCCACCGGCACAAAGAGCCTGTCGCTGCCGGCGTATTCGATGTGCAGGTAATCCCGGCTGATCTCGCCCACCGTCAGTCGCTTCACGCCGAGGTAACGGCCGATGCCCTGCCGGGCGTGCACCACATAATCCCCCTCGTGCAGATCGACAAAGGAGCTGATGCGCTCGCCGCCCTCGACACGGAAACGGGGCGCCTTGCGTTCCCGCAGCTCCTGCCCCCAAAGCTCCTGCTCCGAAAGCAGAGCAAGGGAAGCCGTGCGGCTCTCAAAGCCGCCCGACATAGGCAGCTCCGCAAATTCCACGCCTTTGATCCCCAGGCTCTCGAAAAGCTCCCGCGTTTTCTTCAGGCGCAGTTCGTTGCTGGCCGTCGCCACCAGGCGATAACCGTTTTCCCGAAAGCGGGCGGCGTCTTCCGCCAGAAGCTCCCGCTTTTTATGATAAGAGAGCAGCGGGCGGGCATCTGCGGAAAGCACCTCCGAAACAGGAAAGCCAGCCGTGCCCGGCAGATCGGCCAAAAAAAGGCCGGGACGCTGCGCGACCGCCTGGAAGACAGCCTCCTCGGAGGCAAAGTTCTCGGCAAAATCCGGCAAAAGGGCGCCGCTTTCCAAAAGGTCCGGCAGCATGGCCTGCCGCTCCGCCTCATTTTCCCGCCAGATCTCCCGGCAGCGCTCCGGCTCCAGGAGCACGATGCGGCCGGAAGGCGGCAGATAGTCCGTGAGCAAAACGCTTTCCGGATAAAGGAAGGAAAGCAGCTGCGCCGCGTCCTCCGGCAGGCTGCCGGCTTTCAGCAGCTCCAGATATTCCCCGTAGCGTTCCCGGAGCGCCAGCCTTGCCGCATGCGGCAGGCGGCTGGAAGCCCGGCTGATCGCCTGCTCCAGGAGCAGCGCCGCCTTCTGCACACGGGCCGCGGGAGCCGGCAGCTCGGAAGCCGGGCCGAGCAGGAAGGAATCCAATTCTTCCTGCGAACGCTGGCTGGCCGCTTCAAAGTAATGCATGGATTCGATCTCGTCATCAAAAAACTCCAGGCGCAGGGGCCGCTCCGACTGCAGCGGGAAAATGTCCACGATGCCGCCGCGCACGGAAAAATCGCCGGACAGATCCACCAGGCTCTCCCGGTGATAGCCCAGCTCCACCAAGCGCCGGCAAAGCGCGTCGATGGCAAAGCGCTGTCCTTTCGCAAGCGTGATCCACCCGTCCCGGTGCAGTTCCGGCGGCGGGAAACGCCGGCAGAGCGCCTCCGCCGGACAAAGCACTGTCACAGGCTCGCCGGCCGCCAGCTTCGTCAGCGCCGCGCTGCGCCGCCGCAAAAGCTCCAGGTTCGGCGCAGCATTCTCAAACGGCAGCAGTTCCAGGTCCGGGAAACTGCAAACAGACTCTGCCGGCAAAAAAGCGCGCAGGGTCTCTTCAAAGGCCGCTGCCTGCCGCAGCTCCGGCAGCACGAAAAGCAGCGCGCCCGGCCGGGACGCCTGCATGGCTGCCAGCCACATGGCCGCCGCCGGAGCGGAAAGGCCCGTCAGCATTGCCCGGCCGCCGCCGAAAAGCAGCTCCTCCGCCCGTTGGAAGGGCTCAGTCTGCTGCCAGATCTGCAAAAGCTCTTTCTTCACTTCTTTTCCTCCATGCAGAAGCGGCGCGGACCGAAAAAACCGGCCGCGCTCATTTTCTTTTTTCTTCAGGATATGATAAAACGGCAAAGATCATCCGTTTTCTTCTGTTTGTTTTTCCTGCTTTTCTTCTTTCGGCTCTTTCGGCGCCGCGTTGTAAAGCGCCATCGCCCGGCTCATCCCTTCCCGGCACCAGCAAAGCGCCGCTTCACAGGCCCTGTCCAGAGCCGGATCCAGGAGGGCGAAATCTTCCCGCCCCAGCTGCGCCAGCACATAATCCGCCGCATCCGGCCAGATGGAGTGCCCGACGCCCACCTTCAGGCGGGGGATATCCTGCCGGCCGGAGAGCTCCAGGATGGAGCCCATGCCGCGATGACCGCCGGAAGCGCCGCGCGCCCGCAGGCGGATCTGTCCCGGCGGCAGGTCCATGTCGTCAAAAACGACCAGCACATCCTGCCAGTCCACTTTATAGAAATTCGTGGCCGCCACCAGCGCCTGCCCGGAAAGATTCATAAAGGTCTGCGGCTTGAGCAGCAAAATGCGCTCGCCCTGATGATTGGCCGCAGCCGTCAGCGCGGAGCACTCCTTTTTGCCAAAGGAAGCCCCCAGCGCCGCCGCCAGGCGGTCCAGCACCATAAAGCCCATATTGTGTCGCGTTGCCGCATAACGAGAACCGGGGTTGCCCAGGCCGGCAATGATCTTCATGCGCGTTCCTCCTGTACGGGTCTGCTGTATATTTTACCATAAAGCAGCCGCGGAAGCCAGAAAAAATATCATAGTTCCTCCGGGCCTGTCATAGATTATGGCAAAGAAGCCCGCAAAGGAGCGGATGAAATGGACAAAAGCATTTCCGGCTGGATCTCGATGCGTGTGGTGAGTGTGGCGGAAGGGCAGCCCGTGGGACGGGTGCGCGCCCCTATCCTGGACCCCGCCAAAAAACGTCTGGCCGGACTGCTGATCGACCGCGGCAGATGGCGGAGCGAACTGCGTTTTATCCCCTTTGAACAGATCGAAAGCGTGGGCGAAAGCATCATCACCATCGAACGCGCCAAGCACGCTCTGCGGCTCAGCGCCATCTCTCCCCGCACCCGCCGTCTGGCCATGCGGCCGCCGCGCATCGTGGGGATGCATGTGCTGAGCCGGGACGGACGGGAGCTGGGCCTGCTGGACAGCTTCGGCATCGATTGCCAGAGCGGAGAGATCGTCTGGCTGGTCCTGATGAACAGCCGCCTGGCCAGGAGCGGCCGCAAGGGCGTCCGCCTGGAAGGCAGCGAGCTCTTCACCATCGGCAACGGCATGCTCGTCGTCAGCAACGAGGCGGCAGACCGGGCGGAAGCACTGTTCCCGGCCAAGGCAGTCGTCAGAAACAGCATGCGCCGCCGCCTGCGCCTGCCCGCGCTGCGCCGGAAGCTGCAGCTGCCGCCCGCAGCCAGCGAAGCGGAGCCGGCCGCGGAAAGCATACCGGAAGAAACAGCAGAAAGCATCGAATTCGTCGGGCCGGACGCGCCTGTGCAAACGGATGCGCCGGCGCCGGAAGAAGCGCCCCCTGCCCCGCAGAAAGCACAGTTCCCGCAGCTGCCGGCCGGTCTGCGGCTGGAAGATCTCGCCCGCATCCTGAGCGGCAGCATCCGCAAAGCACCGCAGGAAGCGGCAACGGGCACAGAAGCAAAAGACGGCGCCAGCATAAAAGAAGAAGACCCGGCAAGAGCGGCGGAAACGAAAACGCCGACAGAAGACGAAGCAGAAATGCCGGTGGAAAAGCCGGCAAGGAGCGAAACGGAGACGCCGGCAAAAGCGCCGGCAGAAAACGAAGCAGAAACGCCGGACGAAAATGCATAGACGAAACACAAAAAAGCAGCCTGCATGCAGGCTGCTTTTATCTGATCGGATCCTGATCGTTTTCCCAGCAGACGCCTTAATCGAAGAGACGGCTGACGGAAAGGTTTTCGTGGATGCGGATGATGGCCTCGCCCAGAAGCGGTGCGACCGAAAGCCGCTTTACCTTCGTGGAAAAACCTACGCGGTCCGTATCCAGCGGGATGGTGTTGCTGACCACCACTTCCTCCAGGCAAGAAGCGTCGATGCGGTCGAGCGCCGGCGGCGTGAAGACCGGATGGGAGCAGCAGGCATAAACGGCCTTGGCGCCGCCCAGCTTCATCAGGGCGTCCGCTCCCTTGGTGATGCTGCCGGCCGTATCGATGATGTCGTCCACCATCAGCACGTTCCTCCCGTGGATGTCGCCGATGATGTTCATGATCTCGGCCACATTCGGTTTGGGACGGCGTTTATCGACGATAGCGATGTCCACGCCCAGTCGGTTGGCCAGGTCCCTGGCCCGCGTGACGCCGCCAAGGTCCGGGGAGACCACGACCAGGTCTTCCAGGCCGCGGTTCTTGTAATATTCCGCCAGGATGGGCACTGCCGAAAGGTGATCGACAGGGATATCAAAGAAGCCCTGGATAGCGCTGGCATGCAGATCCATGGTCAAAATGCGGTCGCAGCCGGCGGCAGTGATAAGATTGGCGACCAGCTTGGCCGTGATCGGATCGCGCGCCTTGCTCTTGCGTTCCTGGCGGGCATAGCCGTAATACGGGATCACCGCAGTGATGCGCTGCGCGGAAGCACGACGCAAAGCGTCGATCATGATGAGCAGCTCCATCAGGTGATCGTTGGTCGGTGCGCAGGTGGGCTGTACGATGAAAACATCCGCGCCGCGAACGCTCTCATCGATCTCCATCGCGATCTCTCCATCACAGAACTTCCGGACTTTGGCCTCGCCGAGCTTGATGCCGATATAATCGGCGATCTCCTTGGCAAGTTCCGGGTTGGCATTGGCGGTAAACATCTTCAGTTTCTGCGTTTCCATAGCGTGCCCCTCCTGCGAAGATCTCTCTTCTTTTATTCGCGTCTTCGACCGTTTTCCCTTGTGACAAAGGCGATTATTTCTTTTTTATTCGGCGTTTTTTCCAATCCGGGATATTCGTCTGCCGCTGACGGGCAACGCCCAGCGCGCCTTCCGGCACATCCGTGGTGATGGTGCTGCCGGCCGCCACCGTTGCCCCATCGCCCACAGCGACCGGGGCGATGAAATTTGTGTTGCAGCCGATGAAGGCGTCGTTGCCGATCACCGTGGCGTGTTTGTTCTCCCCATCATAGTTACAGGTGATGGAACCGCAGCCGATGTTCACACCGCTGCCGACGCGGGAATCGCCGATATAGCTGAGGTGCGGGATCTTGCTGCCCTCGCCCACGCCGGAGTTCTTCACTTCCACAAAGTCACCGATCTTCACCCGGTCTGCCAGCACAGTGCCCGGACGCATGTAGGCAAAGGGCCCGATCTTGCAGTCCGCGCCGGTCTCCACGCTGTCCAGGACGGAATGCCAGACATATGTCCCGCGGCCGATGCGGCTGGCACGGATGTCGCTGTGCGGGCCGATCAGGCAGCCTTCCCCGATCACCGTGCCGGATTTCAGGAAGCAATAGGGCTCGATGATGGAATCCGCCCCCACTTCCACGTCGGAATCGATATACGTATTGAAGGGATCGACGACCGTGATGCCTTTTCGCATCAGCTCTTCCAGCTTGCGCTCGTTCAGCTCCGTGGCTGCCGCCGCCAGCTGGGCGCGATCGTTCACGCCCATCACTTCCATGCCGTCTTCCGCCACATGGGCAAAGACCCGTTTCCCCTGGGCAGTGAAGATGCCGATGACGTCCGTGAGATAATATTCACCCTGTGCATTGGCGCAGCCGATCTCGGACAGCGCCTCCCGCAGTTCCGGAATGGCAAAGCAATAGACGCCGGCGTTGATCTCCTGGATCTCCAGCTCTTCCGGGCTGGCGTCCCTGGCTTCCACGATGCGCGCCACACTGCCGTCCGCCGCCCGCACGATGCGTCCATAACTGCCGGGTTCCGGCAGGAAGGTGCTCAGCAGCGAGCAGACTGCGCCGCTCTCTTCAAATTCCCGCAGCATCGCGGCCAGCGTCTCCGCCCGCAGCAGCGGCGTATCCCCGCAGAGGAAAAGGGCGGTGCCCGTTTCCGGCAGCTGCGGCAGCGCCATCATCGCCGCATGCCCCGTGCCTTTTTGTTCTGCCTGCAGCGCATAGCGGAAGCCTTCTCCCATTTCTTCCTCCACCTGTTCCGCGCCATGCCCA
>JAEEGL016820551.1_pt1 | contig 10155 bp, 10 predicted proteins | sample 9134231 | NCBI WGS metagenome assembly JAEEGL01 (sample SAMN16246548, study PRJNA631951) | gut metagenome | biome: gut microbiome; feature: rumen; material: fiber-attached | host: Bos | place: Iran: Karaj | collected 2018-10
CGTCTGCCGCGTCGTCCCCTCCGTGTCAGACAGCAGCAGAATACTGTCAGGGGTATAGGTGGGCGCGCCCTCATAATAGAACTGCTCGGCGTAGCGCAGCGCCCGGAGCTGGGCTGCGTCGGCCTCCGGCGCCACAAATGCGTCCGGCATGGCGCAGCCACGCACGTCCCAGTGGTCGGCATAGGGCGCCGCGTATCCCACCACTGTGTAGGTCTTGTAGATCAGTGTCTGGCTGGTCCGCACCCCGGCCTCCTGGAAGCTCTTTCGCACGTCGTCGGTGTAGCCCGCTCCCGCATAGTCCGTCCGGAAGCCCTGGCTCTTGACGTTGATCAGGAAGTCCTCAAAGCCCTTCAGCCCGCCGGGACTGGTCATAACACCTCTGGTTTCATAGGGGTTGAAGCCGAAGGTCCCCGGCCCGTAGACGTAATAGACCCAGTAATACAGCAGGTCGTCCTCTGCCTTCTCCAGCATTCGGTCAAGATCGTAGCCCATGGGGAGAGGATATTCCCATTTATCCGGCTCCACCTCCACGCCATTCTCTTTCCAATACCAGTAGTTCCAGTCCATCTCAGGAAAGGTCACCGTGTTCTCCTGGGGATCGTAGTGCTCCCGCAGATAATCGTAGAATGCCGTCCAGTCGTCCTCCGTCATGGTCTGCTTAGCGGACGCCAGGATGGCCTCCTGCCGAAGCCCTCTCCGCTCCGGTGTGCCGCCCTGCATGTAGTCGTAGGTGTAGGCCAGATCCACCGTCTCCCCCAGGGCAGGTTCGTCGGACATGCGGCCACGCACCAGCAGGATCTCGTCCTCCCCCTGGGGCAGACGGCCCTCCGTCACCTCCAGGCTGCCCAGTGCCTGCACGGCGTCGTCAATGGTGCCGATGAGGCGTCCGTCCTTGGTGCTGCCCACCAGTCCGATCTCAGCGCAGTCCGTCAGCGCGGCACAGCGATCCGCCGTATCGTCCTGCGCCCCGTAGTACATCACCTGCCAGTTTCCGTGGAGCGCCTGCCGCTGCAGCTGCGCCGTCACGGCGAAGGAGGACAGCAGGATGGACGAGAGCGTCAGAAACAAAAAGGCCAGCAGCAAAATCCCGCCCAGAACGGCGGAGTCCCGCTTTCTGCCCTTGAGACCGTCCAAAACAAGGTGAAGCAATCGCATAGTTTCTCTCCGTTTCTCTCTGCAAGTCATTTAATGCTATATAGTGAAATTTTACCATACTGCCCAGTAAAAGTAAAGGGCGAGCTCGTCATTATGTCAATCTCCCATCCACTTTTCTGATGCGGTTTGGGACCGTCATCCAGCGTCTGCCTGTTATTGCGCTTTTTCCCCGTCTGTGGTACAGTAAACGAGATGGGATTGCAACCGTCATATCCACACAGGGAGGGTGTAACATGAAGATCGGATTGGCAGCATATGCGTTTGAAAACGGCGACATCGCTTTCAATCTCCACCAGATAGAGAAAGCGATGGCAGCGGTCAGCGGCAAGGCGGACCTCCTCTGCTTCGGTGAGACCTTTCTCCAGGGCTTTGACGCCCTCGCCTGGCAGTATGAGCGCGATAAGGACGTGGCGGTGTCTCAGGATTCGCCCGTGATGGAGCAGCTGAAAGCCTTGACGGTGCAATACGGCGTGGACCTGCTGTTTGGCTACGTGGAGCGCGACGGTGAGCGCATCTACTCCTCCTGCGCCGTCATCGAGCGCGGCGCCCTGCTCCACAACTACCGCCGCATCTCCCGGGGCTGGAAGGAATACGACATCACCGATGGCCACTAGTGCGAGGGGACCTCCACGGCCCCGTTCCTCTACCGGGGCCGCACCGTTATGATCGCCCTGTGCGGGGATCTTTGGGATTTCCCCGAGCGGTTCGCCACAGACGGCCTGTTGATCTGGCCGGTTTATGTAAACTACGATCCGGAGGAGTGGACTGCCGCCGCCGTGGAGTACGCCCAGCAGGCGCGCCTGGCCGCCCGGGAGACGCTGATGGTCAATTCCCTGTCCCGGGAACCCCTCCCGTCTTACGGCGGCGCATTCCACTTTTGTGACGGCGCCATTGCCGCCAGCGTGCCCCTTGGCCGGGATGAAATCCTGATCGTTGAGGTATGATCGTTTCCCGATACCATGCTTTTCGTGGGATCCCAACAGCGTCCGGAGGGTCCGTTCTCTCCCCGGGATCATCTCTTTATTTGGTATTTTATCACGTGTAGTATTGTATGTCAAATAATTCTTATTGATATTCGATATTCATTGCGATATATTAAGATGACTGATCCGTTTCTAAAAAAGTAAAAAGCGAAAATCCTGTCGCGTCTGCGACAGGATTTTCGCTTTGGTGCCCCGTTGGGGATTCGAACCCCAGACACCCTGCTTAAAAGGCAGGTGCTCTACCTACTGAGCTAACGGAGCGGTTATCAACGAGGGATATACCCGAAATTGTCTGGCAGGGATGGCTGGACTCGAACCAGCGGATGAGGGAGTCAAAGTCCCTTGCCTTACCACTTGGCTACACCCCTGTGTGGAAAAATGAATCAGGGATTGGGATCTCTCCCAATCCCTGATTTCTTCTGTGGGGTGGGTAAAGGGACTCGAACCCTCGACACCCGGAACCACAATCCGGTGCTCTAACCAACTGAGCTACACCCACCACATATACGTCCGCACGGGAAGCTGACCGTCTGACGAGTGACAGAAAAGTGGTACGCCAAGAGGGACTCGAACCCCCGGCCTACTGCTTAGAAGGCAGTTGCTCTATCCAACTGAGCTATTGGCGCATAGATAAGCAGTTGGAGCGGGTGACGGGAATCGAACCCGCATCCCCAGCTTGGAAGGCTGGTGCCCTGGCCATTGTGCTACACCCGCACATCGCCTTGCAGAAAACGTCAGCTTAGATACATTACCATGAAACGGGGGCGCTGTCAAGTCCCTTCCGCGATTTTGCCCGCGTTTTTTTTCGCCTCATACCGGCTCCGGGGTGGACGGCATTTCCGTCCACCCCGGTCGATTTCTTATTCAATGGCCTTGGGAGCCATGCTCTCACAGTAGATGCAGCGGTAGACCTTTTTCTCCCGGTCCACCAGGCGGAACTCGTGGCGCAGCTCCTGCTCGGTGGAGGTGATGCAGCGGGGGTTCTTGCAGTGGATGATGTCCATGACCCGCTCGGGCAGGGACAGGTGCTCACGCTTGGCAAGCTTGCCGTCCTGGATGATGTTGACGGTGATGCCGGGGTCGATGTAGCCCAGCACGTCAAAGTCCAGATCGATGACCTGTCCGATCTTGATGATGTCCTTCTTGCCCTTCTTGACGCTGTCGGCGTTCTTGATCATGGCCACGGTGCAGTCCAACTTGCCCAGGCCCAGAATGTTGTAGATCTCCATGCCGCGACCGGCGGTGATATGATCCAGCACGATGCCGTCTTTGATCTGACCGATAATCATACGTTTACCTCCAACAATTTCAGAATGAGCGCCATGCGCATGTACTTGCCGTTGAGCACCTGCTTGAAGTAGCAGGCCCGGGGATCGTCATCCACCGCCACGGAGATCTCATTGACGCGGGGCAGCGGGTGCAGGATAGCCAGGTCCTTTTTGGCGGTGCGCAGCTTGTCCGGCGTGAGAATGTAGGTGTCCTTCAGCCGCAGATAGTCAGCCTCGTTGAAGAAGCGCTCCCGCTGCACGCGGGTCATGTAGAGGATGTCCAGATCGGGCATGGCCGCCTCCAGACTGGTGACCTCCTCATAGGGGATGCCGTTGGGCTCCAGCAGGTCGGTGATGATGTAGCGGGGCACCCGCAGCTCCTCCGGAGAGATCAGCACAAACCTGACGCCCTTATAGCGGGACATGGCGGAGATCAGGGAGTGGACGGTGCGGCCGAACTTCAGGTCGCCGCACAGGCCCACCGTCAGATTCTCGAAGGTGCCCTTCTCCCGGTAGATGGTCAGCAGGTCGGCCAGGGTCTGGGTGGGGTGGTTGTGGCCGCCGTCGCCGGCGTTCACCACCGGCACGCCGGCGGTGCGGGTGGCCACCAGAGGCGCGCCCTCCTTGGGGTGGCGCATGGCAATGATGTCGGCATAGCAGCCCACGGTGCGCACCGTGTCCGCCACGCTCTCGCCCTTGGCGGCGGAGCTGCTGTTGGCCTCGGAGAAGCCGATGACGTTGCCGCCCAGCTCGTACATGGCCGCCTCGAAGCTGAGGCGGGTGCGGGTGGAGGGCTCAAAGAACAGCGTAGCCAGCTTCTTTCCGTGGCATGCCTCGGCATACTTGGCCGGATTGGCGATGATGTCCAGGGCGCGGTCGATAAGCTCCTGCAGCTCGTCCGTGCTCATTTGCATGATGTCGATGAGATGTTTCATTTTGTTCCTCCTGTTATCCAGCTTTCATCAGACGGATTGTTCCGGAAGGCGATCAGCCGGTCGATATCCCCCGCGCTGATGTACCCCTCCCGGGCAGCCACCTGTGTGATCACGTCAAAATTGGTCAGCGAGTGGTTCTCCACGTGGGCCTCCGCCAGACGGCGCAGCCCCTTGGCCATGCCATAGGTAAAAATACTGACGACGCCCAGGACGTCAGCGCCCGCCTCCCGCAGGGCCTCCACCACCTCGATGACACTGCCGCCGGTGGAGATGAGATCCTCCACCACAACCACCTTCTGGCCCGGCTCCAGCCGTCCCTCGATGCGGTTCTGGCGCCCGTGGTCCTTGTTGCCGCTGCGGACGTAGCCCATGGGCAGGCCCATGATGTGGCCCACGATGGCGGCGTGGGCGATGCCGGCGGTGGACGTGCCCATCAGCACCTCCACGTCGGGATAGCAGGTGCGGATCAGCTCTGCCAGACCGTTTTCCACGTCGTTGCGGACAGCGGGCGCGGTCAGCGTCAGGCGGTTGTCGCAGTACACCGGGCTGCGGATGCCGCTGGCCCAGGTAAAGGGCTCCTCCGGCCGCAGGAACACCGCCCCGATGGAGAGCAGATCCTTCGCGATACGCTCTTGCATGTGGTCTCCTCCTTCTATATTGTCAGGTTACTTGCTCACAAAATCAGCCACGCAGCGGCGGTAGGCCGCCACGGGGTCCTCGGCGCCGGTGATGGGCCGACCTACCACGATGTAGTCCGAGCCGATCTCCCGGGCCCGGGCGGGGGTGGTGACGCGCTGCTGGTCGCCGCTGGCGCCCTCGGCAAAGCGGATGCCCGGCGTCACCGTCAGGAATTCCTCGCCGCACACCTGGTGGACGCGTCCCGCCTCCAGGGGCGAACAGACCACGCCGTCCAGTCCGGCATCCCTGGCATTGGCGGCGTACTGCATGACGACCTCCTCCAGCGGCCGGTGGATCAGCAGCTCCTCCTCCATGCGCCGCTGGTCGATGGAGGTCAGCTGGGTTACGGCGATCAGCAGAGGCCGGGTGCCGTCGGGCCGGGTCAGGCCCTCCACGGCGGCGCGCATCATGTCCAGACCGCCGGCGGCGTGGAGATTGCAGATGTCCACATCCAGGCGGGACAGCACCGCCATGGCCTTTTTTACGGTGTTGGGGATGTCGTGGAGCTTCAGATCCAGGAATATCTTGTGCCCACGCGCTTTGATCTGCCGCACGATATCCGGTCCCTCGGCATAGAACAGCTCCATGCCGATCTTTACAAAGGGCTTTTCATCGGTGAACTTGTCCAGAAATGCCAGCGTCTGTGCAGCGGTGGGGAAGTCACAGGCGATAATCACGTCTTTGCTCATTGGTTGGCTCCTCCTATGATATCTTTCAGATTCTTGATGCCATACCGGTCCATGACCTCCGGCAGGGCGGCGATGATGTCCCGGCAGATACAGGGCTCTACCAGATTGGCTGCACCGATCTCCACGGCGGTGGCTCCCGCCAGCATCATCTCGATCACGTCCTCGGCCGAGCTGACGCCGCCCAGACCGATCACCGGGATGGACACGGCGCGGGCCACCTGCCACACCATCCGCAGCGCCACCGGAAACACGGCGGGACCGGACAGACCGCCGGTGGTGTTGGCCAGCACAGGGCGGCGTGTTTTCAAATCGATACGCATCGCCATCAGCGTATTGATCAGGCTGACGCCGTCGGCCCCCGCCTCCTGGCAGGCCTTCGCCACAGCCACAATGTCGGTGACGTTGGGGGACAGCTTCATGATGACGGGTTTGGCGGTCACCGCCTTGACGGCCCGCGTCACCGCCGCAGCCTGGGCGGGGTCCGTGCCGAAGCTCATGCCGCCGCCGTGGACGTTGGGGCAGCTGATGTTCACCTCCAGCCAGCCCACCTGGGGCTCCCGATCCAGCTTCTGACACACGGCGGCGTACTCCTCTATGGAAAAGCCGCTGACGTTGGCCATCATGGGCTTGTGGAAGACACTTTCCAGCTTGGGCAGTTCCTCGCTGATGACCCGCTCCACTCCGGGGTTTTGCAGCCCCACCGCATTGATCATCCCGGCGGGCGCTTCGGCGATGCGGGGCGTGTCGTTGCCGAATCTGGTGGCAAGTGTTGTCCCTTTACAGGAGAACGTGCCCAATATATTGATGTCGTATAGCTCGGCAAATTCATAGCCGTATCCAAAGGTGCCCGAGGCCGGGATCACCGGGTTGTCCAGCTCGATGCCGCAGAGATTCACGCTCAGTCGTCCCATCGGATCTCCTCCTTTGTCAGCACAGGTCCCTCCTTGCAGATCCGCTTGCTGCCGGTGATGGTGCGGCAGGAGCAGCCCATACAGGCGCCGAAGCCGCAGCCCATCCGCTTTTCAAAGCTCAGCTGTCCGCTGCCCTTGGCTGTGCGCCATACCGCCTTCAGCATGGGCTCCGGCCCGCAGGCAAAGAAGTAGGAGTAGTCCAGCCCAGCCATGGCGTCTGTGACGAAGCCCTTCACGCCCCGTGAGCCGTCGACCGTGGCCAGGATCACCTCCGCGCCCAAAGCCAGGAACTCATCGTCGTAAAAGACCTCATCGGCGGTATTGAAACCCAGCACCGCCGTCACACTGTGTCCGGCAGCCAGGAGTTCTTTCGTCAGCCAGTACATGGGCGGCACGCCCACGCCGCCGCCGATCACCAGCGGATTTGTGCCCGCGGGGGAGAGATCGTAGCCGTTGCCCAGACCCGTCAGCAGGTCCAGGCACATACCCGGCGCCATGGCGCGCAGCTGTTCCGTTCCGCCGCCCACCACCTTGTAGATCAGGGTGAGAACGTCGCACTCCACGTCACACACGGAGATGGGGCGGCGCAGAAACCGGCCGTCCAGTCGGATGTTGACGAACTGGCCGGGCCTGGTGACGGCGGAGGTGTCGCCTTGCAGCCGCAGACGCATCACCGTATCTGTCAGCGGTGTATTTTCAACAATAGTAAAGTAGTTTTGCTTCATAGGTCAAGCTCCTTCGCGATTGCCGGATCACAGTAGGCGATGTGCCCGTTTGCCATCGTCAACATACATTTTCCCTGCACCGGCCATCCGACAAAGGGGGTGCTGCGCCCCATAGAGAGGAAGGTGTCGGGGTCCACGGAGCAGGCCGCGTTCAGATCGAACACGGTGAAGTCGGCGGGCCTGTCCTCCTGCAGTGTGCCGCCCAACCCAAAACGTCTGCGGGGATCGTCACACATCAGCTCCACCAGACGCTCCAGCGTCAGCTTGCCCGTCAGCACCAGGTGGGTATACAGCAGCGGGAAGGCCGTCTCCAGTCCCACAACTCCCATGAGGCTCCCGGCCAGACCCCGGCTCTTTTCCTCGATGGTGTGGGGAGCGTGGTCGGTGGCAATCATATCGATGGTCCCGTCCTGGACCCCCGCCAGCAGCGCCGCTTGATCCGCCTTGCTGCGGATAGGCGGATTCATTTTGAAACGCCCGTCCTCCTGCAGCATGCTGTCGTCCAGCAGCAGGTAGTGGGGGCAGGTCTCGCAGGTCACGTCCAGCCCCTCGGCCTTGGCCTGGCGGATCAGCGCCACGCTCTCCTTGGTGGAGATGTGGCACACGTGGTAGCCGCACCCGGTCTCGCGCACCAGCTCCAGATCCCGTGCGATCTGTCCCCACTCGGACTCGGAGCAGATGCCCCTGTGGCCGTGGGCGGCAGCGTAGGCCCCGTCGTGGATGTAGCCGCCCCGCAGCAGGGAGTTGTCCTCACAGTGGGCCACGATCAGCTTGCCCAGCGCCTTGGCGCGCAGCATGGCCTGATGCATGATCTCGCCCCGCTGCACACCGTGTCCGTCGTCGGAGAATGCCACTACATAGGGCGCCAGCTCCTCTAACTCGGCGATGACAGTGCCCTTCTCCCCGGCGGTGATGGTGCCGTAGGGGATCACATGGACGGCGGCGTCGCGCCGGATGGCCTCCAGCTGGGGCCGCAGATTCTCCACGCTGTCCGGCGCAGGGTTCAGATTGGGCATGGTGCATACAGCCGTATAGCCGCCGTGTGCGGCGGCCAGGGAGCCGGTGCGAATGGTCTCCTTATAAGAAAAACCCGGCTCACGGAAGTGCACATGCACATCGGCGAAGCCGGGAAAAACGGTATATCCTTTGAGAGAAATAATGCGATCAAAACTGGTACGGGCACGTCCGGAGTGGAAAACACCGCCGCAAATGGAAACACTGCCCTCCGAAAGCCGCCCGTTGCGGTACACGTTGGCGTTCTCGAACAGGTAATTCATCAGGCGCTCCTTTCAAAAACCAGTTCTCCCTCGGGAGAACTGGATCGTAATCAGCATAAAAGTACCTTAACCGTTAAAAGTATACGGGAAGGGGGCGAACTTGTCAAGAAGAAGTCGGTGAAATTGTCCCGGAGCAGCTATATGGAATCGCGGTGCCTGCAATTTGAAAATTTAATGCTTCAGGAAAATGAATGTCACCCCCCGGTTTTCCCGGTCCAGATCCCTGTCCTGCCGCAGCAGAGGGTGTGCATTCAGATATTTCCGGGTAGGCTCGTCAAAAATCGAGAAGCGTTCCCCGGGAATAAAGCAGGCAATGGTGCCATCATTCTGTGCCTGATCCAGATACTTCCGGCAGGCGGTGCGGATGCGTCCTCCCTTTCCGGTGGAGCCGTAGCCGTGGATCAGCTTGATGAGCGGCGTATGCATGTGGCGACAGGCATCCAGCTCCGCCGCCAGGCGGCGCAGCGCCTGGTCAACAGTGGGATGACCCAGCTCCAGATTCAGTTCTCGGATGTGCAGCATGATAAACTCCTCACCTGTGCGACAAAGCGGTGAAAAATGGGCGCTGCGTCCACCGCATCGTTCCGCAGATTGGCAAAGCTCTGGCGTTCCGGGTGCCACTGTACACCGAGAATGGGCAGGGTGCTGTGATACACAGCCTCCACAATACCGTCTTCAGCCCTCTGGCAGATCACCAGTCCATCGCCCAACCGCTCCACCGCCTGATGGTGCATACTGTTGACGGTGGGACGCATTCCAAACAATCGGGCAATAGGTCCCTCCGCCACAGTGGGATGTACCATGTCGTGATCCGGGACCCAGTGACCCGGAATATCCTGATACAGGGTGCCGCCGAAAAACACGTTCAACGCCTGCATCCCCCGGCAGATACCCAGAATGGGCTGCCCTCTGTGGATAAACAGTTGGATCACCCGGTATTCCTCCGACGACAGATCGCCGGGGATGTCTCCGCCCCCCGGCAGCAGCAGTCCGTGGCAAGGTTCTGCTTCCGCGCCGTCGGATGACAGCACAGGCGTTGCCCCCACTGCGCGCAGCGCGTTACAATAGTTGTGGTATTTCTCCTCGCCGAGGATATAGATGTCTGGCCGCATATTGACCCCTCCCGCGCCCTTGATCATTGATTTCCTACACGTGTATTGTATGCCGTTTACCGTCTCCTTGGCAAGTAAAATATGCGGTTGCAACCGCTCCGAAAGTGTGTTATGATACCCGGGTAGATAAAATCTGCAGCGGTATCGAAGTGGTCATAACGGGGCTGACTCGAAATGCGCGTTGGCTCTGGCCGTTTTCTCCGCTGAAAATCCTTGATTTATAAGGGTTTTCGTCAGTTCAAATTTCAAAATTTCATATCGTTCTTGCCTGTTTTTCTTGCATTTTCTCAGCGCACGGAAAACAGTTGAGATACACGGAGAGTTGTCCGAGTGGTCGAAGGTGCGGCACTCGAAATGCCGTAGACCGAAAGGTCTCTAGGGTTCGAATCCCTAACTCTCCGCCAAAAAACCCAGTCATATCA
>JAEEGL010078800.1_pt1 | contig 10154 bp, 3 predicted proteins | sample 9134231 | NCBI WGS metagenome assembly JAEEGL01 (sample SAMN16246548, study PRJNA631951) | gut metagenome | biome: gut microbiome; feature: rumen; material: fiber-attached | host: Bos | place: Iran: Karaj | collected 2018-10
ATAAATAATAATCATAATATAGAAAGAATAAGTGAAATGATAGAAGAACATTATAATACAGTATCAAAAATTATTCAATTATCAAATCAAAAAATTTTATCATCTTCATATGATAAAACAATTCATATATATGATAATATAAGACCATATACAACTTTAAATTTTTTATCTCTTGGACATAAAAATCATATTAAATCAATTTTAGAATTAAATAATCATAAATTTTTTGTTAGTATTGGAGAAGATGGTTATTTAACTTTTTGGAATATTATAAAAAAATATGAAATTGAAAAAAGAGTTGATCTTGGTTTAAATAAAATGAGTTCAGAAGGTTTAATTCAAATTGATAATGAGAGATTAGCAATTATTAATCATTCAGTTATTTCTATTTATAATATTACTGCTTCTATTTTAGAATTTAATTTAAGTGAACATTTAAATCAAATTTCTTGTTTATTATTTTTTGGTGGTGATTATTTTTATTCTTTAAGTGAAGATAAGTTTGTTGAATGGGATGTTAAAAAGTTAGTTGTTAAAAAATCAAAAGAAAATTCTATTAAAATTAATAATATGACTTTAACTAAAGGAGGAGAAATTGTTGGTTTGAATGGAAGTAATCTCATTAAAATTTCTTAAATATTTTTATATTAAATATTTATTTTTATTTAAAAATATGAAAATAATATAATAAATATTACATTAAATAATTTATATTTATTAAAAAGAAATTAATGAATAAAATTAATAATATTTTAATATCTCTTTTAACATTTGTGATTTTTTAATTTTATTTTCCTTAGTAACTTTCCAAGCATAAGTTGGTGTATCACTATCACTACTACATAAAGCTCTATGTAATAATCTTCTTCCAGTTCTAACATATTCTTGAATTTGTTTATTATAAGCAAATTCATTTTGTTGAATATAACCAATTAATTCAGTTTTCTGAGAAGTAAAATCTTCAATTGCATTAAAACCAATTAAACTATCTCCTAATCTTCCATTAATAATATACTTATAATTACCATTTTGATATAAAGCATCAATATCAGAATAACCACCAGCTTCTAATTTAATATTCATTTTATAATTATTATAATTTACATTCATTTTATGTGAATAACCATATGAAATGGCTTGATTTTTAAATGATATTACAGTTCCAAACATATTTTCTGATAATTCAGAAATTACATATCCATTTTTTATATTTTTTTTATCTGAAAATTCTATTTTTTTCATTTTTTTAAATATTTTGTCAAAATATGTTAATAATATTGTGTCTATTATTACTTTTATTAATATGTATATTTCTGAATAATTTGATGGATAATCGTTATTTATTAAGTTTGTTATTTTACTAAATTCTTTTGATTGTTCTTCTAATAATTTTTGTAATTCTTGGATTATTTTATTTGATTGATTATTTAATTTTTCTTCAAAAGAAATGTATTGTTCATTTGTTAAGTAATCTTTTAATATTGTTAATGATGATACTATTGGATCTTTTATATGTTCAATTATGTTATTAACTTTAGATGTAAATATGTTTTTTTCTGAATTAAAATTAATATATTCATTTCCAAGAGATATCTTATTTGATAATTCATTAAGTACTTTCTCTATATTAGGAAATATCTCTTTTATTATTTGAATATTAGTTTCTTTTAATTCATCTTTTTCTTCCAATTTTCTATTATTTTTTAAATTATTTGATGTTATTAATCGTCTATTTTCATTTTGATTATTTATTTTTTCAAAATCTTTTTTAAATTGATTCTCTATTAAATCAGAATAAGTATTAACTATATCTAAAATATATGATTTTATTTCATTCCTTGTTTTTTCAATTATTGAATATGAATTTTCTGTTTTTTGAATAATTGATTCTATATTCAAATCTTTAATTACATCAATTGAATAATCTTTAAATGAATCAATATCATCATTTGAAATTTGTTGAATTTCATTTTGGGAATTATCATATATTGATATTATTTCATTTAATTTATTTTTTATAGTATTTGAAAATAAATTCTGTAAGGATGTTTTTTTATTATCTGAAGTATTAATAAAAATATTATCTATTTCTTCATTTATAGATGATTTATTATTAATAAATTCATCAATTAAAGATTCCATATCTAATATATCTTTATCATTTGTTTTTAAAATTTTATTTTTAATTAATTTATAAGTTGCTGTTTTCATATTATTAATTAATGTTTCTGTTTCATTTCCTTTCTTACTAATTTCATTTAAACATTTAGTTTTGAAATTTTCAATATTTTCTTTTTGAATATCTAAATAATCATTTTTCATTTTTTTATAAAATCCTTCACTAAAAGATTTAGGAATAAATTCAATAATATTTGGATTAAATGTTTTTTTAATAATGTTACTATTTAATATTTTAGTTGTTTCTTCCAAGAAAAAATTAGAAATAGTTTCACTTGATTCTATGTTAAATCTGTCAATTTCAATATAAAACATATTCTTTAAATTAATAATTAAATTATTAGTAAAATCTTTTTTAATATCTTCATAAGACTTCTCTAATGAAGAATAAATTAAATCTTGTACTTTATTTATTTTTTGAATATAATTATTCATAAATTCATTATTACTAATAAATTGATTTTTAGTAAAATCAAGTTGATATAAAATTCTTTCAGTGAATATTTCATTATAAACTTTGTCAAAATAAATTTTACCATATGAATTAATAAAATTGTTGATATTATTTTTATATATATTTTCAATCATTAAATATATTTCATCTGTCAATAAATTCTTTTCTCTTTGATATCTTTCATTACATAATGTTTTCAATTTATTTCCATTTTCTATTAAATCATTTTCTAAATCTCCAATATTATAATTTTTTGTATCTAAAATATTTAAATTTTCATCTCTTCCATTGCTTAAAAATTCATTAAAATAATTTGAACTTAATGATAATGTCATATCATTTAAATAATTATTTAAATAATTAATAAAAGTATTATTTAATTCATTTGAAAATGATGAAATATTTTGAATTAATTCATTAGGTTCAATTTCTGAATTTTTTATCATATAATAATAATAAATTTCATAACTTTCATTATATTGTCTTAAAATTTTATCTTTATGTTCATCAAGTAATGTTTTTATTATTTTATTTGAGAAATCTGAATATGCATTTTGTAAAATCATTTCTGAATTTTTAGAAAAGTTATCTCTAAATGTTTTTACAGTAAAATTAACTTGTTCTAAAGAAATTTTTTGGTAATTTAATGTATCATTTAATATCGAAAAATTTGAATAAATTTTTGTTATTTCAGAAATTATATTAATTAAATAATTGACAAATTTTTCTTGATCCTTAATATAATAATTATAAATTGGTTTTTGAAAATTTGAATTATATTGGATTTGATTTATTATTTTTTGGTTGTTTTCTTCAAGATTACTTTCCAAAAGTTTATAATATTCATTTGATGTAATAGTAATTTTTTCTACATCAAAATAATAAGATTCTTCTACTTTTTTTTCATTTAAAAATAAAGATTCAATTTTATTATTTAAATTTTGTCTTATTATATTTGTTTTTTTTTTTAATGTATCATCAATAACAAAAATTTGGTCAATTAATTGTTTTAATTTACCATTACTTATTTCATCATTTATATTCATACTAAAAATATTTTTAATATTATTCTTATTAATTTCTAAGTTAGGATTAATAATAGATAATCCTTCATATGAAATATTATTTAAATATGATTGAATTTCATAAATAATTTGTTCTTTATTATAATTTAAAATAAATTCATTTATATAATCATTAGAAGAAATTCCTTTAATTGAATCATATGAAATAATATTTTGACTATTTAAATAAATTGACTTTAAAATATTTACTCCATGTCTTGTTATTGCATTTAAATAATTTTCTTTTGTGTTATTTGATAATTCTGGTAAAGGTTTTCCAATATTTTTATCATATTTTACTGAAAATTTAATATCAACCATTAATTTAATTTCCAAAATTAATCTTGAAAAAACATTTTCATTTTCTGTTGTTAATGATAAAATATTTAATGGATCTGTATTTGAATTATATGATTGATTAGAAACATTTATTAATTTTTGAAATTGAGAATTTTCTAGTTCTATTATTTCATTACTTTTTGTTTTATAATAATTAAGATTCGTTAATGTATTATCATTTAAAATATTATTTGGAATACTTTTATTAATATATTCTATATTTTTGTGAATTATGTTAATAAAATTATGATAACTATAAGAAATCATTAAATTAATATATGTATATATTAATGAAGTAACTTTTGAATTAATAATATTTTTTTGTGTAAGTTGTGATTCAAACATTTGATTTAAAAGGAATTTTACTTCATCTGGTTCTGTAATATAATTTTCAAAATCTGCAAGATATATTTTTTGGAAGAAAGTGTAATTAAGTTCATCAAACTCTTTTTTTAATTCTTGATAATATTTTTCATACATAGAATTAATTAAATTTGTGTTGTTAAAAAGTCCAAATATATTTAAATATAAGTTATCTGACATATAATTTGTATCTATATCAATAATTTTTGATGACAATTCATCAACTAAATTTATTAAATTTGGGAAATTATTTTCTTTATTTGATAAAATTTCATTTATAATTCCTTTAGATATATTTGATATTTCAGAATCAAATAATTTTAGTTTATTTTCAGTTAAATATGAATTTTGAATATTTTGAATATTTTTTATTATATTCTCATAAAATAATTCTTTTCTTTTTTTAAATATATTATTATTTATAGTATTAATTGATTCAAGATCTCTAGTATGAGAAAAGAAATTATTTGATTCTTTAACTATTATGTTTAATTGGTTAATTAGTTCGTCTTTTTTAGTAATAAATTCATTTTTATAATTTGTGATAATTGTTAAAGATAATTCATTTAAAATTTTATTATAAGTACTATTAATATTTTTTTGAATATTTGAAATAATATTTGATATTTTTATTCTGAAAGTATTTAGTTTATTTATCATATCTTTTCTATTATTTTCTTTGATGCATTCTTTTAAAGTTTCATTAAATTGTAATCTTTTTGAAATAATTTCAAATTTATTTAAAATTTCTTCTATTTCTACGTTAAATATTTCATCAATATATAAATTGAAATCTCCTTTTTCTTTTAAAATTGCATTGTTTATATTTATATTATCTAAAAGAGAATATACATTATCACATAATTCAATCTCTTCAATAATAGAATAATATATAGAAATATCTAAAGTTTTTTCATTAAAAGTACTTAATTTTTGTTTTATTCCATCAATAAATGTAATAATATAATTATGTAATGTTCTAATAGAATTATTCATTTCTTCTATATAATTATTAAAATCATTTTTTGTTTCTTCATTAATTTGATTATTATTTGATTCTACATTTGAGTATATATTATTATTTAATTGATTTAATTTTGTTTCACTTTCATTAATTTTCTTGTGCATATTATTAAATGATATTTGGGAAACTTTTTTTGTTTTTTGAATTATTTCATTTAAAGGTTCAACAAAAACATTTGAAATATCTTCAAATTTTTTTAGATTATCTGTTATTTGTTTAAATTCTTTATTTATTATATTAACCCAAGTATTACTTTTATTCTTAATAGAGTTGACTAATCTAATTAAATATTTTGAAACTTCAATAATAATATTTTTCATTAATGGAAAGGCATTAGTAATATTTGAAGACTCTTCTTTTTCAAATAATATTCTATTCTCATTATTTGTATTGAATAATATTATAATATAAGACGTTAAATTTTGAGGATAAAAACTTACTAAAGCACTCATTCCAAATTTAACTCCTCCAAGATCAGATTTAAAAATAGAATAACTAAATTTAATTGGAATAGAATAACTATCAATATCTAAATTTCTTAATGTACTAATATCAGGAAAATCATTTAAATTTCCAGTAAATACTTTTTTATCAAAAATATTATTATTAATTTTCTTTGTTCTTCTTCTTCTTGATATATCATTTAAATTTCCATTAAATAAATAAACATTTTCAAATTCAATATTTTCATCTTTAATAATATTTTCAATAGTTTCTTTTACAGTTTCATTAATTGTATTATTTTTAATATGCATAATAGTTTCAATTATATTTTTTATTTTTTTTGTTGGACCATTAATTTTATTATTATCTTCTTCATCAAAATCAGATTGAATTGAGAAATCATCTGAAGAATCTTTTTCATTTTCATTATTAATATTAGTAACAATTTCTGATATTGCATAACCTTTAATTTCTGTAATAATACCATCTTGGTTTATTTTAACTTCAGTATCTGAAATTATTTTTGAATCATTTATAAAAGATATTTCAGTTAATTCTGATTCTTTTAAATTTATTGATTTTGAATTTTTATCTTTTGAATATTCTCTTACTATTCTTTTTTCTTCAAGTAATCTTTTTGAATCACTTGATTTTGAATATAAATTTTCTGAAACTGAAGGTATACTTTTCCATATGAAATTCTCTATATTTGAATACATTGAATCATCTATTAATTTTGGTTTTAATATTTGGTTCATGGTACCATTTTCAAAAAAGGAAAATTTAACTAAAGGTGATAAATTTAATATTTCTAAATTATTAATTAAAGAATCATAATTATTATCATTATTATTTAAACTATCTGAATTATTACTTTTATTTTTATTAATATATTTTTCAATTTTTAAATTCCTATATGTTTTTGCATCTTCAAATTCAGATGAATTAAATATATTATTTCCACCAATATATTCAATAAAATCTTCTCCAATTATCATATATTCTCTTAATAATAAAACATATCCATAATATAAAATAGATTTATCATACATTTCTTTTTGATCATAAATATTAATTAAATAATTATGTATTAAAGGATTTGATGTTGATTCAATTGTTGAATCTTCATCTTTTGATGATTTATCTACTTCAATTATTGTTTTTGTTGATATTGATTCATTAAAAATTAAACAAATGTCTTTTTCTATTTTTAATTTACATATTAAAATTTCACCATTATTTCCTTTAATTATATCTGAATTACTTGGTTTATTATTTTTTTTACCTTTTGTTTTTTTAATGATAATTAAAATTATTCCAGTAAGAATCAAAACAATTAATAATATTATTAGCATTTTACTAAAATAATTACGTATATTTATTTTTTTGTCTTTATCTTTAATTATTATGGAATTAGTAATTGTTCTATTTTTCTTTTTATTTTCACTTATGTAATTGTTATTTAATTGGTTTTTTATATTTATTATTTTTTCTGTATCATTTTCATCATTTGGATTTTCTTTAATTTCTCCATTGTTTTTAGTTATATGATACTGTGAATTTGAAGTATAGATAACTGGATTAGTTTCTAACATTAATTAAAATTTTTTATTTACCTTTAATATATTTTAATTTAACTTATTGGAAAATAGGAATCACTATCTTTCGAATTTAGGGAATTTAAAATTTAGGAATCACAATAAAAAATAAATTTTTTTTATTAAAATTGTCAATAATTTTTAAAATAAATTAAAATATTTGTTAATCTTAGATGATATAATTTTAATAAAAAAAATAATTGAATAAATATATAAATGAATAGTGTAATTAAATTAATCTTAAGAATTTTAGTTTTTCAAAATATATTAACAATTTCAATATTTCAATTAAAAGATTCAAAATTATCTTCATTAAGACTTAAAGAAAGATTAGTTGATGTAGTTTCTAAATTAAATATGAAAATAGAAAATAAGAAAATTCATAAATTTTTAGAAAATCAAGTTTACTTTGAATTATGTTATAAAATTTATTTATCAATAATGATTGCAACTTCAATTTTAAGTATTCTTTTAAATAGAGGTTTTTATAAATTTATTGCAGGAATTCAATTTTTAATTTTAACTTTAATTATATATAATCCATTATTACCAGAAAGTGTAATTGAATCAAATAATACTTATGGAATAAGAAAAGAATTAATATTAAATGTTGCAATTTTTTTAGGAATTTTAACTAATTGCTTTACTCCTAAAAAAAAAGAAAAGAAAAAAAAAATATAAAAATTATTTATTATTTAATAATTTTTTTTTAAATTTAAAATTTAATTTATGTCTGAAAATGATTGTTTATGCTATTGTCATCAAAATAATGATAAAGGAAAAGATTTAATTATACTAAAATTAAAAAAACAAATTTTTGAAGTTGAACAAAAATTAAATAATTTAATCTCTGTAGAAGAATCTAATAAACAATTAAATGAGGGAAATATAAAATTAATTCAGGCAAAAAATAATATTGAATATCAATTAAAAGAAAATAATGAATTTTATGAAAAAAATATATCTGATATAAGAAAAGAAAATGAAATAATTAAAAAAGATTTAGAAAATAAAATATCTTTAAATAAAAAGTTATATGAAGAAAATGAAAAATTAAAAAATCAAATTTCAAAAATTATAAATGATAATGAATATATGAAAAATGGATTTGAAAAGCTATTAAATAATAACAAAATTATTCAAAAAGAAAATAAAAAATTTTTGACTCAAAATACAAATTTAAAAATTGAAAATAAAACTTTGGAAAATAACTTAAATAAACATAAAAATTTATTTAATAATTTAAAACAGGAAAATGAACAAAATTTAAAAGAAATAAAATCATTAAATGAAACTTTAAAGAAATTTAATCAAGATTATGAGAAGATAAAAGAACAAAATTTGAAATATAATCAAATAATAAACGATAATGAAAATGAAATTAATAAAATTAATAAAAATTTTGATAATATAAACAAAGATTATATTACTTTAAATCAAGATTTTGTTACACTTAAATCTCAATTAAATAAAATGGATTTATTAAATAATAGTTTAATAAAAGAAAATAATAAATTAAATAAAGATTATAAAAAAGCTATAGATGATATTAATAATTTAAACATTGAAATTGAAAAGCAAAAAGAAATCAATAATACTTTAAAAAATAATTTTCAGAATAAAATTACTATTATTAATAAAAAATATCAAAATGATTTAAAAAATATTAATGAAAATTATAAAAATCAAATTAATAATTTAAATATAAACAAAAGTTGTGAAGAAAAAAAAAATTCGAAACAAAATAAATATAATTTAACCAAATTAACTAAAAATATAAATAAAAGAAATAATTATAATAATAAAAACTTAAACATTAATTCAGAATATGATAATAACAATTCTGAAATATCCTTTAAAAAGAATTTTAATAATATACAAATAAATAAAGAAAATAATTTTTTAACTGATGAAAATAAAATATACTCAAATATAAATTATAAAATCAAATCCCCAAAAAGAAATATAAATATGACATATGATTCAAATTCGTATAAACAAAATCTACCTTTTTCATTTGCAAATACACCAAAAAGAATAAATAATTCAAGAAATGAAGATCAAAATACTTCAATTAATTATAAACAATCTCCTGAAAAAGATTGTTGTGATTTAAAAAATAAAAATCATTCTCCTCAGAATATTATTTATACAGTTAAAAATAATTTTACATCCAGAAATAATAATAATAAATTATTTGATAATAATTATTTTGATAATAGTACATATCAAAGTTCTAATAGAAAAACTCCTATAAAAAAATATAATAGTTTTAATACTTTTGTTCAAAATTCAAATTTAATAAAAAAACAAAATATAAATTGTAGTAATAATAAAAAAAATTGTAAAAGAAAATTATCTTGTTGTTGTAATTGTCATTTAAATAATATACAATATTACATTGAAGAAAATGATAAATTAAAAAACCATATTTTATTATTAACAGCACAAAATCAAAATATAATTAATGAATTAGAAATAATTGTTTCTTCATCTGAATTTGCAACAATTAATATTAATCATCATGGAATTCAGTATTTAAATGAACTTATAAAAAATAATAAAACACAATTAAATAAATCACTTGATGAAATTGAAAAAACAATAATTAATAAAATTAAAATAAATAATAATTAATAAATATATAAAAAATTACTAAAATTAAAAACGATAATTAATACCTTTAAAAA